>Ga0182742_1003643_pt1 | contig 14797 bp, 19 predicted proteins | sample eDN5th37CBELigMG_FD_128880 | JGI IMG/M metagenome (GOLD analysis project Ga0182742, IMG submission 128880) | Enriched Miracle-Growth compost microbial communities from Emeryville, California, USA - eDNA 5th pass 37_C BE-Lig MG (version 2)... ... | reverse complement strand
GCCTTTGGTGCGACCGCCCTCGTAAGACAGAGAGCGATTGACAGGCGAGAGGGCGCCTCGAAGCTGACGTAGTAACCGGCCACTATCCGCGTCGCGATATCGATTGCAAGGGTCACCCAAGGTCGGCCAATGGGTTTGCGCTCGAAACTGTCGACAAGGATAATGTCCGCGGGCGTATGGTCGATCTGCATGACATCGAGCGGAAGGTCAGCCCGATTCGTGCCCGGCACGGGTCCAAACTTTTGACGTGCCGCCTTTGCGCCCTCTCGCGCCTTCATGACCTCGCGCTCATCCATCGCATCAAGCCGTCGCTGAATGGTTCGCCGTGTCGGCGCTTGCCAACTACGTTCACCACAGGCAATGCGGATCTCCAACACAACCCGCGACAAGCTCGGACGCTCCCGCCTCAGGAAATAGCGGCGAAGATGCTCTTCGATAAGCTCTTCGACCGCGCTGGATATCACCGTGGTGCCGGCGCGGCGGCCGCGCTTCTGCGGCACCAACGCACTGGTCCGCCCGCCTTCCTCGGCAAGGCGCCGTATCCAACGCCAGACCGTCGCCCTACTGGCACCGAGCTCCCAAACCGCATCGCGAATGCCGGCTTCCAGACTGCCTGTGCCCGCAAGATATGCCTGAACAAGCGGACGCAGGACGGCGGCCCTCCGCAACGCTTCGACGCCAGCCGTCTCTGTCAGATCCCGTTCCCTCTCCATCGCAGCCAGCCGTACGCCCCTGTAAACTCTGTCTCACCTTTAGGGGGAAAATTTCCCTTTTAAAGGCAAAATCTCACATTTAGCGGCAAAGGACTACCATTGATTTTGTTGAGTTCCTTATCTCGCCTTTAGGGGCAAAGCGACACCAACGGTCGTGAAGGCCTTCGGCTAAGGCGCCCAACTCTGAAGACACAGGATGGGAAGTCATAGCTCCGTCATAGAGAAAGCCTAGGTTATGATGTGATCAAAGCGAAGGGGAGCTCAGGGACGGATGTACTGCCGCCTGCTCCCGCGCATTGATTATATCTGCTCCCTTACCGTTTCATGCGTGTGCAAACTTATGGAACGCGATCTGAGGCGGGCGAGAGCCCGCCTTTTCCTCTTGCGCTCATCGAGCATCAGCATTCGTAAGAGAACCAGGGTGGCACCGTTGCCAACCTTGCTATGGATGGGTCCATCATCCCAGTATCAGGCTGCGAATGTGCAACACGATCGCAGCGAAAGCCGACGCGCACAGGACGAGACTGGCAAACAAGCCAGTCCAGCTAACCCATCGCTCTATTGCCTCCTGCGAGAGGAGACGGTGCATCTGACGCAGCGCTCTACGGGATGGCACATTCGTCGGCAATCTAGGTATCCTCCCGAGCACAATTCTGAACACACGATCAATAGTGGTTCGCGCCTATCCAAGTCGCCCCTCAAGATCTCATTACTGGTCCGTTCCAATTTAAATAATGAACCTCATGGCGCAACCGAAAATACCCACCGAGCCTGGTACTCAAGGATCCTCATTCACGAAGACCATGTTGTGAGCAGAGCAAGCCCAGAAGGCGCCAGGACGGAGCGCAGCTTGCACTACGTGCATGCCTGCCATTTGACTTGCGCGGTGCATAGTCATGAACCTCGTACGTTATGGATGCCGGATCGGTCGCATTCAGTGCACCGGCACTATGCCAGTCTTGTTCGGAAGTAGCTGGCTCTTGCCAGGTTCAGACATCAGCCAGTGCACCACAGGATGGGTTATCTGCAGTTTGTCCAGAGTGTGCATCTGCCGACTGCTTAAAGACAGATTTCTCTAGCTCTGGATTCTCTCACCATGGTCAAAGGACTTGTTCTTGCATTTCTCGCCTTCGCGTTCTTCGCCTGGGGGGATGCCGTCGTCAAGGAGATCGGACATGGCCTTGATCCCTTCGAGGTCACTTTCTTCGGCTACATCATCCCTCTGGTCTTATCACCCGTGTTCATGACGCCGGGCAGCCGAGGGCTCGACCTTGTGCGCTGGAACCGGCCTTGGCTGATGGCAATCCGCCTCACGTTTGTTGCTGCAGCGACCCCGCTCAGCGTCATGACGTTCAGAAGCCTTCCCTTTGCCGAGGCCTTCGCACTCTTGTTCCTCATGCCCAGCCTCGTCACGATCCTGTCGATCTTCGTGCTGAAGGAGCATGTCAGATGGCGCCGGGGCCTTGCCGTGTGCGCGGCCTTCCTTGGTGTTTTGATCATCGTGAGGCCGGGTTTCAAGGAACTCCTGCCCGGACACTTTGTGGCGCTCGCCAGCGCGCTGTGTTCCGCGGCCGTTGTGATCACCGGGCGCATGATCGGACATTCGGAAAAACGATTCACCCTGATCGGGACTGTTTTCCTGTCGACGGCGGTCGTGTCCGGGCTTCTCATGGTCCCGGGCTTCACTTGGCCGACGCCGTACCAGTGGCTTCTTCTGGCGGCCTTTGCAGCCACCACGTTTGTCGCACAGGCGCTGTTCACGATTGCAACGCTGTATGTTCCCGCTGACCGGTTGTCCTCGGCGCAGTATAGTCAGATCCTGTGGGCTCTGGTCATTGGGGCAATCTTCTTCGACGAGTGGCCCGATGCCCTGGCGTTTGTCGGCATTGTCATTGTTGTTGGTGCCGGCTTGTTCATCTTCTCGCGGGAGCAGACGCTGAAGCGGCAGCAAGCGACCGCAAAGACTTCGGTTGATATCGAAGACCACGATCATGTTCTTCGACGAGAGCAGCCCCGTGCTGTCCCGTAATGAGCCAGAACCGTTCAGTGCGACAGTGGCCGACTTCCGTGATGGTGCAGTTAGTGTGTCGGGACTGTGGCCAGGAGACCGGCAGAAAGGCATCCGCCAAAAAATGGCAACCTCAGCAGGTCAGGAGGCTTGCCTGCGATGGACCTGTTGCATGTCGCTCGCCTGATGGGTCGAGTGCCCGATGTTCATGCGCAAACTGCATAGCAATAGCGACGAAAAAGGGCAGCCATGCTGCCCTTTTGAGCTTGCCGTTTGCGTGAGCAAGTCATATTTTTGCAGCGCGATATGGCGATGGCGTCGCCCTATCGCAGCCCTTCTTGGGCGTTTCCTCCCTAAACTTCGGGCTGCTCTCACGGGCAGCCTTTTTTCTTTACGGCACGCTACATCTTACGGCCAAGTTTGCAATAGCTCAAAAGTGACAGCCGTTTCCAAGTTCCACGGTTCAGAGAAAATCTGAGGGACAGGACCACGTTCACAGGACGGAGCTGTGTGAGTGATCTCGATCATGCCAATACGAAGCGTGCAGTTGAGAGAACAGGTTCAGGCTCCCGTAGTCCCCTGACGAAGAAGGCGAGCTGGTGCCGATCGATACCACGCCTGATCATGACGGGTAGCCGGGGATTTCGTTCGTAGGCAGAGGGACACCGCTAACGAGCAAAAGTCTCAGCCATCTTTATGGGCGAGATCTTTACTCGACATTGATGACGGGCCGGCAATCGGCGTAATCGTCAACCAGATCGGCGGGGAAAGCATCGTTATTCAGCTTACAGCGTCGCTTCACCCGTGGTGCCGTCATGATCCTTGAGCATTGTTCGCCTCAGGCTGTCTTTGGTGGGGTGAACCTCAGTGAGCTGGTAAGAAGAAAAGATCACCGCGACCTCTGTGGGTCGGGCTGCCAATTACGTCCCGAAAGCGGCCGGGATAGCTCCCCAAAGCAGGAAGCGCCTTCTCCTCGGTGGCGGGGCCATATCTGGTCGGATCAGAGGAACGACAAAGGAGGAGCCCCCGCCGTATACGGTAATGTAGCCGTGCTCCCTGAGCTCGGTCTCGATTTCGTCGAGTGATGCGAACCAGTGACGAAAGAACCGGATCATAATCGCCTCCAGGCAATAAACCCGGCCCAGGCAAAGCAAGTTCTGTGCCATAGCAACCTGACGGCACAACTGTCCGAGCCTATGCTGTGCAACGGTTAGCCAACGACGGGAACGTGGGTCGATCCTTGTAGAGAAATGAGACGAACTCGAGAATCCGTTTGGCTTTGAGATGAACGATCTACCGCTCGATGCGATGGTTCGTGGTATCGAGCGCGAACTGCTGGACGCGCTCGGGCGGACGGATCTGCCACCTCCCCTATCGCCGATCAATCATCTGCTGACCTGAGACCGCTCGTGCCGCGGCTTCCTTCTCAAGCATCGAAGGTTCCAGCCAAACCAGAGCAAAGGCAATGTGCTCAGGCACTGGAATGGACCTCGCGCACAAGGCCGAGCCATATCCGTGCCGCATGGGAGAGATAGGCGCCCCGGCGCCAGACCATCGCGATGGTCCAGTCGGTCTGCGGCTCGGCGAGCTGGACGTACCTGACGGCCGGGTGAGGCCGTTGCTCCGCAATCATGCGGGGCAGGAAGGCCACGCCCAGGCCCGTAGCAGCGAGCTCGACGAGGAAATCAATCTGGCTGCTCCGGGCGGCAACTTGCGGCTCGAAGCCATGGCGGACGCAGGCCCCGAGGATGATCCGGTTGAGCGCAAAGCCGCTTTCAAACAGGACGAAGGGCAAATCCTTCAGATCTGCGAGCGTGACGGACGTGAGGCGAGCCAAGGCATGGTCGAGCGGGATCAGCGCAACCAGCGGCTCGCGCCGGACCTCCTGCCACTCGAAATCTTCTGAGATGGGAAGCAGCGATGCCGCCAGATCGATCTCACCGGCGCGCAGGAGTTCTTCCAGGCGATCGCTGCCATGCTCGGTCAGCCGGATGTCGACGCGCGGATGGCGCTGGCGATAGATCGCAAAAAGCGGGGCAAACAGGGTGCTCGAGCCGACAGGCGGGAGGCCGAGCCGCAACGTGCCGCGCCTCAAGCCACGCAAGTCGTCCAATTCGGCAAGGAGATCATCGCGTTGAGCCAACATCTTGACGGCGCGGCGATAGACGACTTCCCCGGCGTCAGTCAGCGTGCTGCGATGGCCGATCCGATCGAGCAGGGGCACGCCAACCTCCTCCTCGAGCTGCTTGACGGCCTTGCTGACGGTTGACTGGGTAGCGAAGACGACCTTGGCGGCTTGGGAGAAGCCGCCTTGGCGCACGACCTCGACAAAGGCGCGGAGCGTCCGGAGTTCCATGACTATTCTGATACAGAATAGTTTGTATTCAGACAAGTCATTTTGGGCATGCTGCATGGCGGTATATCTTGGTGGGTGGAGATCGTTCATGCCCGTACACACCCATACGGCCCGCTTCCGCCGCCGCATTCGTCACAGCCGCCTCCTCCAGATCGGCCTGATCGCCGCCTTCTGGCTGATTGGTGAGGCGCTCGTGCGCCTTGCCGACCTGCCTGTACCCGGCGGCATCGCCGGGATGGTGATCGCGCTCGCGCTGCTGGCAAGCCATCGCGTCAGCCCTCTCAGCCTCCGACGGGGTGCCGAGTGGTTCCTGGCAGAAATGCTTCTCTTCTTTGTCCCTGCTGTCTTGGCCGTGATCGACCATCGTGAATTCCTTGGACTGCTTGGCCTGAAGATCCTCGTCGTCATCCTTGCCGGCACGGCGGCTGTCATGGGTGTGACGGCCCTCACCGTGGATCTGTGTTACCGCCGGAGGCTGCGGCATGACCCTGCCGATCCCCTCCTGGGGTGATCCGCTCGTTCGGGCGCTGGTTTGGTCCGCCGTCACGATCGGGCTGTACTGGGCCGCCAAGCGCCTCTACCGGCGCTGGCCGCGCTGGTGGCTCATGCCGCTCGCGGTAACACCGGCGCTTCTGATGGTCATCGTCGTCGCCTTCCATGCGACCTATCGAGACTACATTCATAGTACCGGGTGGCTCGTGACCCTGCTCGGTCCCGCCACCGTCGCCTTCGCGGTGCCGATCTACGAGCAGCGCAGCCTGATCCGGCGCCACTGGCCCGTGCTGATTGCCGGCATGCTCGCAGGCAGCGCAACTGCCATACTCTCCGGCTGGGCGCTTGCGACTGTCCTGGGCCTCGATGGCACCCTGCGGCTGAGCCTGCTGCCGCGCTCAATCAGCACGCCCTTCGCCATGACGGTCTCGGATGACATCGGCGGTATTCCTGAACTGACCGCTGTTTTCGTGGTGCTGACCGGCGTCTTTGGCGCAATGCTGGGCGAGTTCATGCTGAGATGGTTGCCGATCCGATCGTCGCTGGCACGTGGCGCACTGTTTGGCGTAGGCGCCCACGGAGCCGGAACCGCGAAGGCGCACGAGATCGGTCGTGAGGAAGGATCGATTGCGGGTCTCGTCATGGTGCTCGTTGGATTGCTCAACGTGCTTGTGGCGCCGGTTCTCACCTACTGTCTGGGCTCATGAATGGAGAACTCGATGGTGACGAGGGTCATCAGATCATCTGCCTCGATGTGATCCCCTGCCCCCTCTTAAGGGAAATAGCAGCGAAATGGCATCTCACCATCAGTATTCAACCCGTGCACGAGATTTGGTCTCCGAAAGCCGAAGGCGCGAAGCCTAATATGAGAGGGGTCGGCCATTTGTACGGCCCAATTGTTTTCATGCAACGTCCAGCAACCCGTCCATGCAAGCCACAGGATCTTGCTTAAGGAGAGCTCATGCCAAGGGCCCTGCGAACAACGTTGCCGCCCCTCTTCGTCCTTCTCCTCGACTACGCGCTCGTCCGGGTCGGCAATACTTTGCAGGGCGCGTTGCTCAGCGTGAGGGGAAGTCTGGAGCAGCTCACGCCGACAGAGATCGGAGCGGTCGGCGCTGCGTTCTGGGCCGGGATTTCCTAGACTTCCTGTGGGCCGGCAGGGTGATCCAGCAGGTCGGACATACGCGAGCCTTCGCGGCTTCCATTGCGCTCCTGCACCTGCTCATGATCAGCCAGATTGTCTGGATCGCCGCGCGAGGGGTGACAGGATTCTGCTTCACCGGGTTGTTCATCGTGGTTGAGAGCTGGCTCAATGCCTCTGTCACCGCGCAGATGCACGGGTAGATCCTGGGTGTCTACGGCATGACCGCGCTGATTGCTGGCACCGGCGGCCAGATGCTCCTGCCTACGGGCGATCCTCATGGCTTCAGGCTATCTGCGTCGTCGCCATCCTGATCTGCCTGGCACTGGTGCCAACGGCCCTGTCGCAGGAGAATGCCCCGACCCATGTTATCAGCGACACAAAGGTCAACCTGCTGCAACTCTACAGGCCGTCGCCCTTCGGCGTGGTGGCCGCCGTGCTCTGCGGCATCATGACCAGATCGTTCTTTGCTCTTGGTCCCCTCTGGGCGCAGGAGCGCGGACTGAGCACGACGCAGATGGCGATTGTCATGGTTTGCGGCACGTTGGGCGGATTTGCCACGACATAGCCGCTTGGCTGGCGCTCCGGCCGCATGGAGCGGCGCCAATGATCACATGGCGGCGGACGTGCCACCCAGGTTGTTCTTCGTGTCCGTGGCCATTTTCGGTGGCAGCGTGATCCCGACCTACGGCATCGTCACCGCGCATGTGAACGACATGGTCAGGCGGGGCGAGTTTGTGGCCGCCGCTGGCGGTCTGAATATCCTGCAAGGTATGGACCCAGGCGTTCGTCATGGCGAGTCCCGCAGCCGTACTGTGCGGACCTGGCGCAACGCGTTTGTGTGACTTAGGCCTGAAGGTCTGCTGCTTCGTAGATGACTCCAGCCATGCAGGCGCAGGATCAGCTCTCCGTTGGGTTGCTTGAGAGCAAACCTGCCATGCAGTGAATGTCGGTCGTATAGAAAGAGTTGGTGCTACGTTACTGGAAACGATACTTGGAGTAGCGAATGACAGGAGGAGGCTCCAATTGCTTTGACGAGTGGTCGCGAATGGAGACAGCCCCTCGGGATGGCTCGGAGATTTTGTGCTTCACTCTTAATTGCGACTACGAGATTGCCCATTGGCTACCTGTCGCGCACTGTTGGGTCAGCAAGCGTGGTATTCTTGTCGAGCCGAGCCACTGGATGCCATTGCCAAAATCGCCTGTTCCTCCGACTGGACCAAGCACGAAGACAAAGCTGCTCAACCGCCGGTGAAACCTGTTAGCCAGCGATCTGATCAAGTGGCTTTAGGCCGCGCGACATTGAATAGAACGGTCGCACATCTTGTACTCATTTTGATGCATCTCCGGGCAATCGCTGCATCGCCTCCGATCTATTCTCATCGTTCCATGCAACAGCCTCATAGGTCATATGTGCTGACCTATATACCGCACTGCACACAGAGGACCAATACTCCCACTCAAAAATAAAACTGGAAGCGCCCAGAAGCATCGGTTCAAACCTTGGAGAAGGTCCCATGCCAGTCTCGCCTTTCAGCATGTCCTTTGATGCGCATTCTGCGCCCCTCAAGCCTTACAAGCGTACTCTCTTTCTTCGGATCGTTGATGCCATTGGCGAGGCCAATCGCCGAAAGGCGGAACGCGAGATTGCTCGCTTCCTCGCCAGCCAAGCCGCCCGGACGTCCAACAGTGCGGAACACTCCATTGGCCGGCGGTCCGGTCAGCGTTGAGGCAATCCATTAGTATCCTTCCGAGTGAAATCTCATCCGAGCCCTGCCATGATCCTCCTGACCCTTCTCCGCTTTGTGGGTGCCGTCTGGACTGACGCGCGTCAGATGCAGGCTGATACAATGCGCCGCTACCCGCACCTGAGGAACTGGGACTGACTGGACTTGCTTCCTGGGAAAGGTACTGCTGGCGAACGGGCGCGGACTTTCAATCCGCCTGTGGCGTGAGAAACAGGGCGCCCGTTCGCCAGAAGTATCGGGAAAATGGAGAGCACTTCTTCTATGACGCAGGAGGATCTCCATGCCCCAAGCCCACAGACGTTTTACCAAAGTGTTTCAGGATGAGTCCGTGCGGCGCGCGGAGACGAGCGGCCGCAGCCGGCGTGAGATTGCCGAGGATCTCGGCATTGGCTTGTCCACCCTGCGCCACTGGATCGGCACCTTGAAAACCGAGCTGGTTTGGCGCACCGTGTTCCAGATTAGGGCCGAGGCCAAGGACGCTATCGCTCGTTATGTTGACGGCTTCTACAACCTGGTCCGGCGTCATTCGACGCTCGACTTCGTCAGCCCGGTTCAGTTCGAAAGACTGGCCGGATAGCTGCCAAACCACTCTCACTAAAGTGAAGTAAGCCCATCACAAGATTGCTTCGCATGGCAGAACATTACAGGTCCGCAGAGCGGGAAGTCTCCGCTCGCCAGCGCGCTTGCAATGTCTATAGGCCACAACAGTGACTTTTTAGCCGCTACGACCGCCAAGAGGGCACCCACACATAAAGATCCCGCTCTTCTGTGCAGAGTGCATACCCGCCATGCTGCAGCGCAGCAACCATTGGAAAACTGAGACGTTCATTCTGTCGAAACGACGAGTTTATCTCTTCAACGTGCGCTGCTGCCCTAACCAGAACCTCACGATCAGCAGCAGGCCAAGGGGTTTTGTATGACATTGCTCTTAAAAGAGGCTGATCATCAGCCTGCTCCCACGCGTACTCTGCATACGCCACCATATCGGGCCCGCAGGAGGCCGGCATCTGCCAAGGCCCGTCGGCTCTCGCTTGCTCTGCAAGGCGGAGGCGCGTTCGGCGCTTTTACATGGGGCGTGCTGGACCGTCTGCTGGAGGAAGGCACCATCGCCTTTGATGCTGTGAGCGGGGCCAGCGCCGGCGCCATGAACGCGGTGCTGCTCGCGTCGGGCCTGGCGCGGGGCGGTCCGCAGGAGGCGCGAGCCAGTCTCGGGCGGTTCTGGCGTGACGTCAGCAAACTCGGACGCAAGAGCCTCATCCCTCCGGCCAATCCTTTGCTCACGGCGATGGCACAGGCGTTGTCGCCCTATCAGTTCAATCCGCTCGGGCTAAACCCTTTGCGCGACATACTCGCCGCAGAGGTCGACCTCGACGCGGTACGGAGGAACGCACCGGTTCGCCTACTGATCGGAGCGACTCGTGTTAGTGATGGAGCACTGCGGATCTTCCGGACCAAAGACATCTCCTATGACGTCGTGCTTGCGTCTGCTTGTCTGCCTCACCTCCATCATGCTGTCGCCATTGACGGCGAGCCGCATTGGGACGGAGGCTACGCGGCCAACCCGCCGCTCATGCCACTCATCAGTGCGTCCCGCACGTCGGAGGTCCTGTTGGTTCAGATCATCCCGTCGCAATACCACCAGCTCCCGAAGACCACGTCCGAAATCGACCAGAGGCTGAGCCAAATCACGTTCAACACCTCCTTGCAGAAGGATCTCGAGGCCCTGGCGTCGATGCTGGAGCTGTGCCGTGGTAGTTCGCTCCCAGATTCCCGGCTGGGGCGCAAGCTGCAACGGCTGCGGCTGTCGCGGGTCGCGGCGGAGGACCATGTCGAGGGCTTGAGCGCCTCAAGTTTCAAGAACATCGACTGGGAGTTCCTGATCCATCTTCGGGAACAGGGACGATCCGCAGCCGAAGCATGGCTGCTGAGCCCGAAGGCGTCGTCGCTGCTGTCCACCTGATTGCAACGGGTTACGCTGCAAACTTTGGCTAATCGGATTTTGGTGTGGAATTGCCCACAACCGGATCCGCGTGGCTGATGCCACGGCGCTGAGCTAAGCCACGAGCTCAACGACCTCGCGGGGGGAGTTCCACCGCCCCGATGCCCGAGAGGCTGACGCCTGCCTCGCTGCGGCCGGATCGGGTTTCCCATCTCTCGCCGCAGCCGGTCCCGCCTCGCGGCGGGCCCGGGCATGTTCTGCACGAACCGCGCTCCAATCCTTCGCCACCCGCCTCCACAGCGACCACACATGCCTGCGCCCGATCCTTGCAGGTCGGGTGAGGGTGACGCGGTCGCTGCTGTCGAGGCTCACCTCGAGAGAAGCGGGCAGGCGTTCGGAAAGTCCCATGCCCCTGCGGGCGATGGAAAAGGCCGCGGCCGCATGGACGCTCAAGCCGAACCGGCGAGCGAACTTCAGGCGACCGATCAACGAGGTATAGGCGGGGTTGACCCGCACCAGATGGACGGCATTGCGGATGCACGCCGAGGCCAGTGCCTGGCCAAAGGCGGAATAGGCGAAGGAGGACAGCTGGCGCGCCCGCCGGCGGCTGGTCTCGCTCTCCAACTGGGCTTTCTTCTCAGTGAAGTCGAGACGTTCGGCCACAACCGGAACGTCATGCGCCAGCGCGAGCTTGACGACCTGAGCGGCCGCCTGCCGGACGGCGTCGAACCGCTGCCCCTCGCTCCGGCTGTGGGTTACCAGCGGAATGCGCCAAGTGCCGATGACGTTGCCGTCGATATCGGCGAGCGCGGCGGCGACATGGTCGACGTTGAGGTCAACCCCGAAGGCACCGTTGCGCCAGTCCCTCACCTTCGGCTCCGCGAAGATCCACTCGACCGAGACGAAGATCCGCCAGGAGGTCGCGTCCTTCACGAACCGGAACGACAGCGGCTGCCGCTCCTGCAAGGCATTGAGAAATGTCGACTATCAGCACGATGCTGAACTCGAACGGCTTGAGACAAGCAGCACGGATGAAGAGCTAAAAAATTACATCCGAGGCAAGCTTATGGCGAGGCACAGCGAGAGCGCGAGCCGTATGTGGAGCTTTTGACCGGGCTACGGAAGCATCAGCACCGCCTCCCCATTGCAGCTTGAGGCGACGCGCGTACCTTCCTCATAGGGATGAGATTTCGCATTCTCGGCCTCCTTTCTGCCCCTACGCAGACCGGACCTTAGAGCGTCACTTGCGGGCGCTTCTTTTTTGATTAGAGGCAGGGCATCAGCCTCAAGCTGTAGTGGTTGTCCCGGCGGTCAGTGCCCACCCGGTCCTCTAGGGGCCGGAAGGAGCGCTTACACATAAGTGTTACTTCCATGGGCCAATTGCGTGAAACCCTACGACAGCCCACTTGGACCAGTACCAGACTACGCCAGCAATCAATAACAAGCCGAGGGAACACATGGTCGCCAATCCGGAACGTCGATCCTCTCACGCTGAAATGGGTGCTACCCGGCTGTATCAATCCGAACTTCTACCAACCTTGCAATCGCTCCTGGCAACCCTCGCCGACATGGACTTCGAGCACGAGAGCGATATGGAGACCATCAGGTATAGCGCGGCGGATGAATGGCTGAAGGAAACGACGATCAGGAAGCTGCAAGAACGCCATCGCGCGCGACGTGCCCCCTATGTTGAAAAACTTGAACGCTTGCAGAAGCAGATTCAGTCCCTGGCTGCCTGACCATCCTGGTTGGATAGGTGAGGGCGACCTGGGCTGGGCTTCAAGGGCTTCGTGTCTGCCTCCCAGACGATTGCGGACTACGTGATGGCGATGATCCGCAAGGGCCAAGTAGCAATCGCTCCAGCGAACGACATGAGGGCCCAGAGTGATTTCATTGCTACTCTGTTCAGTGCCGCTGCCTAACCTGAGATCTCCTCTGGTCTTCGATTAACCTGCGTCAGGGGTTGCAACAGAACCAGAAAAACAGAAAAGCGCCCGGAGGGCGCTTATTCCGAGATCCGAGGATCCAATGATGAGGGTCTAAGCGGCTTTCACGCCAGTCAGGAAGTTGCCCACCTCCTGCCCCAAGCTGCCGGAGTGACGGGCGAGCTCACGAGCTGCACCAAGCACCTGAGAGGCGGCAGCGCCCGTCTGCCCTGCCCCACGCTTTACCTCGCTGATATTGCCGGTCACCTGCTCGGTGCCGCGAGCGGCCTCCTGCACATTGCGGGCAATCTCGGCCGTGGCGGCCCCCTGCTCTTCCATGGCGGCCGCAATCGTCATTGAGATCTGGGACATCTGCGAGATGGTCCGGCCGATCTCATGAATGGCGCCGACCGCCTCCTGAGTCGCATGCTGGACAGAGGCAATCTGGGCCGAAATCTCGTCCGTGGCCCGGGCAGTCTGGGTCGCAAGCTCCTTCACTTCGGAAGCCACCACCGCAAAACCCTTGCCGGCCTCACCGGCCCGCGCTGCTTCGATGGTCGCATTCAGCGCCAAAAGGTTGGTCTGGCTGGCGATGTTGTTGATCAGGGCAACCACGTTGCCGATCTTCTCGGCCGTCTCGGCGAGTGTCTGGACGGTGACGTTAGTCCGCTGGGCATCGGTCACAGCTTTTTCGGCGATCTGCGAGGACTGAGTGACCTGCGAAGCAATCTCCCGGATCGAGATGGAGAGCTCCTCGGTCGCGGCTGCCACGGTCTGGACGTTGGCTGATGTTTGTTCGGCGGCCGAAGCGACAGTCACCGATTGGCTATTGGTCTGGTCCGCAATGACCGTCATAGACTGGGCCGTGGCTTCCATCCCGGTTGCCGCTGAAGCCAGCCCCTGCGTCATCGTCGAGACATTCCGCTCGAACTCCTTGGTCAACTGATCAAGGATAAGTGCCCGGCGCATCTTGGCTTCGTTCTCCGCCTCCTGCTCCGCCGCCAGGCGGCGAGCTTCGATGGCATTGTCCTTGAAGACCTGAAGGGCCCGGGCGAGAAGGCCGACTTCGTCCCGACGATCGGCTCCGGCGACATTCACGGCGAGGTCACCGTTGGCCAGCCGACTCATGGCAGCGGTCACGATGGAAAGGGGACGGGTCACGCCGGAGATCGTGATCCAGCAAATAAGGCTGATCGCGAAGGTGAGGCCGAAGATCGCTGCGCCGATCAGCCACCACCGGGTGCTGACCGCGAGCGCATCAGCACTCTCCTTGGCCTGCTGCAGTTCGAGAGCGATTCCGTCGATGCTCGTCGTAATCTCGTCGCGGAGTTGTCTGCGCTGATCGCGGCCGACGCCATTGGTAATCTCGGTCGCCTTCGCCTCTTGTTTGCCGATGGAAAACGCAAGACTCTGGTCCATCGTCTTGTAATAGTTGAGGACTGCAGCTTTCAGACTCTCGGTTAGCTTTTTGAATTCCGCTGAAGTGGAAAGCGCAATCAGTTGATCGAGTTCATTAATGGTCTTCTGAACGGCGTCTTTATAGGCATTCTCGACGCTCTTGACCCGATCCGGCTGATCCTTTGGCGTTAGGATCATGTTTTTCTCCTGGATCGTCGCCTCATTGATTCTGGCATTGATGCTCTGAACTAAACTGAGGCGTTTTGCGTCCACATCCACGATGCGCTGGGTATCCGACGCCATACGGTTGAGGCCTGTCACAGCCATCACGATCAGGCCGATGGCAATGGCCATAAAGATTGTGACCGGGATCGCCAACTTGGCGATGACTTTCAGGTTATTGAGGAGTCTCATTATCTTTCAGTGGCCTGCCCGTAACGCCGCGGGAGGCGCGCGCCCCCTGACGCGCAGAATTCAGGCGAGGCATCAAATGCCGGTGCGTATAAAAATTGTGTTAAATAAGGAAGAGAAGGGCATCATTCGCCGGAGCGGCTAAGCAGGGATTCGCTGGTTAGCCAACGGATGACAGCTTCGTTCGTGATTGAGCTTCATGATGGCTTCGTGGATGGCTTGATCGAGGTCTTCGGGTCCGGTGAAGGTCTGGTGTGGACTTATTTCAGGAAAGATACTGCTGGCGAATGCCTCATGCGCCGATCGGAAGCGTCATCAGCTTGGTGGAAGCGGATTGGCGCGTTCGTGCGAGCGGCGTGCCAGCGAGCTAGCGATCGCCCAAGAGAATGTACGTGATAAGGAGTCGAGACTGGCACCGCCGGCTTCTTCCTGATGGGCTCGAAGCGTTCGCTGTTTGTGGGTGGCCCTTCGGCACCGTCATGTCTGGATGGCGCCGTTTGGCAATGTGATTGGTGATGAGATTTGGGCCGAGCGGGGCGGGTGCAGATCCTATATGTGGACGGCTTCCTCCTCGCAAGGGTGTTGGGCAGTACTATGATCGGATCGCTTGCGCCCATATGTCCGGCCTGTCGGTGCGGTCGCACATGACCGCGGGCCAAGATGGTT
>Ga0182742_1003639_pt1 | contig 14817 bp, 13 predicted proteins | sample eDN5th37CBELigMG_FD_128880 | JGI IMG/M metagenome (GOLD analysis project Ga0182742, IMG submission 128880) | Enriched Miracle-Growth compost microbial communities from Emeryville, California, USA - eDNA 5th pass 37_C BE-Lig MG (version 2)... ... | reverse complement strand
GTCCCCGCCGGCGAGGTCGGCCCCCGCCCGGCCTGCGGCTGGCGACCGACCCGCCGCACCCGCACCGGCCGCGCCCACCCCGACGCCGCCCACCTCGACGCCGCCCACCCCGACCCCGCCGGCCGCCGCACCGGCCGCCACCGCCGCCTCGGCGCCGAGCAGCTCCGGCCGCTTCCCCGATCGCGACCAGCTCACCCTGGCCTGGGCGGACAGCATCGTGGGTCGGCTGAAGCCCGGGACCAAGGGCCGCTTCCTGGCCGGCCGCTTCGTGGCCGTGGAGGACGGCACGGCGGTGTTCGCCCTGCCCAACGCCGTCCACCGCGACAAGTGCGAGGCCCTCCGCGGCGAGGTCGAGCAGGCCCTGAGCGCCCACTTCGGCCAGCCCGTCCGCCTCCGCCTCGTGGCCGAGCCCGACGCCGTCGCGGCAGGCGGCGTCCCGCCGTCGGGGCCACCCGAGGACCTGCCGCCCGAGGAGGTGGCCCTCGACGAGCTGACCGACGCACCGCCCGAGACCGTCCGCAGCCCGCTCGAGCGCCTCACCGAGGCCTTCCCCGGCGCCAAGCTCATCGAGGACTGACGCCCGTCCCGTCCCGCCCTTCGCTCGCCGCCCCGAGCCCAGAGGAGCCCACCGTGTCCGAGCCCGATCTCTCCGCCCTGCTCCGCCAGGCCCAGCAGATGCAGGAGCAGCTCCTGGCCGCCCAGGCCGAGGCCGCCGCCACCGAGGTGGAGGGCCGAGCCGGCGGCGGCTCGGTGCGCGTCACCATGACGGGGGCCGGCGAGGTGACCGCCGTGCGGATCGCCCCCGAGGTCGTCGACCCCGCCGACGTCGAGATGCTGGAGGACCTCGTGCTGGCCGCCGTGCACGACGCCCAGGCGCAGGTGGAGCGCCTCCAGCAGGGCGCCGTGGGCGGGGCCCTGGGCGGGTTGGGCCCCGGCGGGCTCGGCGGCCTCCTCGGCCAGGGAGGTTGAGGTGGCGGCAGGCGTCTACGCCGCGCCCGTCCAGACCCTGATCGACGAGCTCGGCCGGCTCCCGGGCATCGGCCCGAAGTCGGCCCAGCGCATCGCCTTCCACCTGTTGAAGCTCCCCGTCGACGACGCCGCCCGGCTGGCCCGGGCCATCACCGAGGCCAAGGCCCGGGTCAGCTTCTGCGCCCGCTGCTGCAACGTGGCCGAGGGCGACCTATGCGGTCTCTGCGCCGATGAGCGCCGCGACCCCTCGGTGGTCTGCGTCGTCGAGGAGCCCCGCGACGTCGTCGCCATCGAGAAGACGGGCGAGTTCCGGGGTCGCTACCACGTGCTGCACGGCGCCCTCAGCCCGATCGACGGCGTGGGCGCCGACCAGCTCCGCGTGAAGGAGCTGCTGGCCCGCCTGGAGCCCGAGGGCATCCAGGAGGTGATCGTCTGCACCAACCCCAACATCGAGGGGGAGGCGACGGCGATGTACCTGGCCCGCCTGCTGAAGCCGCTCGGGGTCACGGTGACCCGCATCGCCAGCGGCCTTCCGGTGGGAGGCGACCTGGAGTACGCCGACGAGCTGACGCTCGGGCGGGCGCTCGAGGGTCGCCGCGCCCTCGACGCGTGACGTCGGCCCCGGGGATGCCCCTGGGGCCTCTGCGCACGACCACCGGAAAGATGGCCTGAGAGATGGCCCGGGGCGCCAGCCGCAGCGTTTCGGCGCGGGCGGAGGTTCCGACTCGCTGAGCCGGCGCCCCGAGCGACCGTGTGATCCGGACACGAGGGAACCTCCGGATCAGTACGTTGCGGAGACGTTACAACGGTGACGGCCCGATGACAAGCGTTTCGATCACTTGCCTCGGGCCGTCACACGGGAGCCCTGCTCAGCGGTGGTCAGACGGTGCGAAAGATGGCAGCGTCACCCTGGCCGCCGGCGCCGCACAGGCCCGCGGCGCCCAGCCCGCCGCCTCGGCGGCGCAGCTCGTGCAGGAGGGTGAGGGCCAGGCGGTTGCCCGACATGCCGACCGGGTGGCCGAGCGCCACGGCACCGCCGTTCACGTTGACGATCTCGTCGCTCACCCCGAGGTGCTCCATCGAGGCGTAGGACACCGCCGCGAAGGCTTCGTTGATCTCGATCAGGTCCAGGTCGCCGACGGTCTTGCCGGCCCGCTCCAGGGCCTGGAGGATGGCCGCGCTGGGCTGGCGCAGCAGCGACAGGTCCTCGGGCCCGGCGACCTGCCCGAAGCTGACGAGCTGGCCGAGCGGGGTGAGGCCCAGGCGCTCGACCGCGGCCTCCGACGCCACGATCACCGCCGAGGCGCCGTCGGAGATCTGGGAGGCGTTGCCGGCGGTGACGTTGCCCTCGGGGGCGAAGGCCGGCTTCAGCTTGCTCAGCGATTCGGCCGTGGTGCCGGGCCGCACACCCTCGTCGGTGTCGACCAGCACGGGGTCGCCCTTGCGCTGCGGGACCGGCACCGGGACGATCTCGGCCTCGAAGCGGCCCTCCTTGATGGCGGCCGCGGCCCGCTCGTGGCTCTTGGCGGCCACCTCGTCCATGACCGAGCGGGGGATGCCCGCCCTGGCGGCGTCGCGCTCGGTGGCGGCGCCCATCTGGCACCCCTCGACCGCGCACTCGAGGCCGTCGTGGAGGATGGCGTCGGAGAGCTGGGTGTGGCCGTAGCGGAACCCGCTGCGGGCGTTGGGCAGCAGGTAGGGCGCGGCCGTCATCGACTCCATGCCGCCGGCCACCACCACGTCGGCCAGGCCGGCCGAGATGTGCAGGTCGGCCAGCAGGATGGTGTTGAGCCCCGACAGGCACGCCTTGTTCACCGTGTTGGCCGGCACGCTGAGCGGGATGCCCGCCTTGATGGCCGCCTGGCGGGCGGGCACCTGGCCCGTGCCGGCCAGGATCACCTGGCCCATGAAGACCAGGTCGACCTGGTCGGGGCGCACGCCGGCCCGCTCCATGGCGGCCTTGATGGCCACGCCGCCGAGGTCCATGGCGGTGAGCGAGGCCAACGCCCCACTCAGCTTGCCGATCGGCGTGCGAGCTCCGGCGACGATGTACGAACCCGGCATCACGGCCCCTTCCGTCGAGTCCCTTCGATGATACGGACCGCAGGGCGCGCCTCCCCAGCCGGCGCCGCAGGCGTCGCGCGCCGTGCCATCGTGGGAGGCCCACGCCTGCACGTCTCCAGGAGGCCCCGCCGATGACCGCCCCGCTGCTCACCGAGATCGACCACATCGCCATCGCGGTGCGGGACCTGGACGCGGCCGTCGACTACTACCAGCGGGCCTTCGGCGCCACCGTCGCCCATCGCGAGGTGGTCGAGCGCGACGGCGTGGAGGAGGCCCTGCTGAAGGTGGCCGAGTCCTACATCCAGCTCACGCGGCCCACCCGCGACGACTCCACCATCGCCAAGTTCCTGGAGAAGAAGGGCGAGGGCCTGCACCACATCGGCTACCGGGTGGATGACTGCGCCGCGGCGCTGGCGGCGGTGGTGGCGGCCGGCGGCACGGCGATCGACAAGGAGCCCCGCCCCGGCTCGCGTGGCACCACCGTGGCCTTCATCCACCCCAAGGGGTCGTTCGGCACGCTCATCGAGCTCGTCCAGGAATAGTCGACCGCAGGGCAGGACGCGCGGGCGCGGCCTGGAGGGCCGCAAGCAGGGGCCACGAGACTCGTGCGCGAGTGGCGCCGTGGCACACGAGCGGAGGGCAGGACGCCCGGAGCGAGTCATCGACTTGCGGCGACGACCTCGAGCACGTCGGCGCCGTAGCGGGCCAACTTGGCCGGGCCGATGCCCTTGATCCGGCCGAGCGCCACCAGCGAGGCGGGTCGGGCCGCGGCGATGGCGTCGAGCGTGCTGTCGTGGAAGACGACGTAGGGCGGCACCCCGTCGTTCGCGGCCCGCTGGCGGCGCCAGGCCCGGAGGGCCTCGCCCAGCGCGGTGGGCGGCGCCTTGCCGGCCTGGTCCTTGGCGCCCTTGGCGGCGCGCCCCCCGGGCGGTGCCGGCCGCGGCCGTGACGGGGGGTCGGCCGGGCGGTTGGGGTCGGCCGCGGTGTGCAGCTCGGCCAGGAACGGCGACGGCGCGGCCGCCGGCGCGACGACCACCGCCTCGCGCGCCGCCCGGGTGAGGGCCACGTGGAAGACCCGCCGCTCCTCCTCCACGTCGTCCGACAACCGGTGCGGCAGCAGGCCCGCCGATGCCTCGTGCACCACCACGACCGGCCACTCCTGGCCCTTCACCGAGTGCACGGTGGCCAGCGTCACCCCGCCCGGCGCGGCGGGGGCGGCGAGCACGTCGCGCAGCCACGCGCCGAAGGTGGACGGGTCGGGGTGGAGGTGGGCGAGGGCCACCAGCGCGTCGAGGTCGTCGCCCTGGGCCGAGCCCCGCAGGCCGCCCTTCGACGCGTCGAGCGTCTCCAGCGCAGCATCGAGGCCGACCTCGTCGCGCAGCGCCCGCAGGACCGCCGCGCTGTCGCCCCGCTCGGCCAGCGCCGCCAGGCGCTCCAGGTCCTCGGCGTAGGCGGCCACCTTGTCGGCGTCGCGGGCGGCCTGGAGCCGACCGGCCAACCGGCGCAGCCCCGCGAGGTCGCGCTGCTCGCCCATCCACTCCGCCACCCGCGGCGACAGGCCCCGGCTCGGTCGGCGGACGGTCGCCGCGACATCGCCGCGCCCGAAGCGGTCCGGGGAGGTGGCCAGGCGCAGCCACGCCAGCGCGGCGGCCACCCCCGTGCGGCGCAGGTAGCCCTCGTCGACGGCGGGGACCACCGGCACCCCACCGTGGGCCAGCGCCACCTGCACGGGGGCCAGCGCGGCGTTGACGCGCGCCAGCACCGCGATGTCGGCGGCGTCGGTGCCGGCGCGCCAGGCCGCGGTGACGGCGTCGGTGGTGGCGGCGACGGTGTCGGGGGCCAGCACGGTGCGGAGCTCGCCTTCGGCGGGTGCGCGACCGGGGGCCGGGCGGATGACCTTGGGGACCCGCTGGCGGTTGTGGGACAGCAGCGTGGCCGCGGCCTGCACCACCGCCGGCGGGCAGCGGTAGTTGACCTCCAACGGGTGCGCGCCCGCGCCGGGGAAGAAGGCGCCGTAGTCGATGAGCCAGCGCGGCGACGCACCCGCGTACCCGTAGATGGTCTGGTCGTCGTCGCCCACGCCGAAGACGGCCCGCTCCGGCGCGGCCAGCAGCCGCACGAGCAGCAGGTGGGCGGGTGTGAGGTCCTGGAACTCGTCGACGAGGAGCAGCCGGCAGGCCCGCTGGGTGGCGTGTCGCACGCCGGGCTCGCGCAGCAGCAACTCGACGGTGCCGTAGATCTGCTCGTCGAAGTCGATGGCGTCCTGCTCGGCCAGCACGGCGCGGTAGCGGGCGAAGACGTCGGCGAAGCCGTCGAGCTCGCCGCCGCCCTCGGCCTCCACCTCGGCGGGGTCGCGCAGGCCGAGGCGCGCCGCGGACAAGGCGTCGATCCACGGCGCCGCCGGATCGGTGTTGGCCCGGCGCGGGAAGCGCACCAGCCGGTCGAGGATGCCGCGCACCTCGCGTTCGTCGAGCAGGCGCCGGCGGCCCCGACGGGCCGCGAAGGGAGCGTCGCCGTCCAGGATCTTGCGGCCGAGCGCGTTGAGGGTGTCGATGCGCCCCGGCGGCACCGCGGGTGTGCGGTCGCGCAGCTCCTGGCGAGCCCGCACGTTGTAGGCGACCACCGCCATCGCCCCGGCGGGGACGCGCCAGTGGCGCACGAGCCGGGTGGCGCGGGCGCCCAGCACGCGGGTCTTGCCGGAGCCGGCCGGCGCGATCACCCGGACGGCCCCGCCGGGGTGGGTGACGGCCGCCACCTGGTCGGGGGCCAGGCCGTCGACGCCCGGGTCGGCGTCGGGGTCCGCCAGCGCCACCAGGTGGCCGTGCTCCAGCGCCACGCGGTGCACCACCACCGTGTCGGGCGGGAGGTCGAGGGCGGCGGGGTCGAGCGGGCCGACCGGGCCGCCGTCGCACACCGCCGGACGACCGTCGGGCAGGAGCACGTCGGCCGCTCCGTCCGATGCCGACGCCGGCGACGCGCCGAGGTCGAGGGCGGCCGCGATCCAGCGGCTGCGGGGCGGGCCGTCGCGCCCGTCGAAGCCGTTGGACCAGACCAGGAAGTGGAGCTCCTCGCCCGGGAAGGCGAACCCGGGGTCCAACCGCCACGGCTCCCGGTCGTCGCGCTCCTCGGGCGGTGCGCCCGGGTCGTCGAGGCCGAGGGCCGGGTCGAGCTCCAGCACCGCGCCGCGCCGGGCCGCCCAGCGCTCGCGGAGCTCGGTCAGCGCGGCCTCGTCGGTCCCGACGCGCAGGCGGGGCAGGTGCGCCCAGGCCTCGGGCACGGGCTGGCCGGGTCGCACGACGAGGTTGCGCCCGAGCCCCGCGGGCCCCGGCCCGCCGGGCGCGCCGCGCGCCGATGCCGGGGACGAGGGCCGAGGCGCGAACCCCTCGGGGTCGTCGTCAGGCGGCGGGGCCTCGTCGCGCCGCGGGTCGTCGCCGTCGGGTCGGCCGTGGTCGCCCAGGGCGCAGGCCCGCACCTCGGCGACGGTGTCGTGGGTGCCGCCGCAGTGCCCGCACCGGATCCGGCCCACAGCCCGCGGCGACAGGTTGGACGACGGCGGCGGTCGGCCGGTCAGCGCCGGCCGCGGCCCCCGGCGCGCACGGTCTGGTAGGCGAGCACGGTGCCGGCCGAGCCGGCGGCTCCGAGCAACCCCGACGCCAGCATGACGGACAGCCCGGTCAGCCCGAGGACGAGGGCGGCCGCCACCATGGCGAGCACGAGGACGGCGGGGTTGGCAGGCATCGGGGCTCCTCCACTTGGCCGGTGCCCTCTCCTGTCGGCACCCGGTTCGCACGCCATGAGGCCCTGCAGTGTCGCGCGGCCCGCCCGGCCCGGCCAGGTCGTCCCCGCGTCGCTAGCGTCGAGGCATGGGCGACGGGAGCGACCAGATCCTGGACGTCGACCTGCTGCGGTTCGAGCGGGGCGACCGGGCCGCTCGGGCGGCCATCGTCGACGGGGTCCGCCGCAGCCTGGCGACGGGGTTCGTGTACACCAGCCACGACATCCCCGAGGAGGTCCTCGACCGGGCCTACGAGCAGCTGGCCACCTTCTTCCACCTCGCGCCTGAGGTGAAGCAGCGCTTCGTGGCGCCCGGCTCGCACGGCCAGACCGGCTACACCGGCCTCCTGGTCGAGACCGCGGCCAGTTCCGACGTACCCGACTGGAAGGAGATGCTCAACTGGGGCCTCGAGCTCCCCGAGGGGCACCCGCTCCGCCGGCGGTTCCCGCACCGCTACATGGACCAGGTGCTGCCCGAGGAGGTGGTGCCCGGCATCCGCGAGGTGCTCCTCGGCTTCCACCGGGCCCTGGCCGACCTGCAGCGGCGCTTCCTGCGCATCATCGCCCTGGGCCTCGGCGCCCACGAGGACCTCTTCGAGCCGCTCCTGCGCGACGGGCCCACGCTCACCCGCGCCATCCGCTACCCGCCGATGCCCGAGGCGCCGAGCGGGCGCCACGTGTGGGCCGGTGAGCACGGCGACATCAACCTCATCACCGCCCTCCCGCGGGCCAGCGCGCCGGGCCTGCAGGTGCGCACCGACGACGGTTGGGTCGACGCGGTGGCGCCGTCGGGCCACGCCATCATCAACACCGGGATGATGCTCGAGCAGCTGAGCAACGGGCTCATCCCCACGGGCATCCACCGCGTCGTGGCCGCGCCCGGCCACACCGGCGAGCGGTTCTCGGTGGTGCAGTTCTGCCACCCGACGCCGTGGACCATCCTCGCCCCGCTGGCCTCGTGCGTGACCCCGGAGCACCCGCAGCGCTTCGCCGCCATCGAGGCGGGCGACCGGCTCGATCAGGTGCTCTACGAGATCAACCTGGTCGAGGACGCCCGCCGCGTCGCCGAGGCGACGTGAGCGCCGGGCCGCTCGCGGGGTAGACGGGGCCATGCGATTCCGCGAGCGGGCCCGACTCGATCCCAGCCAGGTGCAGGACCGCCGCCGAGGTGGCGGCCTCGGCGGGCTGGGCGGGGGCCTCGGCGGCCTCGGCGGCCTCGGCGGACGGGGCGCCGCGGTGGGCGGTGGCGGCCTGATCGGCGTGATCGTGCTGGTGGTCGTGCTCCTCAGCAGCCTCGGTGGCGGCGGCGGCAGCCCGCTGTCGCTGGGCACCGGCTCCGGCACCGGCACGGCCGACGACCTCTCGGCGGAGTGCCGCACCGGCGCCGACGCCAACCAGTCCGAGGACTGCCGGATCCTGGCGATCGTGAACTCGCTGCAGGACTACTGGACGGACACGGTGCAGGGCTACCAGCAGGCCGACACCGTGCTGTTCAACGGTCAGGTCACCACCGCGTGTGGCGCCGCCAGCAGCGCGGTCGGTCCCTTCTACTGCCCCGCCGACCAGCAGGTGTACGTCGACCTCGGCTTCTTCGACGAGCTGCGGACCCGCTTCGGCGCCAACGGCGGGCCGTTCGCGCAGGCGTACGTGCTCGCCCACGAGTACGGGCACCACGTGCAGCACCTTCTCGGCATCGACCAGCAGGTGGGCGGCGACCGCGAGGGGCCGACCTCCGGCGCTGTGCGCCTGGAGCTGCAGGCCGACTGCTACGCGGGGGTGTGGGCGGCCAACGCCGTCGACACCGAGCAGATCGAGCAGCTCACCGACCAGGACATCAACGACGGGCTGAGCGCGGCGGCGGCCGTCGGCGACGACCGCATCCAGGAGGCCGCCACCGGACGGGTCGACCCCGAGTCGTGGACGCACGGCTCGGCGACCCAACGGCAGAAGTGGTTCTCCATCGGCTACCGCACGGGCGACCCGAACCGCTGCGACACGTTCGCGGCGAACGCCCTCTGACGTGAGCCGCTCCCGTTCCCGGCGGCTCGGCCGCCGGCCGCTCGGTCCCTTCCGCCACGGCGTCGCCTCGTTCGACCCCACGTCCGACAGCGTCCTGCTCTGGACCCGGCTCAGCGACGAGGACGGCGCCGCCCGCGCCGGCACGGTCAGCTGGGAGGTGCGGGACGCGCCGTCGGGTGGCCGGCGGCTGGCGTCCGGGGCCGCCGAGGCCACGGTCGAGGCCGACGGCACCGTGTGCGTCGACGTGCAGGGCCTGCCGCCCGACCAGGTGTGCTGGTACCGGTTCACGTGCGACGGCGCGGCCTCGCCGATCGGCCGCACCCGCACCATGCCGTCGGGCCCGGCCGCCCGGGCGCGGCTGGCGGTGGTGTGCTGCGCCGACCTCCTGCTCGGGCGGCTCACCGGGTACCGGGCGGTGGCCGAGCGCGACGTCGACCTCGTCGTCCACCTCGGCGACTACATGTACGCCGACACGCTGGCCGGCGAGCGCGCCGTGGCGCCCGGCCACCCCACCGTCACCCTGGCCGACTACCGGGCCCGCTACGCCGCCTACCGCGAGGACGGCGACGTGCAGGCGCTCCACCAGGCCCACCCGATGGTCGCCATCTGGGACGACCACGACCTGGCCGACGACGCCTGGCGGGGAGGCGCCCGCGCCCACGACCCGCACGAGGACGGCCCCTGGTTCGAGCGCGCCGCGGCCGCGGCCCGGTCACGGCAGGAGTGGGTGCCCGCCCGCCTCCACGACGACGGCCGCATCGACCGGTTGTGGCGGGCGCTCGGCGTGGGCGAGCTGGTCGACCTGGTGATGCTCGACGCCCGCTGGTGGGGCCGCTGGGACGACCCCGAGGGCCCGCTCGACGACCCGCGCCGCGACCTGCTCGGCGAGGACCAGTGGCGGTGGCTCGAGGACCGCCTGGCCGAGAGCCGGGCCCGCTGGCGCGTGGTCGCCAGCCAGGTGGTGGTGCACGACCTGACGGTGCCGGTCCCGTCGGCCCTCCCGGTGCCCGACGCCGTGACGTCGGCCGGGCTGGCCCCGCACGCCGGCCGGCTGGTGCGCCTCGACCAGTGGGACGGCTACCCGGCGTCGCGGCGTCGCCTGGCCGAGGTGCTCGGCCGGGCAGCGCCCGACACCGTGCTCGTCGCCGGCGACCTCCACGCGGCCATGGCCTTCTCGGGCCCGCTCGACCGGGGCGCCGAGGACCAGCCGACGGTGGCCGAGTTCGTCTGCCCGCCCGTGCTGTCGACGACCTTCGCCGCCACGGTGCTCACCGGGCTCGGCCCGATGGCCGAGCTGTTCGCTCCGGCGCTCACCGACCTCGAGTTCGCCGACCTCGACCACACGGGCTTCCTGCTGCTCGACGTCACCCCCGCCCGGTTGGAGGCCACCTGGTGGTCGGTGGGCGCGGTGGCCCGCACGACCGGCATCCGGCCGCGCCCGCTGGCCGGGTACGCGCTGGCCGCCGGCACCGGCCCTGAGCTCCACCCGGTCGACCGGATCGAGCGCGACCACCTCGATGCGGTGGCCCCCCGCCGACCGGGCGACGAGCCGCCCCTGCCCCCGCCGTCGTTCGTCGCCAAGGCCCGCACGTGGCGGCGCCTCGCGCTGCTCGGCCTCGGCGTGGCCGCGGTCGGCACCGCCGTGGTCCGGCGGTTGAGGGCCGCGCGCTAGTCGCAGACAGGGCACTTCATGGCGGACGTCACCCTACCGGCGGGAAGCCGCCGCCACGGGAGGATGTTGAACCGGACATGAACTTCAACGACCGAGTCCACGGCGCCCTGGCGGCCCTGCCGACGTCGTCCCTGCTGGACCGTGGGGCCGTCGTGGACGTGCTGCTCGACCTCCGCAACGAGGCCACCGAGGACTCGGACGTCGCCCGTGTGACCGCTGCCATGGAGCAGCTGCCGTCCTCGTCCATCATCGACCGCTACCAGGTCTGCGACCTGCTGCTCGACCTGCTCTCGAATGGCGACGAGGCCGAGCGCAACGGCGCGCTGGCCTGCTGACGTACACGCAACCCGAACGCGGAGAGGGGGCGTCCCGGAGGACGCCCCCTTCTCGCGCCGGGCGGCTGGTTACTTGGCGCTGATCTGCACGAGCATCGTGCGGCTGGTCGAGCCGCCGTCGGCGAAGGTCATCGCCACGGTGAGGGCCCGGCAACCGGTGGTCGTGCTGGCCTTCCAGTTCATCTGGTAGCTGCTGTCGGGCAGCAGCTGGAGCCTCGAAGCTCCGGCGGCCACCTCGCTGCCGTCCGTACCCTCGGCCGAGGCGCACCGGGTGGACGCCACCGAGGAGATCGCCGCCGACGAGAGCAGGGCGTGGTTCCGGGTGCCGTCGTTGAAGGCCCACTTGAGCGGGATGGCCTGGTTGGGCTTGACCTTCAGGACGCTGCTGCCGTCGAAGTTGGCGTTGAACGACCCGATCGGGGCGAGCGTGTACCGCACCGCCGGGGAGGCCGCCGCCTGCTCGTTGCCCGCCACGTCCCGGGCGCCGTCGCAGGTGACCTCCTTCGGCCCGGCCGTCAGCGAGGCGCCGGTCGGGGTGCCGTGCAGCGCGACGCCGGACAGGTTGTCGACGGCCTCGCAGCCCACGGTCGGCGCGGTGCCGTAGACCGCGCCCTCCTGGACGCCGGTGACGGTGGACGTCGGCGGGGTGGCGTCGCGCTTGATCGTGACGCTCTCGGCGCTCGTGCCGCCCTCACTGGACGCTGTGCAGGTGAAGGTGGTCCCGGCCGTGTCGTCGGTGACGGTCGCGGCGTCGCAGCCCTGCGACGACGAGACGGCCGACTCGGCGTCGGTCACCTGCCAGGCCACCGTGACGTCGCCGGTGTACCAGCCGCTCTGCCCCAGCGGACCGGTCACCACGGGCGTGATCTCCGGCGGCGTCGTGTCCACGACGGTCGGGGTGCAGTCGACGACGTCGGCGCTCACCTGCAGCGTCTCCTCGTTCGAGGTCACGCCGCCCGAGAACGGGGCGCTGGCGCGGTAGCGCACCGTCCCCGTGAAGGGCCCCTCCCGCGCAGTGAGCGTGACGGTCGAGGTGACCGAGTCGCTCACGGTGCCGTTCGTCGAGGTCCGCCAGGTCGCCGGCAGCGTGACCGTGGCCGGCGAGGTGTCCATCTCGGCCGACAGGCCCGCCGACGCGTCGACCACCGTGAAGGTGACGACCGCCGCGTTGGCGTAGTTGTTCTGGTTGACGGTGGTGTTGCTGACCTTCCTGACCCAGTGCGCGACGGTGCCCGGCACGGGTTGGTCCGCGCACACCTCGCCGAGGTCGAGGCTCTGGACGCCGGCGAGCTCGTCGTCGCCGTCCGCCACGAGCGTGTCGGCCACGGCGACGCCGCCGCTGGCCAGGAGGAGCCCTGCGGCCGTGAGGCTCGCGAGTGCCTGTCGGGTGCACCTCATGGTCGTCCTTCCGGTTCGACGCGGCGGGATGGGCCCGCCCTGGCGAGCACCGTACGGACGGGTCGTCGCGAGGTCGTCGTCAGGATTGAGGAACGGCCCCGGGCGAACGCGCGCGGGAGCTCAGGCCGCCGGCACGACCGTGGCGGTGGCGAGCATCACAGCCCGCCCGTCCCGGCCCGGGTCGACGACCTCGACCCGCACGCCGAAGCCGTTGCCGACGGCACCGAGCACGCGGGTCCGGGCCAGGAAGGGCCCCACCCGGCCCGGCACCAGGTAGCGCACCTGCGCACCGGCGGTGCGGCACGGCCCGCTCGTGGCCCCGGTGTCCTCGACGGCGCTGCGAGCCGCCACGTCGACCAGCGCGATGGACGCGCCGCCGTGGAGCGCGCCGGCCGTGTTCATGTGCGTGGGCGCCAGCTCCATCTGCCAGGTGCCCTCGCCGTCCCGGCGCAGGCCGAGGAGGTCGTAGAGCGGGCGGTCGAGGGCCACCGGGCGGGCCGGCCACCACATCCGCCGCGGCGCGGGCGGCGGCCCTCCGGGGATCACCCCGATGAAGGCGATCTCCTGGGAGCTGTAGGCGACGAGCCGGCCGTTGTCGTCCACCACGTCGATCTCCAGCACGCCGGTGCGCGTGCCGGCCCGCACGTCGCGGGTGATGGCGTGGACGTAGCGCCCCTGCGGCACCTGCAGCCGGTGCACGGAGATCTCGGCGTGGGGCGCCCGGCCGTGGGGGCGGGGCCGCAGCGCCCGGGTGCTGGCCAGGTCGACCAGCACGCCCAGGGCCCCCAGGGAGACGTCGCCGTGGTCGTCGAGGACCGTCGGGGCGAGCTCCATGCGCATCGGCGCCTCGGGATCGTCCTCCGGGTAGCCCAGCCCGAGCAGGCCGGCGACGGTGCCGTCGACGGCCCGCAGCGCGTGGTCGGGGTCGTCGACGACGGCGTCGTCGTGGTCGGGCCCCGTCACGGAGGCGGCAGCGTAGCGGCCGGTCAGGGACCCCCCTGACGACGACCCGGCCGACCCGGCGCCCGCCGAGCGGCAAGGATCGGCGCATGCACGTCCACCTCCTCGACGGCACCTACGAGCTCTTCCGCCAGCACTTCGGCCGCAAGCGGGCGGGCGGGCGCGACGCCGAGTCGCCGTACTCGGCCACCGTCGGGGTGCTCCGCTCCGTGCTGACCCTCCTGACCGACGGCGCCACCCACATCGGCGTGGCCAGCGACCACGTGATCGAGAGCTTCCGCAACGACCTGTGGCCCGGCTACAAGACGAGCGAGGGCATGCCGCCCGAGCTCCTGGCGCAGATCCCCCTGCTCGAGGACTCGCTCACCGCCATGGGTGTCACGGTGTGGGCCGTGGTCGAGTGGGAGGCCGACGACGCCCTCGCCTCCGCGGCTGCGGTGGCGGTGATGGACGAGCGGGTCGAGCGGGTCGAGATCCTCACCCCCGACAAGGACCTCGGCCAGTGCGTCGGCGGCAAGGTGGTCCAGGTCGACCGCCGCCAGCAGAAGGTGCTCGACGCCGAGGGCGTGCGGGAGAAGTTCGGCGTGCCGCCCGAGAGCATCCCCGACTACCTCGCGCTCGTCGGCGACTCGGCCGACGGGTTCCCCGGCGTGTCGGGCTGGGGGGCCAAGTCGGCGGCCGCGGTGCTCAGCCGCTACGGCCACCTCGAGGACATCCCCACCGGCCCGGGGCAGTGGGACGTGCCCGGGGTGCGCAACGCCCGGGGGCTGATGGCGTCGCTGCTGGCCCAGTTCGACCAGGCCATGCTCTTCCGCCGCCTGGCCACCCTCGACCTCGACGTGCCGGTGGGCACGGTCGACGACTGGGAGTGGACCGGTCCCGCGGAACCGGACGTGTTCGCCGACTGGTGTCGCCGCCTCGGCGCGCCCGACCTGCCGGGCCGGGTGGCCGCCCTGGTGCGGGCCCGCCACAGCTGACCGGGCCCGTCGCGAACGAACCGCTCAGGCCTGGGAGAGCAGCTGCTCCAGCTCCAGCGGGGTGGCCACCTCCAGCTGGTCGTAGGTGCACGAGCGGGGGTCGCGATCCGGGCGCCAGCGGACCCACTGCGCGTTGTGCCGGAACCGGCGGTTGGTGAGCTGGCTGAACGACACCTCGGCCACCCGCTCGGGCCGGAGCGGCTCCCACGACATGTCCTTCTTGGCGTTCCAGCGCGACGGCCCACCTGGCATCCGGCCGCCCTCGAGGTGGGCCATGGCGTCGGCCCAGTCCCGCCACGGGTGCCCCTCCAGGCTGTCCTCGCGCAGCGGGGCGATGATGTCGACCAGCTCGCGTCGGTACTTGGCGGTGAAGCTGCCCACCACGCCGACGTGGTGGAGGGTGCCCTCCTCGTCGTAGAGCCCGAGCAGCAGCGAGCCCACGCCCTTGCCGTCCTTGTGCCAGCGGAAGCCGGCCACCACGCACTCGGCGGTGCGCTCGTGCTTGACCTTCACCATGGCCCGCTCGCCCGGCACGTAGGGGCCGTCGAGCCGCTTGGCCACGATGCCGTCGAGGCCGGCGCCCTCGAAGCGCTCGAACCAGGTCTCGGCCAGGGCGCGATCGGTGGTGGCGGGGGAGCGGTGGATCGGC
>Ga0182742_1003638_pt1 | contig 14823 bp, 15 predicted proteins | sample eDN5th37CBELigMG_FD_128880 | JGI IMG/M metagenome (GOLD analysis project Ga0182742, IMG submission 128880) | Enriched Miracle-Growth compost microbial communities from Emeryville, California, USA - eDNA 5th pass 37_C BE-Lig MG (version 2)... ... | reverse complement strand
GCATATTTTTGCTGCATATCAAACAAATTCATGGCATGAGTGGTAATCCCACGATCAAATACACATTCTTCAGGTACGATTACCTTATAATTATAGGAAAATGCATCTACTACTGTTGCTCTTACACACCCGCTAGTCGTACAGCCTGTAACAATCACACTATCAACATTATATTTAGTTAATTGAGTTACTAAGGGAGTACCAAAAAATGCACTAGGCTTCTTTTTTGATAGAATAACTTCTCCCTTTAATGGTTGTAGCTCTTCAACAACCTTTGTACCTTTTGCGCCCTCCAGCAACTCTGGATGGCTAAACAGCTGACCCTTTATCGCAACCCTGTCATTATTGCTGTCTTTATCTCCTTCAATAATTGTATAGATAACAGGTATTTCAACCTCACGCGCTTTATCTAGCACTCTCTTAATCTGTGGAATGGCTTCCCAACTTACAGAACCACAGCTAGTAGGATATTTTTCGATTGATTTTTCAATTTCTTCTGATTTATCGCCGGTAAATCCATATTGAACATCAACGATAATTAGCGCTGGCCTCTTTCCCAATCCATAACTTTTTCCTAGGCCAGCTCCACTATACACTCTTCCATCCCGCTCATCTAGAAATTTCTCCCATATCCTCGCCATTCAACTTCCCCCTATCCGTATGTAATAACCTTGTCACATTGGGCTGTCATCTCCACTAGTACACTAGGAGAACCTAATTCTATATTTTTGCCTTTTAAATCCTCTTCGGTTACACCTCTTGCCCCGCATGAAATCTGCGAAAGAACAATTCGGCCATTAGCACCTAGAATTTCATTGACCGAATTCCTTAATTCGGTAGCTGTTACTCCAACTCCTAATACTGAATCAAGGTTTTCATCTTTCATTAGACCAACTGCACTTCCAGCTAAGAACATAGATACTTGATGTCCATCCCTAAGTGCTGTTTTAGCAATTAAGAATGCTCGATCTGCCTGTGTTGGAGATTCAATACCATGTGTTAAATGAATAAACAAATGCATAAATAGTTCCCCTTTCTCTCTTTTCATTTTATGTTCAAATAATCATAACGCTCGATAGTTAGTACTCACTAACATAATATATTTATTTCACCAATTATATTCCAACTTCTATCTTGTATACGTATAAATAGTAGATAGATTTTGGGCAAAATTTCTTACTCCACCTTGAACAATTTCATCCTCAGAAATTTGTGTGATATTTTCTCCTTGCATAAATGAACGTGAGATAAAGTGTCCATAACACATATACAAAAAGTTCATCGCATGTAGCTCATAGTTTGTTTCAACTACTAGACCTTTGCTATTCATTTCTTGAAAATACTTTACTAGCAATTCTTTTAACTGTCGGGGATGTTTATTTACTTGCTCGTGCAAACCTGATACACTACCTCCTTCTTGGAGAGCGATTTTGATGACATTTTTATTTTTTTTCATTAATTTATGGTAAGTTTCTGCCACCATTTGCAAATCCTTTTCTATTTCCCATACAATTCTTTGTTCGAAAATTTCTTTCATCTGAATGCTGTAATAATAACGATCTACGGCAGCTTCTAAAATCTTTTTCTTACTTCCAAAGTTTCGAAAAAGAGTCATCTCGCTAACCCCAGCTTTCTCTGCTATCTGTTTCGTAGTGGCACCTTTATACCCCTTCTTAGCCATTAAATCAATTGCAACTTTTAAGATCTTTTCATTAATTGTCATGTTTGCTAACCACCTATTGTTTGTTAGTACTCACTAACAATTTACCAATGTTTCATATTTATGTCAATTATATTTTCAGAATATTTAGTATAGCCCTTTCTATTACCTTATATTTACCCTTGTTTTTATTTCTATGTTTTTATCTTAGCAAGAGAAATACGCTTTGTCTTAAAATTTGTTGCATTTTCTAACATAGAATTTTTTAAAAAAATGTCTATTTACTACTATTTTTCTAGGAATTCGGATGAATATGTAACAATCGATCCAATACGAAAAGCACTACTTTTGCGAGGCTTAGTGGTTGATAGAAATTCTATTATATAGTTAAATGAACTTAATACACTTTATAAACTTGGCCAGTCTGAGCACCTTCAACACTCTTTACAAATGCATTGGCAACCTTGTTAGCTGATACTGGATTAAAGCCTTTAAAAAACACCTCATATTTTTCCAAGGATTCCTCTAGAACGTTCGGACTCACGGTATTAATTCTTATATTACGGTTTAATTCTATCGCAGCAGATTTGACAAAACTAGCAACTGCACCATTAGCCATAGCAGCAGAACTACCTCTTAAAATAGGATCATCCATCATAATTCCAGTAGTTAGTGTAAAACTACCGCTATCATTGATATAATGTTGTCCTATCAATACTAGATTTACTTGACCCTTGAGTTTACTATTTATTGCGATATCATTTAGTTCAGGAGTAAGGTCACTCAACTGACCAAAGTGAGATGCTCCTGTTGTACTTATCACAGCATCAATATTTGGTATATCTTTATACATTTGTTCGATACGATCTGGAGATGTAATGTCTACTAAATAATCTCCATTTGATTTACTTGCAATGATAACTTCATGATTAGATTTTAACTTTTCCGCCACAAATTTCCCTATTGTCCCTGTACCACCAACTATAAGAATTTTCACACTCTCACTCCTCTTATTCATATTATTCAGAATTATTATAGCACCTAATGGTACTTATTTCTTAACATTTGTATCGTTTAAAATGTGTGTATAGGATTTATTTGTCCAAATTGTTTTATTTTCTTAACAACAAAAAACACTCACAAACATTGAATGGACAATATTTGTGAGTTCTGTCATCAATATTTTTCACAAAGATTCGCGCGTCTAAGTCTCTAACCATCATTTGATTGTAAACTGCATTAAATTGCTCATCTTCATTTGCCTTATCTTCTATCAGGTCCATTATTTTAGATTGTTGTTTGGCGTTAAAGGTAATAATCCCAACTGTTTTACCAGGTTGAAGTAGTAAAATCTCCTTCAGAGTTTTTACTACTTCAACTGCTTCTATCTCATTTGATTGATTTATCCATCTTCCTTCTACCTTTTTCCATTCAATAGCTGGAGGCTTTCTAAATGAAATTACATTAGGTGTAAACTGTACATGACCATTGTAAAAAGCATGATGCGAGAAGTTAATGAGCTCTTCATATTTCGATCGATAATGCCATTGAAGAATTTTCTCAGGAAACCTTCTTTTCGCCAAATTTCAATCGGCTAACAGATTCATCTGTATCATACTGCTCATCTTCGTCCTCATCAACTACAAACGACGTTTGAAACATATAGAATGGTGGTAGCTGCTTCTCGTCGCCTGCAATAATGACCTGTTTTGCGCGATATACAGACGGGATCCCGCTTTCAACCAACCGTACATTGTGATTCCTCAAAGAAACACGATTTTGGATGATATATTAAATCAAATTTTATTTAACAAGCTTTAAAACAAGGTATTTAGCAATTTAAAGACACCACTAGGATTCTGTATTATTTTATTTTTAGGTACTTCTAGTTCATTATGTTTGCTAACAAATTTAAGACTTTGTTCTTGGATATCTATACTTACTAAAACATCTTTAATTTTGAAGTAAGTTACTCTATTTGCATGATCTACATTATCATTATCCAAATTCAGAACTATTTTATCAGACACCCTTCTCAACATCCGCCAAAGTATCATTTCCTCAGTAGACTTCATAAATAATTCCGGTAGCTCAGTCGATTCGCTTAAACTTTGTAAGGTAGTTAACATATAACTAGAAATACCATAACCAACTGGTTTGATCATGTTTTTTAAAGTAATCCAATTTGATACATGAAAACATATACAGTTCACGCCATCAAATATATCTGTTTTAACTTCCTCTATTTTCCCATAGAATTTAATTCCATTTACCTGCTGCTCAATTCCACTTTTAACATATAAAGCAACATATTTCGCATCCTGCCATCCCTTTTTCAATTTGTTAACCGGGATAGAATAGTATCCTTCTTTAATAAAGTGGAGATACTCCTCACCATTTGAAACAAGACCAACTAATACCATTTCTTCTAGACTGGATTTCCACTCCTCTAATGTACCTCTTGGCAAGATTCCTTCCTTTTTAATCTCCTCAGGACTTTTATTGATTAACCTTTCTACAAATTGCTCTACTAACGTTGTAGCGTTTGGCAAAAAAGGAAGCCCACCGATGTTAACCTTATTAATACTTTCATAAAAATGATGATTTTGGTATGAATGTTCATCAAACCACGGAAATAGAACATATGCTCCGAATGCTGTTCTTTCATACGGACCATTATTCTCAGCAACAATTGAATCTCGATATCGATGCATCGTATTAATATCGTCTTCCATCGGCCCAGGTGTCTTGTATCGGTTTTTATAGTAGCTGCCCTCTTGTGCATAGTCGATACGGTACTTGGCATCAAAGATATAATTAAATGTATAGTCTTTTCCTTTTTTCTCAATACTCAACATCGTGTCAGGCTTTTGTGGAATGGTAGGCAGTTTCCCCTCATACTTTTGATAGGTTAACACGATTTCTTCATTAGTAAGGGGATGTTTAAATACACGCTTAGCCATTCGATTTGCTTCCAGATTCACGAATAATCCCTCTCTGTTGACCTGGATAATATCTTGACTTACGAGAGTATACTTTCGTCCCAATATCTGCCCAAGCTTTAGGAAGGTCCAATACTCATAAAGGGTAGCTACATCTTTTACTGACATCTGGTATAGCTTTCCTTGTAGGGCAAGTCCCTTTGACACTGTTAAGAAAATTTGAAAAGCGTCTCGATAGCCTGGAGCCATTTGTAATACGAGACTCATCACTGATCGGTCCAGCTTTCCGATTCTTGACCAGAAATGATTCTTCATTTTGGCTTGAAGTTGAGTAATCATTTTTGAGATTTTTCCCATTAGATCTGGATCGGGTTCTACCATAAATTTGTTCATCTTTTGAACGGTCTCTAATAGATCATTTAGCTTATGTATCAATCTCTCCATCATCCACTTGACGTACCGATTTTCCAGTGTGTCATAAGTTAACTCTTTCTTAGCTTTTAATCCCTCATGAGGCATCAAGTTTTTACTATTAATCATGCTTCCTTTTTCAACTTCAACAAACAAGTTGGATCTCTTTCGAAGGTATGCCCTACTCGTACTATCAATTTTATTGAGTTGATCCCCTCTAGCCTTTTCATAGGTTTTTTGTAGAGTGTGATGGGGCTGATGTTCAATGCGTGCAATAGCTTGTGTAAACTGACGAAAATGCTTAGAAATTAACCGGTAAAACTCCGCTCTAGACGGATTTCCCTCCAGTTTTACCGAAGCTCCTAAATACGTTTTTCGAATGAAATGATAGGCCAAATTATAGATCTCATCATTTACTTCCTCTAGAAGTTTCTTGTAGTCATTTTTGTAATCAAGCTTCGACGGAAAAATTTCTAGTGTAACTTCTAATAGCTTTATGTTTTCCTGTAGAATCTGAAAGGTTGTAAATCCCACTTCATTCTGGAATTGCAGGTTCCCCATAAGCACGGACTGTGATCCAAATTCCATTGCTGAAACAGCTTGACGTAACAAAGGATGCTCATGATAGAAGGTTAACTCCTGCCCTGTTTTCGACCAAACGACTAGCTGATACACTCCATTTTCGAAAAAGATCGGTCGTAGATTTACTGGATCAACCATCAGTTGTTCGTTAATGTCGTATACTTTGATCTCCTGGACATTTACTCCTTCGACATTGAATTCCATAACATCGTGATAATCCATGCTCCGATATTGCTTTAGCCCTTCATACCGCTCATGATACGGTTTTCCTTTTAACACTAAGGTTAGTTCATCTGTTTCCACCTTAACTAATTCAACATCCTCACGAGATCCAGAAGGAAGTGAAGCCATCGTCTCTTAACCTCCCTAGCATTTCCACAACCTTTTTTGCACTTTTCGGGTATTTGGCACTTTGTAATTCCTGCTCAGTCAATTCAACATCTTCCTCGAACTGCTTGTTGGTAAATTGGACATATAGCTTTTTTAGAAGTTGGTCTACCCTCATGTCACTTCCAGCTACACGAGGTAAAATCTTTTGTAAAATACAATGATCAAGTGCCTTGGAGAATTCCATCAGGCTTGCCTCTTCGTTATATGCCATGTAGAAGCATATCTCATCACGCACCCGATATCCAACATGTGCATTGATTAACTGGAGAGCGGCATTCATTCGTTCTAACTCGGTTGTTACCAACTCAACAATACGATTATTCTTTACATAAAGATCCTTTAAATGGAGGTAAGTCGAAGCAAAAGAATCTTGATCACTTACAATTGGATCTACTTGCTCTTGCTCGTGTAAAAATGAAAGGTTACCAAGAGCAATCCGATTAAACTCAATGGTATTGGCACGGTCTAATACCTTCTTACTAAACGGATGGGTTGTTTCGTCCATGTTGACCGTACCAATAATATAGAGGTTATTCGGTAGTTTTAAGTCGAATCCTGCTATTTCCTCGGAAAGTAAATTTGAGGAAACAATATCTCCGTTCTTCCACTTACGGCTTTCCATGACACTGAGAATATCACTGAAATAGTACTCCACACGTGCCAGATTCATTTCATCTAATAGGACAAAGTACGGAAGTTCAGGATGGTCTTCTGCTCTCTTTATCACTCTCGTCAGTGGTCCTTCTTTAAACTCTCCTTTTATATCCACATATCCAAGTAGGTCCGAGCCATCATTCCAATCAGGACGAATCGGAATTAAAGCAAATTGTCCATTTTCTTCGGTAGCACCTACACTTTCTGCAAACCATTGAACCATTTTCGTTTTTCCAGTTCCAGAAATGCCTGAGAGTATCACAAATGGCTTTGTTTTTAAAGATAGGAATAGATTGATTACTTCTTCTTTTATATAATAGAAACCCTTGCTTCGAATATAGGAGTAAATATGCTCAATTAAATCTTTATCATTAAGTTTGACCGTTTCATGCTCATGAACCTCACTATGTGTTTCCGTTGGGGTTTCGTATGTAAGGCCATTTTTACTCACAATATAGTTCTCATATAAATTGATCATTTCATGGAGGTCAGCTACGAGAACACTCTCACTTGGCATCTCTTGCTTGTTATATCTGATATAAGCCGCTGTTGAGTTAGCATACTGCTTTGCCTTCTGGCTTGTACCAAGATCAATTAAGTCGTCTTTCCTAATCTTAGTAGAACTAGTAATGGATAATCGGATATCCTCTTTTGTTTGAGCTATTTCCTCTTTTGACGTCTCAGTTACTCCTTGCATGAATGTTAAATATACTTGGTTCATATCTTCACTAAATAAATAACAAATATAATAGCCTCTTTGAGTAGAAACCGTAATATTTCGATTCATGATCGCTATCCATGGAACAGACGCCCAGTTCCCTTGACCAACTGATCCTGTCACTACATACTCTGAAGAATCAATAAAATCCAGCTGATAAAAACCTAATGGGATATCGTTTCGAACAAACGCCCCTAGCTGGTTGCCTCCAAAGGATTCTCTCTTTGCATCTAAGTAGGTGTTCATTACTTTCAATAGATTGCTGCGAATATCACTAGCCATTTTCTGCTCCTTTATGCTTAAGGTATCAAAGAAGGGTTCCGTTGGAGTCCATTCGTTATCGATTAGTCTTGTCTGTTCTAACCACTTTAGGAGATAACCAGTTCTCTCTTTTGAAACGGATTCCACCATTAAGTTTTCTCCTCTAGAATTGCGTACAATTAGCATTCCTAGTTCCTCAAGTGCTGCCTTTTTATCACCTTTACTGTAATTTCGTAAAAGATCCAAGCAAATAAGAACCACACGAAAATATCCAAGATGTAAGAGAATTCTTTTTATATATTGATCCTCATGCTCTGACTCCACATATTCCTTTAACTGATATTGATTCGACTCATTGAACTCATTGATGAAACCAAGTAACCTCGCGTCCTGCCTGCTAGCTGATTTAATTCTGTATAAGTTCCCCTCGAATTGTTCATTTAATTGTGTCGGGTTATAGGTACCAGAGATAATTTCATCTAAAAATTCTTTAACATTTTTGTAAGGTACATTAGGAAGTTCATCTGTTTGAAATTCTCGTAAATAAATGGAGGTAGATTTCCCCTTAGATACTTCCACAAACGGAAAATGTGAAAATAAAGCCATAAGGAAGGAAGTTCGCCCTCTTACATTTTTAAAATCATTAGCTTCTGCATGTCGAATATCGATAAATTCAGACCATCCATCAAGTATGAAGCGAAACGGGATGAATTCATCTGGTTCTGTTTTGTTACCACTTTGATACTTTGATTTAGAGGATTCTGTTTCTACATAAATCCCTTTATCATCGATCTTCGTAATTACGTTCTCTTTCTTAGAGGTTAATGTATGAATGGTTTTTACCCTTTTTAATAATTCAATTATGATGTTATCTAACAAATGGAATCACTCCGCACGTCATTAATCTTCCACTTCTACAAGAAGAATTCTTTTATTAAATCCACCACGTTCCTTAAACTTATCATTTCTTACTTTTTCCACTTCCTCAATGGAAGAACCATGAACCTTTGCTAAGGAGGAAATAACCTCTAATAAATCTGCCAATTCTTCAATAGCCGCCATATTACTGTCAGCGTTCATGTATTCCTCTAGCTCTTCTCTACTCTTCTTTCTCAGCTCACTTATGTATTCTTGATTTTCTAATATCCTTGTAGAATATTGCTTTCCAGTCGAAGCGATAATCTCCGGTATATGATCACGGACTAATTTATTGTATACGGGCATTGATTTCTCCTACTCCTCTTACGGGACTAATTCCTTACTTTTTCCCATTATACAACAAAAGATGCATCTTCTTACAGAATAGAGGAATGTTCAAATTATTGTCATGTAGCCTGTCCAATTCAACTTCTTCCTTATATATAGTCATTAAAAGGAGGTGAAAGCATGTGGCAATCAAGGCAAGTACAATCGAGGCTTTTGTGGGTTATTCGCAGTTTAATCATCTGGAGGAGTTTCGTGAGCATGTCACTTTATGGATGGGAGAGTATAAGAGTCATTTCACAAGAAATGAGCAGATTGCATTACAACGACTGATCCTTTTCGCTGAAAAGGTGCCAGGAGTTTGTAACGCGAAGATAGGTACTATGCTTAAGAGTATCTATGAGGAACGGGGAGAACTTGGTATGATATCACGATCATCCTTTAAACGGATGCTTCAGAAGGCAATTAAATTAGGCATTATTACTGTTTATGAAACTGTCCGGAAGAATGGGTCGCAGTTTAGTAATCTTTATGTGTTTAATCGGTATCCTTCTTAATAATGTGAAAAGGCGTTTACCCTCACCTGTAGGAGTAAACGCTTTTATAATTTATTTTTAAGGTTTGTGGCCTCCACTTTCCGTTTACTACTTTTTAAGAAATTTAAGATCTCCTGTCACCCAACCAAAATAGACGTTAATTTCATTTAAAAAAACTGGTCCTATAATTTCTTCTTTTTCAGCATGTATTCCTAATAGCCTTACAAATGCAAGATAATCCTCAAACCCTACATAACTCTCACTAAAAGAATGTACTAGCATTAGAGCGTTAGAAGCATTTATCTTTTTTGCTTCTAGTATCGCTGATACAGTTCTATGTAATAATTGATACCTAATGTCCAAAACCTCATTTTCATTGAGTTGAAGTTCATTAGTTAAGAATGCTAGTCGTTCTCGTTTACCATTACTAGGTTCATTTCCTAGCCATTTTTCTACCGTTTTATCAAATGATTCAGAAACTTTACCTTCAACCATGATTGAGATAAGTTCCCCTCCCCCTCTTCCGATTACAAATATGTCGTTTTGAGAGGGTCTGTTCCCACCAGGTAAATGGACTTTATACTCAGGAAAACCAAAAAGGAGTTGAATATTTTGAAAGATAGGATCAGATGATTTGTTAAATACGTTTTTCACACATTTCGGAAAGTCATTGGGAGTCGCTCCCCAACAATAAGCTAAAGTTTGTGCTGAATAGCCCATTTTCCATTGGTTCTCAGGATCTGAAAGCAGTGTGCGCCATTCCTCTATGTTTTTTATCGGAGCATAAATATTACTCATAAGAAAATCCCCTCTCAATTTTTATAAAAATCAGTCTACTAAATTCGCAAAAGGCCTCTTGTAGTATATTATTTTGAAATTATTAATTAGGTTTTTTTCTACTTCCCTTGCGTCTTCGTCTATTAATATCTTCCAACAAATTAAAAGGTTATTACTCTCTTTTAATTGCCAAATAAGTCTACCACCCCAATGACTCACGTCCTTCCCTTGACCGAAGCGTAAGTAATTTTTAATTCTATTTTTTAAAGTGGAATTACGACTTGTTCCACCAGCTTTGCCAATATAAATAACCTTTGCACCTTCTACCCAGTTTTCATGTAAGGTGCTTTGTGTTACATTTGGATTTTTCCCTTTAAAGAAACCACCAGTACCCTTTGTTAGAAATATCGGGGCTTTATCTCGCATATAAAGAACCATATATACCCCCTTCCTTTCCGGAATATTACTAGGATCTTTCATCAAGTTACAAATTGGAATAAAACCAGTAAAGCCATATTTTTTAATGTAAGATATGTCGTTAATATTCACCCAAAAACCTCCCCATCAATTTGCAGTTATATTATTTATATTAATAAATGGGGATATATGCAGAAATCAGTAAAATAAAAAAACGCTTAACCGAAAAACAGTTAAACGCTAAATAATTGGAACATTTTAAGATAGCTGCCAAATACCTCTTCGGCTTTCTTTTTCAGGAAGTAGCTTACCTGCTTTTCTTAAATTCAATGATTCATAAATCTTTTATCAGTTATATTACTTAACTATTTCCAAAGGGGAACTTTCCTGACCATTTTCTAGCAGTGGAGTTTCCACCACTACACCAAGATTTTTCAGTAATTTAGCAATCGTCAACATCCCACTATGAGGATTAATCTTCGTCTCCAAGAAGTAAGTCTCCCCTGTAATGATAGATTCATAGGTATGAATAGAAGCAAACTTCTTCCTGTTTTTATGAATCGGCTGCAACGCGATGGCATAACGATTCCCTCTATCTCCGCCCCCAAGAATAAAGCCTTCTTCTACCAACTGATGTAGAGGAAGTTGCTGCTCTTCGATCCACTGCAATGTCTTTTTCCAAAGTTCCGCCACTGTTTTTCCATCAATAACGGTTTCTTCATTCTCGTAATTAATCACGATATGAAGCTCGTCCCATCTTTTGTGTATAGTTCTTTGGAATGCGGTTGAGAAATTCCATAGCTCTTCTACATCGTTTTCCTCGTTCAGGATCCATTTGATGGTTCTGAAAACTTCCCCGTAGGTTTCGTTCACGACCGTGTTCACGTAGTTTCTTTCTTCGCTGTCGTCTTCATTTGATATGTTCGTAATCGCTTTAAACACATCTTCAAAGCGGTCATAAATGGATCGGACAAGGATGCGTTCTTCTTCAATCGTCGCCAATTTTTCACGTTTTCCTTTATAAGGCATACGTAGGGCATCTACATACTGCTGAATGATCGGTTTGGCGTAAATGCTTAAATCCGGGTTTTCTAGGCAAGGCATGAGAACGATGTCTACTAATTGTTGATAATCGATTCCATTCCATTTTGAACTGCCAAACGTTGCTTTATTGGATTCTTTGATTTGGCTTTTTGGTACTAAGCCGACCAGCAGGAACGTTTCGTCTTTAAATTTCTCTTCGAACTTTCTTAAGTATTTGTTGCATTGATTCATGTATACTCTGGCATAGACCTTTTGCTCCACTGCCAGGATTAATCTTTTCTCTTGACTAGGGTCTTTTTCATCAACGATATTTACCTTAAAGAAAACATCGAGTCTTCCTTTGTCATCATTCTTTTCAGATTCCTCGAGGGTTTCCTGCTCATCAATATCCAGTTTATTTATATCCTTTTCAGCGATAACTTCCGGATGTCTGAATTGATTCACATTCAGCATGGCGAGGTCTGTAATATCATCTAAATTTTCGTCCGCCGATTCGGCCACGGCCATTAAGAATCGTTGAAACGGATAATACCCTAGCATATGTCGTTCGGTCGGATCCAACAGCCACGTTAAAAACCGTGAATGCCACGTTTCTAAATGGGTAGCCCCCACGACATGGAACACATTCGGACGGTCAATCAGGAATTTTAAGGCGACAAATTCTTTATCCATCGTTAATTCATACAGCATTCGTTTTAGTGATTTCATCATGTTTCTCCCCATTTTTCAAAGTAATATTTTTATAGTTTTATTACTCTTTACTTTAACTATTAATTTGCAATTAAAAATCTTGTTAGTGAATTAACGAAGCTCTTAAATCTTGCACCCCATTTTCTAAATAAGCCTTTAAACAGGATAACATATAGACCCATCCCTCTTTTTGTCCTAGCAATTTGGCTACTAAATCAGGGTCGTCATTTTTAAAGCCGGATTCAGTTATTTCAATAATGGTTGTCGACTGATCCAACTCTTTTAATAGTATGGTAATCGTCGTTACTTCTCCGTGCTCTTCTCCCCAAGAATAGACGATTTTCTTTCCTTCCACGATTTCTACTACCTTAATCACCCCTTCTGCTTCATACTCATCATATCTCAAGATAATCTTTTTGCCTTGTTCCCATCTTTCTGAACTGGAAGAGAACCAGTAGTTGCCAATTTTCTCAGGGTCAACGATCGCTTCAAATACCTCATTAGCGGAGGTATGTATTTTAAATTTTGTCGTTACTTTTGTATTCAATTAGTAATCAACTCTCTTTCGTTTTTATCTTTATCGCATAATCAAAATGAATCCTCTCTCGCCTCTACTGCTTGCCGAGCCATATATTCCTCGCGAATCTGGGATAGAGATTTTCCGCTTTCTTTATGGATGGCAAAAACATACGTTTGAACACTAGACCAGCCGTATATCTCCTTCAACCATGCTTGCATCGATCTTTGCTCGTTATTCACCATAATGTTCCCATTAGCCATAAGCACGCCTTCATTTCCCCGATCCTTGGCTACAATGACGTCTCCTTCTTTTACTACTCCCCACTCAAGCATGGCATCTATCTTCGGTAGAGTCCTTCGTGTACCGCCTTTGCTCCTCTTTATAGAAACAGCTAATGATTTGTCCATCAGGTTCACATAATAGTCTTCATAATTTGTAACCGGTAACAGCTTCTCTGTCAGCAAATAAATGTCATCCTTTACCTTATAAGGAGTCAGTTTATAACAGCTCATATCCACTTGATTACTATTTAACCAAGAAACAGCAGAAAGTGTTTGTTCATCAAAGTCTGAAGCTACTAATATGATCTTTTGCTTTTGATTAAAACTCTTCTCCGCCTCGTTAACTCTTAAGAACTCATTTAATTTTCGGATCCCTAACTCAAAGGAAGTTAACTCGCTGAGTTCGAATTCACTACGATATTTTTCTATGTAGGGTGCGTAGACTTTTTTCACTAAATCATCTGGACTCTCAATGGTCGCATAACTGGCTGCATAGCGGATCGCCTGGAATTCGAAAGCCTCTTTCCGACCTTCAATATCTTTACGGTCCCGCTTGATTTCTATTAACACGATATTTCCGTTATTATCAATGGCCGTTAAGTCACTTCTGCCGTTCTTTTCATTCTTCACTTGTTTGCCCACAATCAGCATGGATTCTTCATCATCACAGATCATATCGATACTATTTCTTAATATTTCTTCGAGATCACTTTCCTGCATCCCTAACTCCGTAAAAGTGACTGCCTCTAATTTCTCTGCTTTTTTCCTACCTCTTAGAACGTACACCATTTCTCCCTACCAACATAATTAGATTTTTTACCACAGTATCTAGGATACCATAATGAATATGGTTCATACTGGAAAATAAAAGGGACGTTCACCTGCTCTCTTTCTTACGGATTAAATAAGAATAGTGAGAGCAGGATTGTCCCTATTTACTTTTATAAGAAGCTCCCAATTCCTTACGGCAGAATCACTGAGTTTCTTCTTCCTCCAAAACATCCGGATAAACCACTTCTTCAAACACCTCTCCAGTTGCTTGATCCTTGACCATGATTTTCACCTGATAGTCCTCACTATCTGCACCGTTAAACAGCTGATAGTACATACCAGATAAACCAAGCCCAAAGATAACAAAGCTATCCATGCTGTTTTCATAGGTTGCTTTGTCTACCACCATCGTAAACTCTGAAAATGACTTATTGTACGAGATCTCTTGAATCGAAACAAAGTCTTCATTGTTTTTCATGTCCTCTACGGACTCGATGATGCCTGTTTCTAACTCCTTCATCATTTCTTTGTGCTTCGATTTGGACATTTTATATGTGACGGAACCGTCTTCGTTCTTCGTTGCATTAACGCCTTCCTTTTCTACTTCAGCAATGGAAGCATCCACATCTTCTCCTTCAAACATGGAAGCGGGCAGAGTAACTTCTACGTTGAGTAACCCATTATCCACTTCCACCGCTTCATTGGTTTGTTCTTGATCCGTTGCCTCACTGTTCTCTTTGTCAGCTGCCTTCGATGTGTCCGATGACGAGCACCCCGTTAAAAGAGTAAAAATAAGCACCGTCATCATGATCATAAAGTTTTTCATTTCTCTTCCCCCTAATAACATTTTCACTAGATCACCAAGTCCAACCATAGGCTTTCACATCAATCGTTTTGACTTTACCCGCAATTTCTCTCGGTACTTCTGGGTAGTTTAATTCGAATCCGGCTTCGCTCCCTGGATTC
>Ga0182742_1003637_pt1 | contig 14830 bp, 11 predicted proteins | sample eDN5th37CBELigMG_FD_128880 | JGI IMG/M metagenome (GOLD analysis project Ga0182742, IMG submission 128880) | Enriched Miracle-Growth compost microbial communities from Emeryville, California, USA - eDNA 5th pass 37_C BE-Lig MG (version 2)... ... | reverse complement strand
GACGAATGGCTGCGCATCTATTCGGCCCTTGGCCCGCAGATTGCCGGTGTCCGACGCTTCGGCTCGGCCGCGCTGGATCTCGCCTGGGTGGCTGCGGGCCGGTATGACGGCTTCTGGGAGAGCGGCCTCAACCTGTGGGACACCGCCGCGGGCTGCCTGCTGGTGCGGGAGGCAGGCGGCTTCGTCACCGATTATCGCGGTCGTTCGCAGCCCATTTGTGCCGAGCAGGTTCTGGCGGGCAATGATCCGCTCCACTCCCGCCTGCACAAGGTCGTGGCGGGCGCCCTTCGCGACTAAGGTCCAAGAAGGTCCGGAACCTCGCGGCGTATCCCCCGGTTGCACAATTCCCGCAGCGAAGTGGTTCATGCCCGTTGATGGCGGAGCGCCGCGCCGCTAGGGCCGGATGATGACAGGGGGCCCCTGTGGCGGAATCGGTAGACGCGCTCGACTCAAAATCGAGTTTCTTCGTGAAGTGCCAGTTCGAGTCTGGCCAGGGGCACCATCCATCTTTGCGCTGCCGCAACTCGCTCCCCACACGGACGCTGTGATAGCCTCTGGAGCAGGACAGCCCATGCCGGTCAGAGGATTGTGCGGCTGGTGATAAACCTCATCGCCCCGCCGTCGCCACACGCTATGGCCGCCATGGTGGTCACGGTGGCGATGTTCGTCGCATTTGCGCGCGGCCGGATGACGACGGAGATCATCTCGCTGCTGACCATCGCGGTCATCGCGGTGGGTCTCTACTTCTTCCCGTTGCCGGGCGAGGGGCCGACGGAAGGGCTGCAACTCGCCTTTTCCGGCTTCGGGCACTACGCGCTCATTACTATCTGCGCACTGATGATCATGGGGCGCGGCCTCGTCGTCACCGGCGCGCTGGAGCCGGCGGCGCGCTTCCTGGAGCGGATCTGGCGAATCAACCGGCAGCTCGGCCTGCTGGTTTCGCTGCTCCTGGCGATGGCCCTTTCGATGATCGTCAACGACACGCCCGTCATGGTGCTGTTGCTGCCGATCTTCGTGGCGCTGGCGCAGCGCGGCGCGATGCCCGCGTCCAAGACGCTGATCCCGCTCAATGCCGCGGTGCTGATAGGAGGCATGGCGACCACCATCGGCACTTCGACAAACCTGCTGGTCGTCTCAATCGCCCGTGACCTCGGCATGCGGCAGATGGCGGTTTTCGACTTCACCCCGCTCGTTCTGACAGCCGCGCTGGTGGCGCTGCCCTATCTGTGGCTGGTCATGCCCCGCCTCTTGGGGGACAACAGCCCCCAGCAGGCGCAGGGCCAGCGTCGTTTCGCCACCCACCTGCGGGTGCCAGCCGGGGGAGCGCTGGCCGGCAAGGGGCTGGAAGAGGTCAGGGGTGCACTCCCCGAGGACTTCGCCGTCGAGGAGGAGCCGCACTCCACATTCGAGGCCGGGCAGCGCCTGCGCGTCTCCGGGACTCACGAGGCGCTGGATGAGGCGCTGCGAGTGCTCAAGGGCGAAGTCGCGCCGGCCTGGGTCATCGACCAGATCCGCCAAAGCGCCGCCGCCCGGCGGGAAGACGTGCAACTGGTGGAGATGGTCGTCACCGCGGATTCGCGGATCATCGGCCGCACGCTCGCCAGCTCCGGCATCGCGGACCTCTACGGCGTGGCCGTGCTCGGCGTCCACAAGCCGCCAAAGCCGATGCACAACCAGCCCGATCACGATCGCGGCGAGATCCGGTTGGCAGAAGGCGACGTCCTGCTGGTGATGGGGCTGGAGGACGGGCTGCAGGGATTTGCCCAGGGTGACAGCCTCCTCCGCCTGGAAGGGGCCAGGGAGGTTCCGCGCCGGTCCAAGGCGCTTCTGGCCGCTGGGATCATGTTCGGTTCTGTCTGGCTCGCTTCCGTGGGTCTGCTGCCCATCGCTATCGCTGCCCTGGGCGGAGCGATCCTGATGTTCATCACGGGCTGCGTGAAGTTCGACAGGGTGGGCCGCGCTCTTTCGGCCAAGGTCATCGTGCTGGTCGCGGCCAGCATCGCGGTGGGGCGCATCATTCTCGATAGCGGCGCGGCCGCATGGCTGGGGGAGGCGATGGCGGGCGGGCTGCAATACCTTCCTCCCGCCGCAGTGCTGGCGGCCATCATGCTGTTCGTGACGCTGCTGACCAACTTCGCCTCCAACGCCACCGCTGCCACGGTGGGAACGCCGATCGCGTTCAGCATCGCCAGCGAGCTCGGCGTGCCGCAGGAGCCGCTGGTCCTCGCCGTGCTGTTCGGCTGCAACCTTTGTTACGCCACGCCCATCGCCTACCAGACGAACATGCTGATCATGGCGGAAGGGGGCTACAAGTTCGCCGACTATATCCGCACCGGCGTGCCGCTGGTCCTGCTGATGGTGGTGACGTTGAGCGTGCTGCTGGTGCTCCGCTACGACATGTGACCGTACCGCGGCGGGGCAGACCCTTACGCGCTGCCACCTACCCGGAACCCCGCCTCTCCCACGCGGTTCTCGCCTGCACAGGAGGCTTGCATGACAGAAGAACGCATAGTCGAGACGCGCAGCCCGGAGGGCACCACGCACACGCACACCACTGTCGTCACTGACGGGAGGGAGCGGAAGAGCGGCGCGAGCACCGTGATCCTGCTGATCGTGGCAGCCATCGTCGTCATCGCGGCGATCTGGGCCTTCACGAACATGAGCGGGGCGGAAGTCGCCAAGGACAACGCCGTTGCGGACGCCGCAGACCAGGTCGGCAATGCCGCGAGCGCCGTGGGTGACGCCGCGCAGGACGCGGCGGGCGCAGTCACGAACTAAGCCTCGTGGCCCTTCCGCCCGGGAGGGTGTGAGGAACCCGCGCAAGAGAGGGGCCCGGCAAGCGCCGCGGCCCCTTCTGCACGTTTACTCCGGCGCCAGCGCCCGCGCCGTCGCCTTCGCCTCACGCTTGTTGTGCCGGATGGACCAGAACAGCGACAGGCCGATCAGCAGCGCGCCAATGAGTCCGGTGATCGTCTCCGGGATGTGGAACCGCGCCGAGAGCAGCATGATCCCGCCCAGCACGATGATCGCCCAGAAGGCCCCATGCTCGAGGAAGCGGTATTCCGCCAGCGTGCCCTTTTCCACTAGGTGGATCGTCATCGAACGCACGAACATCGCCCCGATGGAGAGGCCCAGCGCAATCACGATCATGTTGTTGGACAGCGCAAAGGCGCCGATCACGCCGTCGAAGCTGAACGATGCGTCGAGGATGTTCAGGTAGAGGAACCCGCCAAGGCCGCTGCGAACGACGGCGCCCGCCAGCCGCTTCTTCTCCTCCTGCAATTCCAGGATCGTGCTGATCCCTTCCACCGCGATGAAGGTGACGAGGCCCAGGATGCCGGCGACAAGGAAGGTCAGCGCTTCTTCCTCCGGCAACATCAGCGAAATGCCCCAGATGGTGAGCAACAGGAGGGCGATCTCCGCTGCGGGCAGAGCCGAGAAGCGCGCCAGAAACCGCTCGATGGAGCTGATCCAGTGCACGTCTTTCTCGCCGTCGAAGAAGAACTTCAAGCCCACCATTGCGAGGAAGGCGCCGCCGAAACCGGCAATGCCGACATGGGCGGAGCTGACGATCTGCTCATATTCGCGCGGATTGTTGAGCGAGAGGTTGATCGTCTCCACCGGCCCCAATCCCGCCGCGATCGCCACGATGGCCAGCGGGAAGATCACGCGCATGCCGAACACGGCAAAGGCGATGCCCCAGGTCAGGAAGCGTCGCTGCCATAGCTTGTCCATGTCTTTCAGCACGGAGGCGTTCACCACCGCATTGTCGAAGCTCAGCGAGATTTCCAGCACCGAGAGCACGATGATGATCCACAGCATCGCCGCCATGGCGGAGAAGCTGCCGGTGCTTTCCAGCCCGTACCATACGCCGAGCCCAAGGCAGATCAGCGTGAAGATGAAGGAGAAGCCATAGAAGCGCACGAGTGTGGCCATCGGGCGGGGCACCTGCATTTGAAGAGTGGAGCGCCGCCGCTAGGGACTTTGCCGCGCCACCGCAATCACCTGTGGTGGCGGCAGCACACGAGTCCGGCCCCGCGACGGCGGCTCCGGGTTGGAGAAGCTCAGCATGAGCGGAAATGATGGGGGATCGTTCCCAAGCCTCTAGCGACCTTGGCCTTTTCAATCCGCGGGGCGGTAGATGGTGTCCGGGCCGGGAAAGCTGCGCTCGCGCACCTCGGCGGCATAACGCGCCACGGCTTCGGAGATCGACGGGCCCATCTCGGCATAACGCTTCACGAAGCGCGGCACCCGCTCGAACATGCCGAGCATATCCTCCGTCACCAGCACCTGCCCGTCGCAACGCGCGCTGGCGCCGATGCCGATCACGGGGCAGGCGACCGCTTCGGTCACCGCGATGGCGATCGGCTCCATCACGCCCTCCACCACGATCGCGAAGGCGCCCGCCTCATCCAGCGCCCGCGCATCGCCGACGATCTTGGCCGCCTCGGCATCGCTGCGGCCCCGCGCGCTATAGCCGCCGAGGACGTTCACCGCCTGTGGGGTGAGCCCGACATGCCCCATCACCGGGATGCCCCGCTCCACCAGGAAGCGCACCGTCGGCGCCATCGCCTCTCCACCCTCCAACTTTACCGCGGCAGCGCCGCTCGCCTTCAGCAGACGGACGGCGGCGGCGAGGGCCTGCTCAGGCGAGGCTTCGTAACTGCCGAAGGGCATGTCGACGACCACCACGGAGCGCCAGCTGCCCCGCACCACCGCGGCGGCGTGAGCCTCCATCATCTCCAGCGTTACCGGGATGGTGGAGGGCAGGCCATAGATCACCTGCCCCAGCGAATCCCCTACCAGCAGGATGTCGCAATGCTCGTCCAGCAGCTGCGCCTGCCGCGCGGTGTAGGCGGTCAGCATCACGATTGGCTGTTCCGTCGCGCCGCCCTCTTTCCGTCGCCGGATCGCGGGAACGGTCAGCCGGCGAAGCGGCTGCGGCGTGGGGTTGGCACGGCTGGTGGAGGTGTCGAGCTGGAAGGTGGACATTCCCTCTTCTAGCGGCCCTCGCGCCATGGCGCAAAGCGATGCAGGCGTCTCCACTTACCGTGAGGGCATAGGGGGTTAACGCAGATGCAGCATTGCCAGCGTCATCAAACTGCATAAAACCGGCGCAAAGGGCTGACGGAATGGGGGGGTCTCATTCGGGCCTGACAGAAATGGGGCGCCCATGATCTTCGGCCGAGTCAAACCACTCGCCGCCATCCTGGCGACGGCAGAAAAGAAGAGCCTGCATCGCTCGTTGGGTCCGGTGCAGCTGACCCTGCTGGGGGTTGGGGCCATCATCGGCACCGGCATCTTCGTGCTGACAAGTGAAGCGGCGCAGAAGGCCGGTCCCGGCATGATGTGGAGCTTCGTCATCGCCGCCGCCGTCTGCGCGGTGGCGGCCTTGTGTTACTCCGAGTTGGCCTCGATGGTGCCCGTCTCGGGGTCCGCATACACCTACACCTATGCAGTGATGGGCGAACTGCTGGCGTGGATGGTCGGTTGGGCGCTGATCCTCGAATATGCCGTGGCGGCAAGTGCCGTCTCTGTCGGCTGGTCGGGCTATTTCGTCGGGCTGTTGGCGAATGCGGGCATCACATTGCCGGCTGCGTTGACAGTGGGGCCCTATGCTCCGGGAGGGTTCGTCAACCTGCCGGCTCTGCTGATCGCGCTGCTCATTACCTTCCTGCTGATGATGGGAACGCGTGAGAGCGCGCGGGTCAACGCCGTGCTGGTGGCGATCAAGGTTGCGGCGCTCACCATGTTCATCATCCTCACGATCCCGATGATGCAGGGCCAGAACTTTGAGCCGTTCATGCCCAATGGCTGGTTCGGGACGGAGCGCGGCCTTGGCGCCGTCGGGGCCGCGGCCTCGATCTTCTTCGCCTATGTCGGCTTCGATGCCGTCTCCACCGCGGCGGAGGAGACCAAGAACCCGCAGCGCAACGTGCCGATCGGCCTGATCGGCAGCCTCGGCATCTGCACCGTGTTCTACCTGCTGGTGGCGGCGGGCGCGATCGGCACGCTCGGCTCGCAGCCGATTTCCGGCGCCGCGGGCGAGGTCATCCACCCCGGCACCACCGCCTTTGCGGAACGCTGCCAGTCGCTGATGGCGATGGGTTCGGAGCCGCTGGTCTGCTCGCGTGAAGCTCTGGCTCATGTGCTGCGCGAGATCGGCTATCCGGCGCTCGGCAACCTCATCGGGCTTGCAGCCTTCCTGGCGCTCCCGTCCGTCATCCTGATCATGCTGTTCGGCCAGACGCGCATCTTCTTCGTGATGGCGCGTGACGGCCTGCTGCCGGAGAAGCTGGCGACGATCCACCCCAAGTGGAAGACGCCGCACGTGGTGACGATGATCACCGGCGTGGCGGTCGCCATCTTCGCCGCCTTCCTGCCCGTCGGCCGGCTGGCGGATATCTCCAACTCAGGCACTCTGTTCGCCTTCTTCATGGTAGCGATCGCGGTGCTGATCCTGCGCCGGCAGCAGCCGGACCGGCACCGGCCGTTCCGCACGCCCTTCGTCTGGGTGGTGGCCCCGCTGGCGATCTTCGGAACGCTGGGGCTTTACTGGAATCTGCCGTTTGACGCGAAGATGGTGCTGCCGGGCTGGGGCGCGATCGGCCTGGTGGTCTATTTCCTCTACGGCTACCGCAAGAGCCATGTCGGCCGCGGCCTGATCGAGGTGCATGAGGATGATGCCGATGCACCGCCGGTGCCGGTGCCGCCGATGCCCGGTGCACCCACCCCGGGCGAGAACCAGGCCTGAAAATCAAAAGGGCCGCCCACGTCGGGCGGCCCTTCTTCTTTCAGGCCGGGCGAGGGCGCCCGCGCCCGGTCAGAGCGTCGTCTGGGTATGCTCGTCAGCCGCCTCGTCCCGCATGTCGAAGCCGAGCAGCATCCGCGTCGTGTCCATGAAACCGAGGTTGCTGTTCCAGATCTCTGCCTGGCCCAGGTCCATGCGCAGCATCAACAGGTTGGGGTCATCCTTCCCTTCCGGGAACCAGGCTTCAATGGCCTTGTTCCACTGCTTCTCCAGTCGCTCGCGGCTGGGCTCCTCTGTCAGCGTTCCCTTGAAGCGGGCGAACATCTCGTGCCCCTTGCTGGCAAAGGTGGCGGTGGCCGGGCCGCCCGGCGCAAAGGTGTGGTCGCGAGAGACGAAGAACCAGATCTCGTGGTTCGCGTCCTTGTCCAGCTGCGCGGTCAACGGCACTGCCGTATTGGGGTCTGCGTCCAGCTGGATGAACAGGAACGGGCTATCGGCCAGTGCCTTCCAGAACTTCTGCTTCAGTTCCTGCGTGTCGCTCATTTTCGGGGGTCTCCTTCGCCCGTTGCAACCGTGGTGTGGCCGGCTTTGTTCCGTTTCCAAGGCCGATCCAGCCCAATGCATGGTCGATGTGGTGGCGTTGCAAATCGCTGGAAGGAGGAACATAAGCGGAACACAGGAGTCGATTCGCCATGGACCCGTCCACCTTCCCCACCACTGGCGAGCCGCCCGCGCTCGCCCCCGATGCGCTGGTCGGAGCCGCCGTCAGCGCCCGCCGCTGGCGTCCAGGGCTGAAGAGCCACCCGCTGCACAGCGAGATCTTCGCTCCCGGTGGAGAAGGCAGCGGTGGCGCTCTGGCGCTGGCCCTCGCGCTCGATATGCTGCGGGTGGAGGCGGAGGCTGCGGAAGAGGAAGCGCGCTCAGGCCGCTCTCCCAAAAGCCGGGAGGTGCTGGAGCAGCGCAGCGTGCTGTGGGTGCAGGACCGCGCCGCATTGCGGCTGACCGGCCGCCCCTATCGCCCCGGCCTTCCGCCGATGCTGCGCCGCCGGCTGATCCATGTCGCTGCCGAAACGCCGGAAGATACGCTGTTCGCGCTTGAGGAGGGGGTGCGCTGCCGCGACCTCGCCTGCGTGATCGGAGAAATTGCCGGCAACCCCAAGGCGCTGGATTTCACCGCCTCTCGCCGGCTCACCCTCACGGCGGAGCGGCACAATGTGCCCCTGTTCCTCGTCCGGCTGGATGCGGCGCCGGATCTCAGCTCGGCCCGGATGCGCTGGCGAGTGCAGGCCGCCGCCTCTCCGCCTCCCCTCTGGAATGCCGCCGCCCCCGGCCCGGAGAGCTGGCAGGCAGAGCTGTTCCGCGCCCGCGCTCATCCGCCCGGGACATGGACCCTGCGTGAAGAGGGCGACACGCTCCACGCCCTTGCCGCATCGGGGGAAGGCAAGGTGGCTGCGGACACGCACATCCGCTCTGCCTGAGATGCCATGTCTACCGATCCACCCCGGCGCATCATGGCGATCTGGCTGGCGAGGCTGGCGATCGACCGCTGGCGGCAGTCCCGCCGCGCCGCCGGACCCGCGCCTGAAGCAGAACCCGACCCGCCCCTCGCGCTGATCACCGAAACCGCGCACGGCCCCCGGATCGACGCCGCGACCGATGCCGGTCTAGCCGCCGGCGCCCGGCCGGGGATGATGCTGGCCGATGCGCGCACCCTCTGTCCGCATCTGCAGGTTGCCCCCAGCGATCCCGCCGGCGACCTCGCTTTCCTGGAGCGGCTGGCGCTGTGGGCGCAGCGGTGGGGACCATGGTCGGCCCTCGACGCGCCGGACGGGTTGCTGGTCGATGTCACCGCGGTCGCCCACCTGTTCGGTGGAGAGCGCGCACTTCTGGCCGATGTGGAGGAGCGCTGCGCCGGTTTGGGAGGCATGGGCGGTCTCATCGCGCGCGCTGCCATCGCGCCGACTGCTGGTGCTGCCTGGGCGCTCGCCCACCATGGCCCCCCGCGTGCCATCCTCGCTCCCGAAGACGACCCCCTCCAGCGCCTGTCGGATCTGCCAGTGGCGGCGTTGCGGCTGGACGCGGACGTGCTGCTGGTGCTGCGGCGGCTCGGCATCAAGCGGCTCGGCCAGCTGGCAGGGATCGAGGAGGAGAGCGAGGGGGCGGGGCGCGATGCGATCCACCGCCGCTTCCGCAACCGCCGCTCGCCCGCGGCCAACCCGCTGATCCGGCTGGACCAGCTTGTCGGCCGCGTGCCGGAGCCGCTGCTGCCGGTGGTCGCCACGCCGCCCGCTCTCGTCCAGCGCCGCCTGCTGGAGCCGATCCGCCACCGCGACCCACTCGACATTGTGATGCGCGATCTGGCGCAGGACATGATGCGAGAGCTGGAGGGGCGAGGGGAAGGCGCCCGCCGGCTGGAGCTCGGCCTGTGGCGCGTCGATGGGGAGGTGGTCGTGCGCCGCCTGGAATTCGCCGCCGCCACGCGCGACCCGGCCCACATCTGCCGCCTGTTCGCCGCGCGGCTGGATGATGTCGATGCTGGCTTCGGCATCGAGATGGTGCGCCTGCGTGCCTCCTGGGCAGAGCCGCTGGGGCTGGGTCAGGCAGATCTCGATGAAGCGGCGGAGGAGCACGGCACCAGCCTCGCCGCCTGTCTCGACCGGCTGAGCGTGCGGCTGGGGGAGCAGGCGGTGCGCCGCCCCGTGCCCTTTGCCAGCCACATCCCCGAACGCGCGCAACGATGGCAGCCGCCGCTCGCCCCGGAGCCGCCCGCGCAGGAAGAGCTCACCTTCCATGCCCGACCGCTGAAGCTGCTCGACCGGCCGGAGAAGATCGCGGTGCTCTACGCCACGCCGGATGGTTATCCGGTGCAGTTCCGCTGGCGCGGTAAGGTACATGAAGTGGTGCGGGTGGAGGGGCCGGAGCGGATCGCCCCCGAATGGTGGCGGGAGAAGGGCACGACGCGCCTGCGCGACTATTACCGGATCGAAGATGGGGCGGGCCGCCGCTACTGGATCTACCGCCTTGGCCTTCATGGGGACGGGCGCGGCGGCCTGCCTGACTGGTTCCTGCAGGGGCTGTGCGGCTAGTTTGTCCCTGATCGGGACAGCCCGGTGCGCCCCGAATGGCTCCACCTGCCCCGACAAGCCCACCTGCTGCCGCAAAAACACGCCTCTTCTTTGGCAACAGACTCCCACATGCTGCTTTGCAGCGTAAGTCGTTTCCAACGAAAACTTACAACGGGTTACGCAAAATGCCGCTGCCGTATCGAGCCGATCTCGATCCGTGGGTGCTGTTCATCGCGGTCACTGCCTTGGTGGTCGCGCTGTGGATCTCCCGCTCCGTCCCTTCCACTCATCAGAACCGCCATGCGGATGTGGGGCAGCTGCTCCTCGTCAGCAGTGTGTCCGCGTCGGTGAGCGCGATGATCTGGGGGGCGCTTCAGCCGATCCTCATTCCCCTGGGCCTGTTCGTCGCGCTGACCATCACGCTCGCCCTCAGCGCGCGCAAGCTGAGCATGCCGGGCGCGGCCTGGCTGTCCATCAGCTTCCTCGGGCTGGCGACGGGCTGGATGTGGTCCTGCCTGTTCATCAACGAATTCGAGCTGCCGCGCGCCTTCGAGGCTGCCGCCCTCATCGGCCTGACGCTGACGCTCGCCGTCTCCTTCCTCGCCTCGGTCGAGCGGATCGCGCGCGAGGCGGTGCTGACCCACGGCGCCTGGAGCGAGCCCACCCGTGCGCCGCTCAAGGGCTCTCCCTTCTACCGCCCCAAGGTCTCGCTCCACCTGCCCTGCTATGCGGAGCCGCCGGAGGTGGTGAAGGAGACGATGAACCGCCTCGCCGCGCTCGATTACGACAATTTCGAAGTCATGGTGTGCGACAACAACACCAAGGATGAGGCGCTCTGGCGTCCGCTGGAAGAGCATGCGCGCGTGCTCAACGAGCGGCTTGGCAAGGAGGTGTTCCGCTTCTTCCACGTCGCGCCACTGCCGGGGGCGAAGGCCGGCGCGCTCAACTGGCTGCTCCCGCGCATGGCGCCCGACGCGCAGATCGTCGCGGTCGTGGACGCGGACTATTACTCCACGCCGGACTTCCTGGACCGGCTGGTGCCGTTCTTCGCCAATCGCGAGATCGGCTATGTCCAGACGCCGCACGATTACCGGGACTATGAGGACAGCGCCTATCTCTCGGCCTGCTATGCCGAGTACATGCCCAACAACAAGGTCGATATGCTGGGCGTGCATGAATATGGCGGCGCCTTCACCATCGGCACAATGTGCCTGCTGCGGGCCGACGCCTTGCGCGCCGCCGGGGGCTGGGCGGAATGGTGCCTGACAGAGGATTCCGAAGTCTCTGTCCGTATTCGCGCTGTCGGCTTCAAGGGCATCTACCTCAGCGAGACGTTCGGCCGCGGGCTGATCCCGGCCACCTTCGATGATTACAAGAAGCAGCGCTTCCGCTGGACGGCCGGGCCGGTGCAGCAATTGATGCGGCACTGGCGCCTGTTCATGCCTGCGCCCTACGCGCGTCCGATGCCGGGCTGGACGAAGCTGCTGGAGGTGCTGCGCTGCATCGCCCCGCTTCAGACCCTGCTGGGCGTCGTTACCGGCCTGTTCACCCTTGGAGGCCTCGCGATTGCGGCGGTGTTCGGAAGGATTGAGCCGGTGGATATCCCGGACATCGCTTGGGTGCTCCTGCCTTTCGCGCTCGCCACCAATCTCGTGCGCATCTGGCACCGCTATCGCCTGTCGGGCATCCACCGCATTGCCGACATGATCCGCGGCGAGATCGCGCGCGCCTCGCTCAGCTACGTGGTGCTGCTGTCCGGTATCGCCGGGCTTTCGGGCAAGCCGCTGGCCTGGCGTCGCACGCCCAAGTTCGGCTCGGGCGACACGCTGGGCGGCGCGCTCTATTCGGCGCTGCCGGAGACGCTGCTGGGGCTGGCGGCGAGTGCCGGTGCGGCGCTGTTCCTGCTGCTCGCCCCCCAGATGGGGTGGGAAATGGCCGCGCTCGGGGCCGCGGGGCTCGGGATGATCGGCCTCAGCTTCCTGTGCGCGCCCTACATGGCGCTGCTGGCGCTGCGGGGGAACAAGTCCACCGCCGCGCGGGACAAGGGGCGCAGCGGTGGCGGGTCAGGGCAGCTCCCGCTTCTGCCGGAGCGCTCCGCCGCCTGATCCTGCCGGCCATGGTCGGGCGCGCGCATTCCACGCGCGCCCGGTCCGCCGCTGGTCAGCCGCCGCTGTCGAGGAAGTCCAGCAGGTCGCGCGTCAGCCGGTCCTTGTCCGTGGCGAAGACGGCGTGCGGAGTTCCCTCATACTCGATCAGCCGTGCCGTCGGCACACGCTCCGCCACCACGCGGGAGGTGATCTCGATCGGCACGATGTCATCACCCGTGCCGTGGATCACCAGCGTCGGCACGCTGAAGCGGGCAAGATCGGGCCGAAAGTCGGTGGTGGAGAAGGCCTTCGCCGCCTGCAGCACGGCGTACTGACCCGCCTTCTGCGAGGTCATCCACGCCCATTCCAGCTCCGCCTCGCTGGCTTGCGCTGAAGGGCCGCCCACGCCGTAGAAGGTCTTGAAAAAGTCCTTGAAGAACTGGCGCATGTCCTTCCGCATCCCCTCCGCCATTCCGTCGAATACGGATTGCGGCACGCCGTCCGGATTGTCGTCAGTCTGCAGCAGATAGGGCACGACGGAGCCGATCAGCACCGCCTGGCTCACGCCCTTGCCGCCGTGGCGGGACATGTATCGGGCGACCTCTCCGCCGCCCATGGAAAAGCCGACCAGCGCGACGTTCTCGCTCGCGCCGGTCGCCTGCATCACATCGGCAAGGTCGTCCGCGAAGGTGTCGTAGTCATAGCCGGTGGGCGGCTGGTCGGACCGGCCGAAACCGCGCCGGTCATAGGCGATTGCCTGATAGCCCGCCTCGGCTAGCGCGATCATCTGCGGGTCCCAGCTGTCGGCTGACAGCGGCCAACCATGGATCAGCACGACCGGGCGGCCTGTGCTGATGGTCTTGACGTAGAGCTGCGTACCGTCACGCGCCTCGATGCGGTTCATGGACGTTCCTTGCTGAAATGGATCGGTCACTCAGATTACGGAAAAGGCTAGGCGAATCCAACTGCGGAACATATATGGAACGCATGGAACAGCCGAGTCTCCTTGAGAAGCTGGCGGTGCTCGCCGATGCGGCGAAGTACGATGCGTCCTGCGCCTCTTCGGGCACGTCGAAACGCAACAGCGCGGGCAGCGCGAAGGGCATCGGCTCGACCGAGGGGATGGGCATCTGCCACGCTTATGCGCCGGATGGCCGCTGCATTTCCCTGCTCAAGGTGCTGCTGACCAACCACTGCATCTTCGACTGCCATTACTGCATCAACCGCAAGAGCTCGAACGTCCGCCGCGCGCGCTTCACGCCGCAGGAAGTGGTGGATCTCACGCTCAGCTTCTATCGCCGCAATTATATCGAAGGGCTGTTCCTCTCCTCCGGCATCATCAAGAGCTCCAACCACACGATGGAGCAGTTGGTAGAAGTCGCGCGCATCCTTCGGGAAGAGCACGATTTCCGCGGCTACATCCACCTCAAGACCATTCCTGACGCCGATCCGGAGCTGATCCACCAGGCGGGCCTCTATGCGGATCGCGTGTCGATCAATGTGGAACTGCCGACCGATGCCGGGCTGACCCGCCTCGCGCCCGACAAGGATGCGCGGCAGATCGAAGGGGCGATGGGCGGGATGAAAATGGCCATCCGCCAATCGAAGGATGAGCGGAAGCACCTCAAGCACGCACCGCGCTTCGCCCCCGCCGGGCAGTCCACGCAGATGATCGTCGGTGCCGATGCGGCGAGCGATGCGGACATCGTCGGCAAGGCGAGCCGTCTCTATGACAGCTTCGGCCTGCGCCGCGTCTATTACTCGGCCTTCAGCCCCATTCCCGATGCCAGCGCGGTGCTGCCGCTGAAGCGCCCGCCGCTAATGCGGGAGCATCGGCTTTACCAGTCCGACTGGCTGATGCGCTTCTACGGCTACGCCCCGCGAGAGGTGATGCAGGCCACGGGCGATGACGGGATGCTGCCGCTGGACATTGATCCCAAGCTCGCCTGGGCGCTGAAGTTTCGCGAGCAATTTCCAGTCGATGTGAACCGTTCTTCGCGTGAGATGTTGCTGCGCGTGCCGGGGCTTGGGGTCAAGGCGGTGAACCAGATCATCGCTTCGCGCCGCCACCGTACGCTGCGGTTGGACGATCTCGCCAAGCTCACCGTCTCGCTCACCAAGATCCGCCCCTTCATCACCACCGGCGACTGGCGGCCGACTTTGCTGACGGACCGTGCAGACCTGCGCCGCCTTCTGGCCCCGAAGGAAGAGCAGCTGGAGCTGTTCGCGGCATGAGGGCGCTTCAGCACGTCAAGCTTGGCACCTATTACGTGGTGCAACTGCCGGAGCCCGACGATTTCGAGTTCTGGCGAGATCGGGCGCGCAGCCTCGTCCAATGCGATGTGCCGCCGGATCGGATCGCATGGGTGGAGCCCGGCGGTTCGGCCGACCTGTTCACCCATGGTGAGCGCCGCACTCCCATGCCGCCCGCCGATGCGCGGATGGTGCGCGCCAGCAAACCATTCGTGCAGGCGGCGAAGAGCGCCATCTGCCATTCGGACCCGGATCGTTTCGCGCTGCTCTACCGCCTGCTCTGGCGCCACCAGCGCAACCCCCGCGTGCTGGAAGACCGCGCCGATGCCGATGTGCGCCGTTTGGATGAGCTGGCCCGGCAGGTGCGGCGCGACATGCACAAGATGCGCGCCTTCGTCCGCTTTCGCGTGGTGGAGGAAGGCACGGATGCCGAGCGCTACGTCGCCTGGTTTGAGCCGGAGCATCACATCCTGCGCGCCAATGCCGGCTTCTTCGTCCGCCGCTTCGCCAATATGCGCTGGTCCATCCTCACGCCCGCAGGCTCGCTGCACTGGGATGGCGAGGCGTTGACGGAGGGCCCGCCGGCGCAGCGCTCCGACGCCCCCTCCGGCGACCCGACGGAGGAGCTGTGGCGCAAGTACTATGCGTCCATCTTCAACCCCGCGCGTTTGAAG
>Ga0182742_1003636_pt1 | contig 14834 bp, 13 predicted proteins | sample eDN5th37CBELigMG_FD_128880 | JGI IMG/M metagenome (GOLD analysis project Ga0182742, IMG submission 128880) | Enriched Miracle-Growth compost microbial communities from Emeryville, California, USA - eDNA 5th pass 37_C BE-Lig MG (version 2)... ... | reverse complement strand
TGCCACGGCCACTACACCACCGCGCCGCCGCAGCACAACCAGTGGCGGGACGCGCAGAAGGCGGCCTTCAAGGCGGGCGAGGAATTCCCGCCCTATCCTGCGATCAGCGACGACGAGATCCGCGAGACGATCGAGAAGAACCAGCTGAAGCTCCTGAAGGAGCGCGGCGCGGACATGACGATCTTCTCTCCGCGCGCCTCCACCATGGCCCCGCATGTGGGTGACGAGAGCGTGGCCAAGGCCTGGTCGCGCAACTCGAACAATTTGATCGCTCGCGTGGTCGACCTCTACCCGGAGACGTTCGTCGGCGTCTGCATGCTGCCGCAGAGCCCGAAGGCGGACATGCAGGGCTCCATCGAGGAGCTGGAGCGCTGCGTGAACGAGCTCGGCTTCATCGGCTGCAACCTCAACCCCGATCCCGGCGGCGGCAAGTTCGAGCATCCGCCGCTGACGGACCGGTTCTGGTATCCGTTCTACGAGAAGATGGTGGAGCTGGACGTGCCGGCGATGATCCACGTCTCGGGCAGCTGCAACCCGGCCATGCACGCGACGGGCGCCTATTACATCGCCGCCGACACCATCGCTTTCATGCAGCTCATCCAGGGGGACCTGTTCAAGGATTTCCCGACTTTGAGATTTATCATTCCTCATGGCGGGGGCGCGGTTCCATACCACTGGGGCCGCTATCGGGGCCTTGCCGACATGCTGAAGCAACCAGACCTGTCTACTCACCTGATGAACAACGTGTTCTTCGACACCTGCGTCTATCATCAGCCGGGCATCAACCTGCTGGCCGACGTGATTGAGAACAAGAACATCCTGTTCGGCAGCGAGATGGTTGGTGCGGTGCGCGGAATCGATCCGACCACGGGCCACTATTTCGATGACACCAAGCGCTATATCGATGCGTTGGATATCACGGAAAAAGAGCGCGCGGCGATCTTCGAGGGCAACGCCCGCCGGGTGTTCCCGCGTCTCGATGCGAAGCTGAAGGAGCGTGGGCTTTGAGCGAACAGGGCAATTCGGAGGCGAGCGGGGCGGAAGGCGGCGTGACCGCGACAGGCTTTGCCGCCTGCGAAAAGCCCGAACGCTACATCCAGCAGCTGGTCAAGCACTGGAGCCACAAGATGGCCACCAGCTATGATGAAGGCGACGGGATGGGCGTGTTCCCCTTCTCCGAGCACGACAATGCCGTGATGACGGCCCGGCCTGACGGCATCGCCATCACCCTCACCACCCCCGATCGCGAGCGCAACGAGCACATGCGCGGCGTGATCGAGCGGCATATCGACCGCTTCGCCTTCCGCGAAGCGCCGCTGACCTACGAGTGGAAAGAACAGCCATGACCAAGACCATGCCACGTGATGTGCATGCCTACCTCGCCGAGTTCGAGGATATTCCCGGCACGCGCGTCTTCACCGCCAACCGCGCCCGCAAGGGCTATCACCTCAACCAGTTCGCGATGAGCCTGATGAAGGCCGAGAACCGCGAGCGCTTTCTCGCCGACGAGCGCACCTATCTTGACGAATGGCCGATGACCGAAGAGGCCAAGCAGGCCGTCCTGAAGCGCGACTACAACGCGATGATCGACGAGGGCGGCAACATCTACTTCCTCTCTAAGCTGTTCTCGACCGATCGGCAGAGCTTCCAGGATGCCGCCGGCTCCATGACCGGCATGACGAAGGACGAATATGCGGCGATGATGATCGCCGGCGGCCGCTCGCCCGAAGGCGTGCGCTCGAAGAAGGAAGGGAAGTAAACCGATGGCCCGCATTACTCACGGCCTCACCACCAGCCACATCCCCGCGATCGCGGCCATGATCGACCAGGGCCGCACCGGGGAAGATTACTGGAAGCCGATCTTCGCCGGCTATGATTGGACCAAGCAGTACGTCGCTGCTAACATGCCGGACGTGGTGATCCTGGTCTATAACGACCACGCCTCCGCCTTCGACATGAAGGTGATCCCCACCTTCGCCATCGGTTGCGCCGACGAGTTCCAGCCGGCTGACGAGGGCTGGGGCCCGCGTCCCGTACCGCCGGTGCCCGGCCATTCGGACCTTGCCTGGCACATCGCGCAGAGCTGCATTCTCGACGAATTCGACATCACCATCATCAACGAGATGGATGTCGACCATGGCCTGACCGTGCCGCTCGACGTGGTGTTCGGCAACAAGGACAATTCGACGCCGGCCAAGTGGCCGACGCGGGTGATCCCGATTGCCGTGAACGTCGTTACCTATCCGCCGCCCTCGGGCAACCGCTGCTGGATGCTCGGCGAGGCGATCGCCCGCGCGGTGGAGAGCTATCCGGAAGACCTGAACGTGCACATCTGGGGCACGGGCGGGATGAGCCACCAGCTGCAGGGCCCGCGCGCCGGCCTCATCAACAAGGAATGGGACAAGCGCTTCCTGGATGATCTGACAAGGGATCCGCAGCGCCTGCGCCACCTTCCGCACATCGAATACCTGCGCGAGACCGGCTCCGAAGGCATCGAAATGGTCATGTGGCTGATCATGCGCGGCGCGCTGGGCGAGAACGTCACCGAGCTGCACCGCCACTACCACGTGCCGTGCTCGAACACCGCGCTCGGCCATATCGTGCTGAAGAAGGAAGAGGACGAGCTCGTCCCGGCAGAGTAAATCGTCCGGAGCGATGCGCGGCTCCTGCCTCGGCTTGCCGAGGGCAGGAAGCCGCGCCGTTCCCGTAAAGCTGACTCAACGAGATCCCGGTTCGTGCCGGGACCAAGCCATCGCAAGAACAGGAGAGTTCGCCATGAAGATCGCCCTCATCGGCGCCGGAGCCTTCGGAGAGAAGCATCTCGACGGCCTCAAGAACATCGAAGGGGTTGAGATCGGCTCCGTCATCTCCCGCCGTGCTGAGCAGGCGGCCGAAGTCGCCGCGAAGTATGGCGCTCCGCATTCCGGCACGGAGCTTTCGGAAGCGCTGGAGCAGGACGTGGACGCGGTGATCCTGTGCACCCCCACCCAGATGCATGCGGAGCAGGCGATCCAGTGCATGGAAGCCGGCAAGCACGTACAGGTGGAGATTCCGCTCTCCGACACCTGGGCTGATGCGCAATCGGTGCTCGACAAGCAGAAGGAGACGGGTCTCGTCTGCATGGTCGGCCACACCCGCCGCTTCAACCCTTCGCACCAGTACGTGCACAACAAGATCGTCGCAGGCGAGCTGACGATCCAGCAGATGGACGTTCAGACCTACTTCTTCCGCCGGAAGAACATGAACGCGAAGGGCCAGCCCCGCAGCTGGACGGACCACCTGCTCTGGCACCACGCCGCGCACACGATCGACCTGTTCGCCTACCAGGCCGGCAAGATCGTCACCGCCAATGCGATCCAGGGTCCCAAGCACCCGGAACTCGGCATCGCGATGGACATGTCGATCCAGCTGAAGAGCGAGACGGGCGCGATCTGCACCCTGTCCTTGTCGTTCAACAATGACGGGCCGCTCGGCACCTTCTTCCGCTATATCGGCGACAACGGCACCTACATCGCCCGCTACGACGATCTCGTGACGGGCAAGGAAGAGCCGGTGGACCTGACGGGCGTGACGGTGTCGAACAACGGCATCGAGTTGCAGGATCGTGAGTTCATCAGCGCGATCCAGGAAGGGCGGGAGCCGAATTCCTCCGTCCAGTCCGTGATCGACTGCTACCGCGTGATCGGCGAACTGGCCGCGAGCCTGGAGCAGCAGGACGGTTGGTCCTGAGCCGCTCCACCGCTTTTGAACACGAGTACGAGGTGACCAGAGACACATGACCCGCACACTCGCCGGAAGAGAATGCCACCCGGTCGGACTCGGCTGCATGAACCTCTCCTGGGGCTATGGTTCGCCGCCACCGGAAGAGGAGGCGATCCGCCTCCTCAACCGTGCGCTGGACCTGGGCTACAATCACCTCGATACCGCCAACATCTATGGCAAGGGCGCCAATGAGGAGCTCCTTGCCAAGGCTCTGAAGGGGCGGCGGGAAGAGTTCCTGCTCGCCTCCAAGACCGGCATCGTGGTGGATGGGCCGCGCCGGGGCGTCGATTGCAGCCCCGATGCAATGCTCGAATCGATCGATGCAAGCCTGATGCGGCTGCAGACCGACCGCATCGACCTGTTCTACATGCACCGTTACGACCCCAAGGTGCCGATCGCCGACGCGGTCGGCGCGCTCAGCCGTGCGATCGACGCGGGCAAGATCGGCGCCTATGGCGTCTCCGAGTGGAGCGCCAAGCACATCCGGGAGGCGCACGCCGTCCACCCGATGGCGGCGGTGCAGACCGAATATTCGCTCTGGACCCGCAATGTGGAACTGGGCGTGCTGGAGACCACGCGCGAGCTCGGCATCCCCCTCGTTGCCTTCAGCCCCGCCGGCCGCGGAGCGCTCGGCGGTGTGTTGAAGGACCCCTCCACGTTTGTGGAAGGCGACCTTCGCACGAAGATGCCGCGCTTCAACGCGGAGAACTGGCCGCACAACCTCGCGTTGATCGAGAACTTCGTTGTGCTGGCGGAGGAGGCGGGAGTCACTCCGGCGCAACTCGCGCTGCACTGGGTGCTGAGCCGCGGCGATCATGTTCACATCATCCCAGGTACCACCAGCATCCAGCACCTGGAGGACAACTTCGCCGCCGCGAGTGTCGAGGTTCCGGCCAGTGTGCTGGAGGCCGCCGGCAAGTTGATCAACGAAGACACGGTCGCCGGCCATCGCTATCATGATGCGATCCGGCCCACGATCGATACGGAGGAATTCGAACCGGCATGAGCGGAGTGGTGCGCGCCTCGATCGCCTATGTCGCCGACACTGGCGAGCGGCCGCGCTACTATGCCAATGCCCATGAGAAGGACACGATCGTCCTCGACCCGGTGACGATGCCGATCGAGGATTTGCGCGGCGTTGAGACCTCGCTTGATGTGGAAGGCTGCATCCTGCTGCGCCACGCCAGCAATGTCGCGGATTTCTCCGATCCTGAGCAGATCGCGCTGATCCACAACGGCGAAATCGAGGCGCTGCTGAAGGACGCGACTGGGTGCGACCATGTCGCCGTCGTGCCGCGCGGCATCCTCCGCTTTTCGGAGAAGAGCGGCAAGACCGGCAGCAGCGACAATTCGCACCCGGCGCGCTTCGCCCATGTCGATGTTTCGGCCGAAACCGGCGAGCAGATGCGCCGGCAGTCCGCGCCACAGGGCCGCACCATCGCTCGCAGCGCACAATTCAACGTCTGGCGGGCGATCAGCGGTGCGCCACAGGACGTGCCGCTGGCACTGTGTGACGCGCGCACTCTCGTCGGGCCGGAGTTGATCAAGGCCGACGCGATCTTCGACCCGCCGGGCGGTGCTCCGGAGTTCAGCTTCGAGGGCTATGTCGTCGCCCATCATCCCGGCCATCGCTGGCTGTGGTTCTCTGACATGGAGCCGGATGAGGTGATCGTCTTCAAGACGAGCGATAGCGACCGTGATCGGGCCCAGTGCATCCCCCACGTCGCCTTCGACGACCCCGGCGCTCCAGCGGATGCTCCGCCGCGCGTCAGCATCGAGATGCGAGCTACCTGCTACTGGTTCGGCTGAGGCTTACAGCACAAAAGCGCAAAGGCCCGCCAATCGCGATAGATGACGGGCCTTGCTCCAGCCAAATCAACCCCAGTTACTGGTTCTGAGTCTGACCCTGCGCGTTGGCGAAGGCGAGCTGCACTCTCTGTTGCAGCTCCGGATCCGATTGCGAAGCGGAGCCGATGGCGTTGAAGGTCTGAGGATCAAGGCCCTCTGCCTGCACGATGGCGACCATCTGCGTCTGCTTCTGGGCGTCGTCGATCGTGGCATCGGCCGCGACATCCTGGATCTTCACCATAGCCGAGGCGAAATGGTTGATCTGTTCGTCGGTAAAGCTTGAAGCCTCGCCCGGAGCAGCCGGCGCAGTTGCAGGCGCCGCTGCCGTGGCCGCAGGCGCAGCAGCTTCGGGGGCGGGGGCGGAATCTTGATCGGCGGACTGAGCGTAAGCTGTGGCACCGCTGAAGAGCAGGCCAGTCGCGGCTAGAAGAGCAAATCTCATCAAATATCTCCCGATTGATAATGTCCGGGAGAAAGGTTGGCGCCTGATTGCGAGGCCGCAACTCAAATCGGGTGAGTGGAAGTGATTGAAAGATAAGCCGCTCATCGCCGGAACAGCTCACCTTTCGGTGAGCTGTTCGTCAGCGGCGGTGAGCGGATGTCAGGCTCAACTTACAGTGCGGTGTCGTACAAGGCGAGCAACCGGGCCCATGCGCGCTCCGCCTCCGCCTCCGCGTAGACGGGGCTGTCGGGCACGGTCCATCCGTGGTCGCCTTGGTACACCTCGATTTCGGCAGGGCGACCAGCAGTCATTGCGGCTCGGCGCAACTCGTCCTTGGCGGTTGGAGCTTGCGCGTCATCGTTCTTGGCAATGGCGATCAGGAACTGGGCCTGGGATTCGTCGAACATGTTGTGCGGGCTGGTCGGCTCCCCTTCCTGCACGAGACCGCCGCCATGGAAACTGGCGGCAGCCTTTACCCGCTCAGGCACGGCGGCAGCGGTCCAGATCGTGTAAGGCCCGCTCATGCAATAGCCCTGGTTGCCAATGCCGGCGGAGGTGTCGACAGCATCCTGCTGGTCCAGCCACGCCACCACGGCGCGCGCGGTTTCCTGCACTCCGTTGGCGTCCATCTTCGCCCGCCATGGGCCAACTTTCTGAAAGCCGTTATCGTTGCGGAAGGCTTCGAAGTCCGCAAATTGCGGTGCCGGAACGTCCCGATAGTACGGGTTCACCACCAGCACCGCGTAATTCTCCGCAGCCAGCCGCCGGCCCATCATCAGGAAGGAATCGCGTACCCCTGCGATGTCCGGCCACAGGATGACGGCGGCGTGCTTGCCTTCGCCCGGATGGATGAAAACGGCATCCATCGTGCCGCCGGGGGCTGGAAAAGTGACCTTGTTCTCGACGAGGCCTCTTGAATCCTGTCCGTTCGCCATCGGCGCACAGGCGGCAAAGGCTCCCCCGATCCCGACGGTCATGCCGAGCGCGCCAAAGCGGCGGCGGCTCACACCCATCGCCAGCTTGCCTTCGCCCATTTCGGCCATTTGGTCTTCGCTACACATGCCTCGCCTCCATGCTTCCCTACCCGCGCGGGAAGGTAGCACGGCAAAGAGCGGTGGCAATGCCGCCCGCGCGCCTGCCGGAGCAGGAGGCGCAGCCGGCCGTGCAAAGACGGTCAGGTCAGGTCATCGAGTTGGATGATCAGCCCTTCCTCCGCTGCCTTCATCGCGTCGCGGCGCAGCTGCTCGATCTTCAGGCGGCCGGCGGGCGCCTCCTCCTTCGGCAGGGCGGCCATCACCTTGGCGTGGATCTCTTCGAAGTCCGGCCCGTGTTCGGGGTGAGTCAGGATCAGCCCCTTCTGCTCCGTCATCCCCGCCAGGATCTTCGAGCCGACCTCGTAGGGGTCCATCCCTTCCTCGAAGGCGGTGCCGAACTGTTCCAGTTGCGCCTGGCTGGTCTGCGGGAAGCCGCTTTCGCCAAAGCCCTCGGGCCGCTTCATCGCGCTGGTCCAGGCGTTGGTGCGCGTCAGCGCCGGGCAGCACAGCGAGCAGCCGATGCCGTGGGGCGCGAGATTGTAGCGCAAGCTCTCCGTCAGCCCGCGCACGGCGAACTTGCTGGCGGTGTAGATCCCCGCCTGGGGGCCCGGCAGGAAGGCTGCCATGCTGGCGATGTTGACCACATGCCGCCGCCCATCGCTGGCCTTGATCTTCGGCAGGAAGCTGACCAGCCCGTTGACCACGCCGCCGAAATTGACGCCCATGATCCAGTCATAGTCGTCATAGCTCGCCTCGTCCGTCGGGCCGAAGACGCTGACGCCGGCATTGTTGACCAGCACGTGCACCGCGCCGAAATGGTCGACCACCTGCTGCGCCACCTCGGCGAAGCGCGCACGGTCGGTCACGTCCAGCTTGCAGAACAGCGGCTGCTCGTAGCCCTTGCTCTCGAACCATTCCGCCGTGCGGGCCCGGTCATCCTCGTTGCGATAGCTCAGCGCCAGCCGCATTCCGGCATCCGCGAAGGCTTGCGCCACGCCGAGGCCGATGCCCGTTACCGCGCCCGTGATGAATGTCACGCGTCCTTCCCAAGGCCTCTCCTCCCCAGTCATCTCCGCAATTTCCTCTCGCCAATTTGCTAACGGTCGTTAGGTTTGTGGCAAAGATCAAAGGGAGAGTCACCAAATGAGCGATGTTGAATCGCGCCTCGCCGCGCTCGAGAATCGCGTGGGCGAGCTTGAGGACATCAATGCCATCCGCCGCCTGCATTGGGCTTATGGCTATTACATCGATTTCAACCGGCCGGACGATGTGGCGGACCTGTTCGCCGAGGATGGCGTGGTCGTGTTCCTCTCCGGCGAATATGTCGGGCGCGAGGGTGTGAAGCGCCTCTATGGCGACTGGATCGCGGGGCGCTTCACCGGCGGCAGGCCGGGCCCTGTTGACGGGCTGCTGCTCGACCATTTCCAGATGCAGGACATCATCACCGTCGCTCCGGACCGACAGACCGCGAAGGGCCGCTTCCGCGGCATGCTGTTCGGCGGCTGGCATGATGATTTCCAGGACACCAAGGAAGAGATGATGCCGCAGCAATTTATGGAAGCGGGCATCTACGAGAACGATTACGTCCGTGAGAACGGCGTCTGGAAGATCAAGCGGCTCGACTACATGATGCAGTGGCAGGGCGATTATGAGAACGGCTGGGCGCACACCACGGCGCACCTGCAGCCCGCGGCGAAAACGTGGCCGGAGGATCCGCTCGGCCCCGACCGGCTGCTGCCGGAAAGCCAGCACCGCAAGACTTGGCCCTATCGCCAGGATGTGCCGATGCATTTCGCTCATCCGAAATTCGGCAAAATGCTCGCCGGGCAGGAGCGCGGCTGATGCGCCTCCCGGCGGCTCCGCTCGTGGCTCTGGTCGCGGTGGCGCTGTCAGGATGTGGCACTCAGGCCGCCGAGAAGCCGGTCGAGGAGGGGCAGCGGGCGAACAGCGCCTGCTCCCCCTCGATCCGCGAGATTGCCAACCGATTCAAGGCGCTGTTCTACGATCAGGGCCGGGTGCGGGAGGCGTATGAGACCTACGTCGCCGAGGATTACATCCAGCACAATCCAATGGCGCAGGATGGGCGCGACGCGGCGATCGCCTTCCTGGAGCCGATCTACCAGCGCAATCCGCAGCACCGGATGAAGGTCCACCGAATGATCGTGGAGGACCCGTACATCGTCGTCCACCTGCACGGGCAGAGCTCTCCGGAAGACCTCGGCGCGGCGGCGGTCGACATCCTGCGGGTGGAGAACTGCAAAATCGTCGAGCACTGGGATGTGACGCAGCCGGTGCCGGCGGAATCGGTCAACGAAAACGGGATGTTCTGACATTTTGCCGAGGCGGATCAACCGCGCGGCCGACAGGGAGAGGCACGATGAGCAAGCTGGAGGACGGCAGCGAAGCCGGGCTGAAAGGCCATTTCCGCGAGGATTTCAGCCACCGCACGCGCATCGGGCTCGCGCCGCCGGCAGGCGAGATCGACCGTGACGCCCCCTACAAGCGCATCGCGACAGAGGAGGCCTGGACCTTCCCCGCGCTGGTGAAGGCGCAGGTGGAGTATCTGAACAGCGGCGATGCGCCGGCCGACGATTCGCTCAAGATGGCCGGCATGTTCGCCCGGATGCCGAGCTTGCAGGACATGCTGCAGGATCTGGGTGAACTGCGCCTCTCGCACATGGACGAGTATGGCATCGATCGGCAGCTCCTGCTCCTGACCGCGCCCGGCGTTCAGGTGGTGCGGCCGGGGGAGGGGACCGCACTGGCGCGCGAGGCGAACGACATCGCGGCAGATGCCTGCCGGCGTCATCCCGATCGCTTCAGCGCACTTGCCGCTTTCGACCCGCGGGATGTGCAGGGTTCCGTCAAGGAGATCGAGCGTGCCATGGGGCTCGGCCTCAACGGGGCGGTGCTGAACTCGCATTTCCAGGGCCACTACCTCGACGAGCGAGAATATTTTCCGATCCTCGAGGCGCTGGAGGCGAACGATGCGGCGCTCTACATCCACCCGACGGCGCCCTTCAACGCGCCGCACTACGAGAAGCGCGGCTTCTTCGGCGCGCTGGGCGGCTTTCCGCACGACGTCTGGCTGCACACGATGGGGCTGATCTTCTCGGGCGCGTTCGACCGCTTCCCGAAGCTGCGCCTGGTGATCGGCCACATGGGTGAGTGCATGCCGCTGCACCTCTACCGCTTCGACTGGATGCAGGGGAACGCGGACGGCCGCCCGCGCGCGGCGCTGGGCACCGACGAGATCGTGAAGCTGCAGCACCCCGTCAGCCATTATTTCCGCAACAACATCTGGATCACCACCAGCGGCGTGGGGTGGGAGCCGGCGATCAAGTTCTGCATGGACGTGCTGGGGCCGGAGCGCGTGCTCTACGCGATGGACTACCCGTACCAGCAATCGAGCGATGAAGTTGCGGCGTACGACAGGATGGACCTCTCGCCAGAACACAAGAAGTTGCTGATGCAGAGCAATGCGGAGCATGTCTTCCGCCTGCCCCGCACGGATTGAAGGTGCGCAAGGTCTTTGTAGTAGTAACGGCGCATCACCACGGCCGGATTGTGTTGTTGTTCAGTACCCGTCTCTTGCCGGTGGTGCCTGTCGCGGGGTAAATTGCGCCTCGGCGTCTCTACCGAGACGCCCAACGATAGTTCGACAGGAGAGGATGATGGCGAAGGTTCTTCGCGCCCGCCGTATTTCCGGCGGTTCGCTGGCTGGTCTCGGTGCCATAGCAGCCGCGCTGGCGGCACACCCGGCAATGGCTCAGGTCGCTCCCGAGGGGCAAAGCTCGACCAACCCCGCGCCGGCGCAGGACCGCGCTGCTGACCGGGCGGCACAGGCAAATGACCCCGGCCCGGGCAATTCGCCGAATGCCGGGCAGGCGCGCGGTGTGGAGGAGATTATCGTCACCGCGCAGTTCCGCGAGCAGAACCTGCAGGACACGCCGCTCGCCATCACCGCAGTTTCAGCCGAGATGCTGGAGGCGCGCAGCCAGACCAACATCGCCCAGGTCGCCAATCAGGCGCCATCGGTGACCCTGAAGCCGCAAGGCGCGGCGTTCGGCCCCTCCATGGGAGCAAGCATTCGCGGCGTCGGCCAGTTTGACTTCAACCCCGCGCTCGAACCCGGCGTGGGCCTCTATGTGGACGACGTCTACTACGCTACCCTCACCGGCTCTCTTTTCGACCTGCTCGATCTTGACCGGGTCGAGATTCTGCGCGGTCCGCAAGGGACGCTGGCGGGCAAGAACTCGATCGGCGGCGCGATCAAGCTCTATTCGCAGCGGCCGCGTGGCAGCAACAGCGGCTATGTGTCCGGCGCGTACGGGTCGCGCAACCGGCTCGATCTCCGCGCGAGCGGCGACTTCGGACTGACCGAGACCCTGGCGGCGCGCCTCAGCGGAGTTGCGAAGAAGCAGGAGGGCTACGTCAAGCGTCTCGACTTCGGCTGCGTCAACCCTCCGGGCAGCGCCGCCAATCCGAGCGATGCCACTCACGCGCCGATCCCTGCAACGCTCGGCAGCGAGACCGACTGCGTGCTGGCCAAGGAGGGCGAGGTCGATTTCCAGGCCGTTCGCGGTCAGTTGCGCTGGCAGCCGAGCGATACGATCGACATCAACATTATCGCCGATTACACGCATGACGATCGCAACCAGGCCGGCGGCGTGCTGCTTGATCGTTCGGTCGACGGAGTGCGGGTCAGCCCCAATTTCAACGGTGCCACGAGGCGACTGGGGCCTCCCCCGGGGGTCCCCGCTCCGGTTGACATTGATCCGTTCACCTCCAACCCGCCCGGCGGTGGGGTCAATCCGAACAACATCCCGCTCGACACCCGCTTCCTGTGCGGGCCCTATTGCAACTACGCGAGTTTCACGTCGCTTGCCGACGGGCCGCTGCCTTTTGCGCAAGGAAACGGGCAGACCAAGTTCAACGGCTGGGGCGTTTCAGGCCAGATCGAGTGGGAACTGTCCGACGACATGCAATTGGTGTCGATCACCTCCTATCGCGAATACGTCACCAAGTTCAGCAACGACGACGACTTCACGCCGCTCGCGCATAGTCTCGGGTTCGGCGACCTGAGCTTCTGGTCCTTCAGCCAGGAACTGCGGCTCAACGGCTCTCTGCTCGACGATGCGCTCGAATACACCCTCGGCGGCTTCTACATGGACCAGCGCTCGGTCTACGCCACCACGCAGCACCTGCGCTATGCCGGGCTGCCGCCCTTCCAGGGCGATGATCCGGTGAACGCCGACACCAAGGCGCTGTTCGCACATCTGTCGTGGAGGCCGATTGAACCGCTGACGCTGACCGCCGGGGTTCGATACACCGACGAGCACAAGGACTACACCTACACAAGGCTCGACCTGAACGGCACTCGCGATGCCAACGGCAACTCCACCCTGCCGATCCTCGGGTCGCTGGACGGCGTGACGGGGGTCTACGACGGCGCGCCCAGCGACCGGTTCGACTACCGCCTGAACGCGCAGTACGAGATCACGCCGGACATCTCGGTCTACGGCCAGTGGTCGACCGGCTTCAAGGGAGGCGGCATCAACCCGCGTCCGTTCAACGCGGAACAGGTCAAGCCGTTCAATCCGGAAACTCTGTCGTCCTATGAACTCGGCTTCAAGAGCGACCTGTTCGATCGCCGGATGCGGCTGAACATTGCGGCGTTCTACAGCGAGTACGAAGACATTCAGCTCGCTCTGAACAACTGCACCGGCGTGCTCGGGATCGTCGCCGGCGTACCCTGCGCGCTGCCGTTCAACGCGGGCGACGCCGAAGTTAAGGGCGTGGAGGTCGAGACATCGATCCGTCCGGTACCCGGATTCATCATCGACGGCTCGGTCAGCTACACGGACTTCGAATATACAAGGTTGGCGCCGAACACCGGCCTCTCGCTCTCAATGGTCTCGCCCAACACGCCAAAGTGGAAATGGAGCCTGGGCGCGCAGTACGAGATCGGCCTCGGCAGCGCGGGCTCGCTCACGCCGCGCTTCGATGCCGCCTACCAGGACGACATCTACACCAACGCGGTCAACCGCGAGAGCAACGTGATCGAGGCATACACTCTCGCAAATGCGCGCCTGACCTGGGCCAACGCCAACAAGGACCTGGAGGTCTCGGCCGAGGTCACGAACCTGTTCGACAAGTACTACCTGCTGACGGTGTTTGACCTGACGCTCGCGGGCGCGGGGATCGCCACCGGCCAGCCCGGCCGGCCGCGTGAATGGGCGGTCAGCGTCAAGAAGACCTTCTGACGGGAGGGACATCGTTGGGAAGGGAAGGGCGGCCCGCAGGGTCGCCCTTCGCCTTTCCGGCGCCACGCCTCGCTTGCGTGCCACGGGCGCGGCAGAGCGTATAGGCAGCGCGTCACCTGTTTGCTATTCCGCACGACAAAGGGGATCCGGCCGCCAGTGCCGGACAGAGCTCTTTACCGGGAAAGGAACGCTTGGATGAACGAGATGACCACGATTGACCGCACGCAGCGGGAGTATTCCGAAGCCGTCAAGAAGGCCCTCGCTCGCAAGCCGCAGCTGTTCATCAACGGCGAATGGGTCGATTCCTCGGGCGACGCCACGATCGACGTGGAGGATCCGTCCTCCGGCAAGATCATCAGCAAGGTCGTCGAGGCGAGCGACAAGGACATCGATCGCGCCGTGGCCGCCGCGCGTACCGCGTTCGACGATGGCCGCTGGCGCAGCCTGCCGCCGATCACGCGCGAAAAGATCATGCACAAGATCGCCGACCTGATCGACGCGAATGCGGATGAGCTGGCCGAACTGGAAGCGATCGATGTGGGCAAGCCCAAGGGTATGGCCGGCGTGGTGGACGTCCCCGGCGCGGCCGCCCACTTCCGCTACATGGCCGGCTGGGCCGGCAAGATCGGTGGAGAGACGCAGGCGCCCTATTCCATGCCCGGCGGCATGATGTTCGCCTATACGCTGAAGGAGCCCGTCGGCGTCTGCGCGCAGATCGTGCCGTGGAACTTCCCGCTGCTGATGGCCTGCCTCAAGATCGCCCCGGCGCTCGCGGCCGGCTGCACCACGGTGCTCAAGCCTGCCGAGCAGACCAGCCTCACCGCGCTGCGCCTGGCCGACCTCATCAGCGAGGCGGGCGTGCCCGCGGGCGTGGTCAACATCGTCACCGGTTACGGCCACACTGGCGGTGACCGGATGGTGAAGCACCCCGATGTCGACAAGGTGGCCTTCACCGGCTCCACTGAGATCGGCAAGCTAATCAACCGCAACGCGACCGAGACGCTCAAGCACGTCACGCTGGAGCTGGGCGGCAAGAGCCCCGTGGTGGTGATGCCGGACGTCGACGTGGCTGAGACCGCGCCGGGCGTCGCGGGAGCGATCTTCTTCAACTCGGGCCAGGTGTGCGTCGCCGGCAGCCGGCTCTACGCGCACAAGAGCGTGTTCGACAAAGTGGTCGAAGGCATGGCGGAAACCGCTCACTTCTGGGCCCCGCGCCCCTCGCTCGATCCGGACGCGCACATGGGCCCGCTGGTGAGCAAGGAGCAGCATGAGCGTGTGCTCGGCTACATCGAGGCCGGCAAGCGCGACGGCGCGAGCGTGCTGATGGGCGGCGACGTCCCCTCCAACAATGGCGGCTACTACGTCAGCCCGACGATCCTCACCGATGTGAACCCGCAGATGAGCGTGGTGCGCGAGGAGATCTTCGGCCCCGTGGTGGTGGCGCAGCGCTTCGAGGACCTCAACGACGTGGTCAAGGAAGCC
>Ga0182742_1003635_pt1 | contig 14835 bp, 10 predicted proteins | sample eDN5th37CBELigMG_FD_128880 | JGI IMG/M metagenome (GOLD analysis project Ga0182742, IMG submission 128880) | Enriched Miracle-Growth compost microbial communities from Emeryville, California, USA - eDNA 5th pass 37_C BE-Lig MG (version 2)... ... | reverse complement strand
TGGGCACCGAGCAGGGCACAGTGCAGCGGGTCGCTCGCCAGCTCGGCTACGGAGTGGAATCGGTGCGCACCTGGGTCCGTCAGGTCGACATCGACGAAGGCCTGGCTCCTGGGGTGACGACCTCGGAGTCGAAGAAGGTGAAGGAACTCGAACAGGAGATCCGAGAACTCAAGCGTGCCAACGAGATTCTGAAGCGAGCGGCAAGTTTCTTCGGGGCGGAGCTCGACCGCCAACACAAGAAATAGTCGATTTCATCGACGACAATCGCGGGGAGTTCGGGGTCGAGCCCATCTGCACCGTCCTGCGCAGCGCAGGCTTGCAGGTGGCCCTGAGCACCTACTACGACGCCAAAGCCCGGGTCCCATCGGCGCGGGCCCTGCGCGACGCCGTCCTCGGGCCGGCGTTGTGCCAGCTCTGGAAAGACAACTACTGCGTCTATGGGGCCCGCAAACTCTGGAAAACGGCTCGTCGCGATGGTCATGACGTCGGTCGCGATCAGGTGGCCCGGCTGATGCGGGCCGCAGGCATTGAGGGGGTCCGGCGCGGCAAACGGGTGCGGACCACCAAAGCTGACCCAGCCGCGGCGCGGCACCCGGACTTGGTGCACCGCAACTTCGCCGCGGCTGCCCCGAACCAGCTCTGGGTGACCGACCTGACATTCGTGCCGACCTGGGCCGGGGTGGCCTACGTGTGCTTCATCATTGACGCACACTCGCGGATGATCGTGGGGTGGCGGGTGGCTTCGCAAATGCGGACCTCGATGGTTCTCGACGCGTTGGAGATGGCGCGTTGGTCACGCGGAACTACATTGCAGGACTTGATATGTCACTCAGATGCCGGGTCGCAATTCACGTCCATTCGCTACGGCGAGCGGCTCGCTGAGATCGGCGCAGTCCCGTCAATTGGGACCGTTGGAGATAGTTTCGATAACGCTCTCGCGGAGACAGTCAACGGTTACTACAAGGCCGAGCTGATCTACGGGCCGGCTCGAAGCGGACCGTGGAAGACCGTCGAGGACGTAGAACTCGCCACCCTCAGTTGGGTCCACTGGCACAACACCAGCCGCCTGCACAGCTACCTCGGCGACATCCCACCCACGGAGTTCGAAGCCGCGTTCTACGATGCATACCGGACCGACCAACCCTTGATCGGAATCCAATAGCCCGAGCCTCCGGGAAACCCAGGGCGCTTCAGTTCTACCACGAAGGCAGTCATGGCCACCCATCTCGGCCGGATTCGGCGTCTCTTGAGTTCGGCAGTCGCAATCTAGGACCCCATCTCCCTGTCCAGGGAGATTAGCAAGGACAGACGACGCGTCCCCGGTCGGAAACGGTAGCTGAGGGGTGCAGGACATTCTTCTCGAGCGCTTTCCCGGTGATATGGGCTCAAACTGTGCTAACTCACTAGACATGACCGTAGTTGACGATATGAAGTTCATCCTCGCATCAACTGCGTACTACTCCCCAGACTCGACACCAGAGATGACCGCACGTGGGCACGCTGTGAAGTCGATGGCTGAAAAGGTACGGGCATGGCTACCACCAGAACTCCAGATCGCAGACGAGACAGCAACGCCCGAGGTGGACTACGGGGGTCAGAGAGGAGGGATAAGCCCCGTCCCGTGGGTACGCATTTTCGCCCGCCAATACTCTCCGAGCGCTACGGCGGGCTTCTACCTTGTATACCTTTTCGCCGGCGATGGATCTAAGGTGTACCTAAGCTTGAACCAGGGCACCAGTGAGTTCCGAGCAGGCAAATTTCGCCCGATGGTGGACACGGATGCCATCAGGGCGCAGTCGCAGGAAACCCGAGACCTTTTCGCAGGGTGGTCGCCGGAGTTGTTAAGAGGATTGGCGTCGGACGTAGACCTTGGTGTGTCCGCTCTTGCCGTTGGTAACCAGTCCAAAAAGAGCGCAGCCAACTACGAGGCGGCGAATGTGTTCGCTGTGTGCTACGAGGCAAACCGGCTACCACCCGATCAACTGCTGAGAGAAGACCTGACCCGCATGCTCGGCCTCCTGAGCCATGTCTACTGCGCCACTTCTCGACCCAACGGTGTGACGGCCACTGAGACCGCAGTAGTCTCCAGGAAGACTTTGAACGGGAACAGCCACCAAGCGAGTGTCGCTGACAGCCAACTCAGGAAGGCCATCGAGGACTACTCGCTGAAGGTCGTGAAGGACACATACAACACGACTGGCCTGTGGGATATCCAGGATGTAAGCAAGTACCGATCCTGGCATTTAGAGCTGACTTCACGAGGAGATAGGAACCTCGTCGTTCGGGTCACCGTTAAGGGGACCGCCTCCGACGGGACGTCTGTGATCCTGACCGATAGTGAAGTGAAGGCTGCACGCGAGTACAGCCACACTGTTTTGGTCATCGTCCACAGCGTTAGGGTCGCAGTCGATACTGAGCAAAACTTGGTCTGCACAGGCGGGGTTATGAGAAAATTTGATTTTTGGACGCCCGCTGACGACCATCTCGCTCCGATACACTATCGATACCGTGTGCCGGCCGGCGGCGAATCACATTCATTGGCCTAGCGCCCCGTGCTGCTCCGCACGCTGTCGAGTGACTGATCATGCGCGCTACCAACCGCGGGTATCTACGTGCGATACCAGCGGCGTACAACCCACCCAAGAACCCGCGAAGGCTGCAGCGCCTCATTAACCGAGTTGAGATACCGACCGGCTCGACCGCCCCCAGCACCATGCGCGACCTGACATCGTGGCTCGCGCCGTCTTGTCGGCGGCTGCAGTTATCGTTAGCCCGTGTCGAAACCCCAGTCCAAGCGGAAGAATCACTCCGGATATGGCGTGCGCTTGGTCCGAGGACCGTTCCTCAAGCTTCAGCCCCATCCGGACCACACCGATGACGCAGACAAGCTGGTCCGCTACGCCCAGCGTCTGAAAGCAACCGGCGCTCCCTTGGCGGCAGACTTTTTTAGTGGGGCGGGTGGGCTTAGCTTGGGTTTGGAACAAGCCGGATTCAAGGTAGTCCTTTCCGCTGACCACGAGCCCTTCGCGATCCGGACCCATGCCCACCACTTTGGAGGCATGTCGGTTGACTGGGACTTATCAGATCCGAGTGTGGTGGAGCGGGTTGCCGAGCTCGTCGTGACAGCCGGGATCGACCTGGTCGCCGGAGGACCTCCTTGCCAGCCCTTCTCAAAGGCTGGGCGTTCGATGCTCCGCTATCGCGTTCAGGCTGGTCTCCGCGACCCGCACGACGAGCGTCGAGATCTATGGCGTTCCTTTCTGGAAATCGTCGAGCGGTCTCGTCCCAAAGCGGTTCTCATGGAGAACGTGCCAGACATGGCACTGGACCGAGAAATGTTCATTTTGCGGAGCATGGTCGAGGAGTTGGAACAAATTGGGTATTCGGTCGAAGAGCGCGTCGTGGATGCGTGGCGGTACGGGGTGCCCCAGTTCCGTCAGCGTTTGATTTTGGTTGCTCTTAAAGACAATGTTCAATTCCGTTTTCCCGCGGAGACGGAAGAGAGAGTGTCTGTCTGGACGGCTATCGGCGATCTCCCAGAGGTAGAGGGTGGCTGGCGTCCAGAAGGAGGAGAATGGGGTTGGGCGGAGTATGCCGGGCCAGTGACGCAATTTCAGAAGGAAATGCGCGCGAAGGTCCCTAGCTCCGATAGGCACAAAGTTTATGACCACATTACTCGGCCTGTCCGTGATGATGATCGCCAGGCATTCGAATCCATGACGCATGCGACGAAGTACACCGACTTGAGAAAAGAGCATCAGCGGTATCGTGGTGATATATTTGACGATAAATACAACCGCCTCAACGAGAATGACCTATCTCGAACCATTACTGCGCATATCGCGAAAGACGGCTACTGGTACATCCACCCTCGGCAGAGTCGAACCTTAACTGTCCGAGAGGCAGCACGCCTCCAGACTTTTCCTGACAATTTTCGCTTTGACGGGCCTCCTTCCGCCGCATTCCGCCAGATCGGCAACGCCGTTCCGCCTCGACTCGGCTTCGTAATGGGCAAGGCGATTCGCGATTCCCTCGAAGAAGGTCGCGACGCAGGAATCAGCACTAAGACGACATCTGAATTATTGAGCGAATGGAGAAATAAGAAGAATCGCGAGCATGCGTTGCCGTGGCTTCAATCTTCTTCCCGCTGGCTAGTTATTGCCGGGGAAGAACTACTCGACCGAGCCCCCCGAAGATTGATTGAGAAAGCTTGGAAGTGGCTCCAACGCTACGACTCGCCATGGATGCTAAAGCGTTCAGAACGTGAGCAGTTCGCTGAGGGGCTTCTACTCCTGTTCGAAAACACGGGAAGGGAACATCGCGCCAGACGGGTCCTCGATCTAATCGACCTCGTGAAGGAGCACCCCCAAGCTTTAGATGGGAAAGTCGATGAGCTTCGTTCCGCCTTGGGAGTGTCCGAATCGGTGGCGGACCTTGCAGTCCTTGCGGCCCCTCGAGATGCACCGGATGAGTGTGAATCTGGCCCGGAGGAACCTGTCCTGGTGACTAAAGGGGTCTTACGGGTGGCGAGCCGATTCCAAGGCAACGCAGACATCGAACGCAGAAATCGGATGACCGACGGTCGCCTTGCCGTTGCACGAATGATTGGCATGGGAGACCAATCACGATCCGCACACCTAGCTTTGATAGAGCTTGCGAATCTTTGGTGCCGACCGGTGAATCCGGTATGTTCTGAGTGTCCTCTCATTTCGTATTGCGAAGAGGGACGACGGCAACGCTCCACGCGGCCGACGCTATTCGACTGACGAACCCTATGAAGCACCCTGACGTCTCAGAGCCCAAGCGCGCGTGCTATATCTGGTTCAGATCTGCGCAGCTCTGCAACAATCCTCTTAAATGCCTTGACCTCACCTACTTCCAACGCTGCACCCTTTAGAGCGAGCCCAACGTTGAGTCCCCCCGTGATTTTATCGGTGATCGGTCGGTCTCGGTCAGCAGTCGGCCGAGCAGACTTTCGATAAAGATCGTCAGCCAAGATGCAAACTTCGTTGATAGGGCGTTCAATCATCTGGCGAAGCTGACTTGGAACTGTGACACGCATCTTCGCGACATTAATGTTAAATGCCTCATCTAGGTCAGTGTCGAAATCGATACTTGCTCGCGCAAGTTTGGTGTGTTCATCGATGCTGCGGATGCCGGCCCATCCTCCCCATTGAACCAACCGTCCCGCTCGATATATATACAGACCTTGTTGACGATTCCACTTCAGAGGGCCAGATAGACGTTCGAATTCGGCGATCGAGCTGAACTTGTCACGCCCAGGCAAAACGAATCGCCGTAAAGTCACCGAGCCAACCGCCGTGCCGGTGTCAATCTCGAATGTCTGCCTCGGCAATTCGCGTGTTTCTTTTTCTCGGCGGGCGAATGGGTCCCAAGGCTTTAACTTCTCCCCATTGACCGTGATGACAAGGCGCTCCCCAACCTCTCCGCTGAGAAACTTATGGAACACCATAGACAGATGTTCCGCCACTTTAAGGGGGAGTGTTTCAAATCGACGCCTCGCCCACGCCCCACTGGGATTCTTGGTTGGCAGTACACGATCGAGCTTTTCCCAGATCACAACCGTTCCAGTGCCATCTTCGAGCAGGTTGCGCGCACGCTCGATCGCCGAGTTGCGTTCGGGCTCGATTATCAGCCAGTCGTCATACTCAGCTACGAGGTCTAGGTCGAGTTGACGGGCCTGGATGAGGCGCCGCCCGCTTGATGCACGGGTCACGACCGTCAGACAGCGGCCCTGCGAGAGCGAAGCTGTCTTAAGTCCGAGTCCATACCGTCCCAGATCACCTCTGCCGTATGCACGTCGGCTCCCGAACCGAAGCGCTTCGGTCAGGCCATTCAAGGTCATCCCACGACCGTTATCGGCGATATACACCTTTGACAACTCGCCATCGAACTCGATGACGACGTCGACTTCGGTAGCTCCCGCTGTAACGCTGTTGTCGACAAGGTCGGCAACCGCCGAGCTGAAGTCGTACCCGATGTCGCGCAGAGAATCCGTCAAGCGGGCAGCAGACGGCGTCACACAGGCCATTCGCTGCGGCACCGGCACCTCCTTCTTCCTCGAGACCACTAAGGTCTCATGAGGGTCCGTCAATTGCGGCTAGGACCCGCCGACGCGTTCAAACGCTCCACCCACTTCCGGCGAATCTCGATCGCAGCGATCACGGGATCGTCATGCTCCCAAACATGTACAGGCAACCAGCCCATTTCAATGAGCGCTCTGTCTTTCCGGCGGTCTCGTTCAACATTCGCCGCAAGTTTGGCCGCCCACCAATCCGCGTTGTTCTTTGGAGCCGTACCGTGATCAGGGCAACGGTGCCAAAAGCACCCATCGACAAAAATGGCAATACGTGCCTTCGTCAGTGCGATGTCTGGTGTTCCTGGCAAGCCCTTGTAGTTGACACGAAACCTAACACCGAGCCGATGTAGAGCACGACGGAGAGCAAGTTCGACGCCAGTGTCTCTGCGCGGCATAGCCTGCATCTGCCGAGACACCACATCGCTCAATGGAGTGAGCTGGGTCCTCCCCGATGCCGAGCCGCACTTCATCGTCCCTCCCTTGGTGAATCCAACACGTAAACATTTGGTAACAGTCACGCAGAACCGGAACCACTCAAGATTCTGCAGAACCAGAGACCGACTAAATGTCGTCAGTCTTGAACCCGAGCCGGATGGATTCCTCTAGTAAGGCAGCCCCTTGGACAGCTTGCTTTCTTGACGGTGTACGACCTTCCGACATTAGCTTCCCGATGCTATAGGCCAAGCTCCGTTGCCAACCTTGCAGGCTGCCCGTCTGTTTGGCCCAAGCGCTTAGAGCCTTCCAGCTTTCCGGAGCTATCGACGTTACGCGCGCCAAAGCACTCCGTTCATCGTCCGTTAGATGCTCGTCGATGCTCCCTGCTCCGGTGGTCTTGGTGCGAGCAACACGCCTGTTGAGTTCGCGCGCAAGCCTGGGAGGAACTTGCCAATCGATCTCGAGAATGGACTTCCAGCAGTCCTCCTTCTTTGCCCACTCGCTGATATTCCGCGCGCCAGCGCTGCTCAAGATTCGCTCATGCACCAACGGCGCAAGATCTTCAATTGCAGCCGTTAACGCCGGACTCAGCTCCTGACTTCGCCAAATCAAGCCTAGGTCAACCTGCTGCCCAGTGGCATTGAGCAACTTTGCAAGCGTGTAGGTTACAGTTTGAGCCCGATAACCGCCGAGTTTAAGTGAGCCGATTAGTTTCTCCGCACTGCGGAACAGGATCGCTTTCGCGATAAGATTCTCGAAATAGGCTTGGTCAGGTTTGTAGTTCGCACCCCGCTTCTTCAGTCGGAGCATGAACTCACGAAAGTTCTTCTCAGCGCCTAAAGATACAATCCACGGAAGTTGGTCCCAAGTGTTCTCAAACTTAGCGAGATCCGTTTTCGTAAATTTCTGGTTTACCGGATGAACAATCTTGAATTGCCTCTGCCGAGCCCGAGTACGCTCTCGTCCGTAGGCATCAGCGTACTGTCCTCGAGCACGCTCGTAGAACCAGCGCGTCATGTCGGCAGTAGATCCTCTACCGGGCGCCCATACTGTCCGAGACAACTTCTCCACTTCGACATGGAATGGATCGTTCGCGCTAAAATCAGCGGCGTTCACCTTATTCTGGCTATTCGCAAACTCACTAATCTGTGGAACGAGCTCCATAAGAAGCGAGGGCTCCACGACCGACAGCTTGGCTTGAACGAATACATCAGAAAGGTCGACCTTGCTCTTCACCTTGGCATAGTGCAGCGAGGCAGTCGTTTGGCCACCGTTGACAATTTGCAGATCTGCGATGGACGCAATTCCACGTCTTCCGTCCTCCATATCGACAACCTTAACTGATGCTGCCGTCATAGAAATTCCATTATTGTAAGCCAAAAATCGAGCGGGGGAATTCTTGAGTGTTTCCTGTATCCCTCTGTTCACCTTTCCGCGCGACTGAAGAAAGGACCTTACGTTCAACTCAAGGAGACGAGGACCATACTCTTCATAAACTTCAGCGAGGAATTCCCCTGGAAGCATGAGGACATACGCATCGTATACCCCAGGTTCCCCCTCAGGGCCTAAGCATGGAATTGGCTCCCCCCAGAGTGAAAGCACATCCACCACAATGGGTTCTTGGGCGCGACCACTACTCGATAGCTGGAAGAGCCGATTCAGGTCCCACACGGTGTAATGCACTGGCCGATCGTCAAATTCCGCTGACGGCGGCACTTTCGCCTTCAAGACAGAGTTGGTAAGAACTACCAACCGAATTTCTGCGATCTGCGGCCATACCTCCGCCAACCGGTGCGCCATGTCCCAACTAGGAGCCGACTCCTCCAGCTTTTGCCACAATCCGTCGCGAGCCTTTTCCAAGAACCCGAGCATCCGACGAAAATGCTGATCAAGATCGGTTTTTCCGAGCGTCTGGACCACTAGGCTTCCTCGGTAGTCCGTCAGGAAAAGCCAAAGGGTGCTTTCGTCTTCGCTCAGGGTGAAGCCAGAGGCTCGCGCGCCATGAGATTGGTGAAACGCCGCCGTGGCGCCGTCTATTTCCCCTGCATCAGTAAGGACCCCAAACATGTGCTCGGTGAACGCCTCAGGCAGCCCTTGTTCGTTACCCTCCTGTGATGCATCGAGCGATACTTGCCGCTGCAGATCGAGGAGGAACTCACCGATACCCTCAGTCAATCTAGTTGCTCCTTTAGCCGATCAGCGAAATCGGCCGAGTTAACAAGAAATCCTTCTATCGCACTCCGATCGATGCTGTAAGACACCGATCCGATCCCAATGGGCAACTCATATGAAACAATCCGCGGAAAATTGTCTCGGACTTCGAATATCTCGAACGACCGGATCGCGTATTTTTCGACTCTAACTGTCGAAAATTTATCGTACCAACCGTAATTCAACAATTTGGTGCCGAAGAGATCCAACGCCGCGGGTGACGCTGCTAGGTCCTCTCGGATTCCATCAACGATTTGCATGAGGTCCGCCCCTGTGCCCTCCTCCCGCTGATCCAATCTAAGAAATGCGATGTAAAGTTCCGCAACCCCCGTTGTCTCCAACTGGCGCTCCGACGTGATCTTTAGCTGGCCGGAGCCCCCGCCTCGGTAGGATTTAACCTCCACGGCGATGCGCTTGTGTTGGAAGTCCTGAATTGCTGGGTCAGGGCCAGTCCAAGTCGTCACGCCCCGATAGGGACCAAGGACTGGAATCATCACATCACGGAGTACCGTCAACTCAGCAAACAAGCCTGCCGCTCGACCCGTACCGAACTCGTCTCCCCTTTGCGAAAAGAAGTTCTGCCAAGCAATAACTCTCTCCATAACGCGTGCTGCTGCACCTTCGCCAGGATCTCTGCACAGCACTTTCGCAACGTCGTTTGCTAGCTCTTCAAATAGAGGGTTTCCTTGCTCCGCGGTAGACCATAACCGGATTCTGGTGACACCGCTTTCGCTCGTGTCGACCTCGACTTCTAATCCTCTTGAGGACGGTAATCTTCGCGGCAACGCTGCTGCCTGCTCCTTGATGTCTAACCACAAGAGACGTTCGCGTGAAGGGCGTCTCTCTCCGACAAAGATGTCGTGCTTTAGGAGCGGCAATATCCGCCTACGTACGAGAGTGCCATCGTAAGCGGTGTCGGACGCGAGTTCCCGCCATACCTCTGCGCCGATGATGTCAGTCATCGTCTAGTTCCTGATCGTCCCATCCGAACCATTCCTTTAGACGGATACGGTTCACTTGGTAATCAATTGGCTTAGCCTGCTTCGATAGCGGGAAAGAGACTGCAAAGCCGACGAACGGTACTTCAGTGCCGTCCCACTCATGCCATTTCTCAGGATCTAGCGGGTAAAGGAGGAGTAATCCGCTTTTTGGCGACCGACTACGCCGCTCAGCTATTGCGGATGGAGCACTTGGCGGTTTTGCATCAGGCTTTCTTCGGGTGCTGCATGTCCAAGCCTTCAGAGTATCGGCGAGGGCAGAATTCCACCTAGGAGACCCCTTCTTGAGGTCAATCAACTCGTGGCCAGGGCTGAGGACGGTCTTAACCGTATATCTCCCTGAATTGACCTGGCTGTTCTGGTCGGCTCTTTGGGTTAGCCCGATATTCAGATTTCCAACTTGGCACGTCTTTCCCCTACCCGAAACATCCCCAAGCCCGACCGTCCACTCCACCAGCTCGCCATCTGCGACCCGTTGCTTGATGTAGTCCGAGAGGGCTTGGGGTTGAACTTTGAATGCGACGGGGTCAGCTCGGTAGGCAGCGAGGAACGCAAGAATCTCGTCAGGAGGAACCTTTCGCCAAACCCTGAGGCCTGCCTGGGCAGAGTCCTCTGAGCCCAGCTGCCTGATCAGATAATCGAGGGCAGCAAAGTTCGCCTCACGGTCAGAATCACGAAACGTTACCGTCGTCGCAATCGACCCGCTGAAAGAAATGCTGACTTTTTCGGCGTACTTTAGCTTCGCGGGCGATGTAACCATCAAGCCATCTGGGTGCTGTCGGACTCTAAGACCAAATTCTTCGGGAGTCCTCTCCAAGATCGCCATCGCCTCAAATTCGCGCTGCAACTCTGCGGAAGCAGCGGTAATGCGCTCGTACCATCGGACCAAGCTGTCCGTCGTGAAGAGACGGCAGACGTCTAGGTAACCCGGCCGATACCCAAACCAACGCCCCATCTGCATGAGGGTGTCGTACATCTTGCTCGCACGTAAGTAGTACGAGACTGACAGACCCTCAAGCGTAAGACCACGCGAGAGCTTGTCGCCGCCAATCGCAATGACACTGACCCCCTCGGGGTGGTCGATGTATTCCAGTGCATCATCCGATTTCCCATTGACCACATGGACTCTTGTTTGCCGAGCTACAGCTTCAGCCTGAGTCCAGAGGTCATCAAAGGACGGGATATCGCCGATTAGCGAAGACATCTCCGGAAGTCGTGCAAGCTCATGACTTACCGGAACAAGATCGGTCTCATAGAGGCGCTTTGCCCGCTCCCGAAGCCAAGGTTCCGCCCCTTCACCGTATGCGAGCCTGTTCTGCACTTCCTCGAGAAACTCGCCAACCTGGCGCGCTACATGTTCCTGGACATCGGTGTAGCGCGTCACGTGAACGAGCATGGAGTGATGCTTTCCTTCATGTCCACGCGCGCGCCGGACCGCTCCGCCCAAGATAAAAAAGATCACTGCATCCTTGAGCGTTTGAGGGAGGTCACCAGCTGGAACGAAGCCGGCCTTGTGCTTGTCAGGCAACCACGTGTCGTAGTCCGCTACCTTACGTACAATTGGTAGCGCCTCGACCTCTTCAATGGCATTTGCTGTGTCCTCTTTCAGGCCGAACACCCTATCAGGCCCAATATAATTACTGGGTGGCGGAAGGTTGACTATGAAGCTCCGCGGGAAAAGATCCTCACCCTTTTCGCTGTGCGTCCCTTCGGGATCTATAAAGATATTAGCGAATGGTGTCGCAGTGTACGCCACGTATGCTGTTCGGTCGAAAGTATCCAAGAACTGCCGAATTAACCCATTGATCGCAGATGGGTCAACCTCATCCTGACCAGCTTTAGCGTGTCTTGTATTTACAGAGGCATGATCCGCCTCGTCATCGATGACGAGAACCGGAATCCCACGGACAACGTACTTCCCTGTAATTGGGTCCTTTTCTTTGGTGAGATTAGTTGCCCATTTATATAAGTTCTCGAGGATTGATTTATTCTTCTTAACAACGAGCACAATTGGATCAGCACCGCCAGGGATTACCCCCATGTTTTGCGCAACGGCGAGCCGAAAATCCCCATCATGCGCCGACGAGGTGAATGAATTCACGAAAAGTTTCGGGCCCGCAAGCCTTCCAACTCCGATAACGCTTTCCGCATTCGCTTTAGCAGCCTGTCGTATCGCACGAGTATCGAAACCAAGTATCCCCTCGTCGATCCGCGCTTGCGTCTGACTCCTAAGGCTATTGTGGACACCCGCCAAGACGACAATCAGCTTATATCCATTATCGATAGCCTTTGCGATCAATCCAATATAGTTGCCTGTCTTTCCAGACTGGACTTGACCAGCGACAAGACCGCGTCGATCCCATGGGCCTTCCCGATTAGGATCTTCGAGCCGGCTTAGAATATCGTCAGTGATAGCGTCCATCCGCTGAAGCACTGTGCGGGGAATCCCCTGCTCGCTTCTAAGGTAGCGCGAATAACGATCCCAAAACTTCCAGCTCGCTTTATCACGTAAACGGTGTGACAACCACGGAAGATGGTCGGCGTCGTCAGCTAAGGAGTTTCCCTCAGCGATCACCACACTGATTTCAGCCTCTAGATTCCTAACCAGCTGGTCGGTATCGTCTGCCAGGTCAAAACCTTGACCTCGGACCTGCTCAGCGGACTCTTCGACCCATGTTCGGAGCAGCTCGCCGGTGATTGGCAACCCGTTTGACTTGGCCATATCTGCTCGTAGCCATACAAGCTGCCGAAGCCACTCGGTTCCGTTCACGCGTGCTCCTTAAGTGATGCAATGACCTCTGGAAATTGGGAAAATGGCTCCGCGGCTGATATATGGGCGAGAGCCTCTTCTGGGCTCGCTCCATCCCGAATCAGTCCGTGATATGCAAACTTGGCGAGCGGCAGGATTTCCACTCGCGCTTGGCCGAACGGTTGCGGTTGGATATCTAATGAGTCGGCGAGGGAAACGCCGATCAGAGTCGTCGGCACCGTCTCCTCTATGAACCGAAGTGCTCGTTCGACCGTGGCTTTAGTTGGTATCGCTTCGTCCAAAAGGGATGCAATTACTGGATGTTTGCGGTTGATCTTGTACCGGAGTTGCCCATCACGGTCTTTATACTGTTGCCAAGCAAAGACGAACGGTTTACTGGTCTTATGCGCAATCACTTTGCCACGATGGCGGTAGACCTCTTCTGCTTTCGAGCGGGTAGCGCGCGCGATCCGCTTTAGACTTTCAACGAGTTCACCCGGCGGACGAGCTGTCGACTTTTTGACATCAACCTGCCAGTCGTGGTCGAGAGCGGCAGGAAACTCAATAGCTATGCGTGCCAGCTTGGTGTGCTCGTCTTTTGAGAGCCCCAGCCCCAGCCAGTCACCTTGGACGAGAAGACGCTGCGACCGGTAGACATAGAAGCCCTGCTGCTGGTTCCAACCGTGAATTCCGGCGCCGCGTTGAGCTTCGCTCTCACTGAGCTTGCTCCTGTGCGGAAGCACGTAAGGCTGAACGGTGATGAGCCGTCCACGGAATGGCAACTCCTCCGCCTCTAAGATCTGTGTCGCAGGATGCCTAGTCATGAATGGATCCCACGCCTCAGCGTCTGCCCCGTTAACAGTGATTCTGAGACGTTTGCTCCCACGGAGGAAGCGATGAAATGTCGCCTCGAGGTGGCGATGGACACGACGGGTGACTTCTAGGAACCGCTTCTGCGCCAGCTTGTCTTGCGGTTTAACCGAGCCTACAAGGCGATCAAGCTTAGACCACTGGACGACCGTGCCCCCAGCCGAGGGCGGGTCGACGTTGCCTAGTGTGTGTGGTGGGGTGCGCAGCAATCGCCACTCCCCAGTCTCGACGACTGTGTCTAGATCCCAGCGCCGCGTGCTGCTACCGCGAGAACCCCTAGCCCTACTTATGACAGTCAGCTCCCGAGCCTGCGAGAAGGACGCAGTTTTCATCCCCAACCCAAAGCGCCCTAGATCGGAAGGGTCTCGTTCAGCCAGCGGACTGGTGCTGCCAGGGCGCATAGCGGCGACAAGCTCGTCCGCCGACATGCCACGCCCATTGTCTGTGACACGAACCCAGGACTCGGCACCATTCCACTTGAATTCGACGCTAATCTCGCTCGCACCCGCGGAGATACTGTTGTCTACAAGGTCAGCGACAGCGGCTTCGGGGGAGTATCCAAAAGCTCGCAATGATTCGATGAGCGCCTCAGGGCGCGGCTCGGCAATGTCCCAAGAATCCGCCATACTTCCCTCACCACATCCACAAGAGTGACCGCTCAGCCACACGCGTTGCAATGCGGCCCGAGAGCCTCGTTTGGCGACACAGATGCTGGGCGAACCGGGAATTCTTCAAGCTGCGCAAGTGACGCGGCCGCGGATTCCTTCCTCCCACACCTGCCCCTCCCACAGCTGCCGAAGCGAACAATTGCCCGCTATCCCACGCCGACCCGCGCGATAACGGGAGCCCCGCAGCGACGCCTACCGGATGCTCGTCACTGAGCAGTCGCCACGATGGCAGCCGATGACTCGCCTCGGCTCCCAGCCCTCCTAAAGCTGCTGAAGCCATTGGCCGCCTGTTAGCAGACCTCTGAACAGAACCGTTCTGCGGGCCCAGAGCAATGTCAGACAACTACGCCTCCGCCAGACGTGCGTGGTAAATCGAGACAGAAGACGCGCGGTCGCCTGTAACTACCAAGTTCGTCGGCGAGAATTTCAGCCAACCCCCCACAAAGTGTCTCGTTCTCATGCCCATTCACGTCCCCACCGTCTGCGTTTACTCCACTCCGGCTAGTTCATTGCCGAGGATCGTAGCTACTCATCCAGCTCATAAGAAGCATAAAAAGGCGGTGTGGCGATAGTACGGTTCGCCGCGGCTTCTCCCCAGTGTCAACGGCAACTGAATTTTGATCAGTTGTCGGCAAGTGAATTTTGACCAGCTGGGGTCATTGTTCCTCGGCAGTGACTGTGGGGGACGCGGCCGAGGTCTCGGTCTTTGATGCGGTAGCTGTCTCCTTTGAGTGAGATGACTTCGGCGTGGTGGACGAGGCGGTCGATCATGGCGGCGGCGACGACGTCGTCGCCGAAGACTTC
>Ga0182742_1003634_pt1 | contig 14846 bp, 11 predicted proteins | sample eDN5th37CBELigMG_FD_128880 | JGI IMG/M metagenome (GOLD analysis project Ga0182742, IMG submission 128880) | Enriched Miracle-Growth compost microbial communities from Emeryville, California, USA - eDNA 5th pass 37_C BE-Lig MG (version 2)... ... | reverse complement strand
AGGGCTTTTCAAAAATAAAAGCAACTTCTACTGTTCCTTTAGTAGCAAGCTTTTCTTTATTTATTCGAACGACCTTTGCTTTTAAGCGAACAAAGTTTTCATAACCCTCCGGCATTGTGCCTGGCGTAATATGAAAAGTAAGCATAAAGTTATCTTCTATATTAAAGGAAGAATAGTTATTAGCTTCAGCTGGAAATGAGACTAAAATACCTGTTCCTGAAATATCGATAGAGTTGCCAATGAGTTTATGTTTATTTTTCTTATCCTTGCTTTTAGCTAAAACTTCAAAACTACCTATATAACGTACACTAAAATCATCATTTCCCCTTCTATCATAATGAGAGCGAATTTGGATAGGATCAGGTACTTTGGATAGCGTACGTCTATCTTTCCTAGTCACGACTAATGATTCACTATTCGAACCTTGCCTTCTTAGAACTTTGGTGATGGTATGAGAAAGTTCAGCAATTCGCTTTTTAACCTTATTAACCATATTCATCATATTATAAGCTCCAATACTTTAATCCTGTTTGAACAATAGCTTCGTTTGAGAATGCACCTTTAATATCAAAAAATAGCTTTTCATCACGCTGTTTGTCGTACATAGAGAAGTAAGTATCAAGTGGCAGTTCTAGAAATTCATCATGAGGGACCATTATAGCAACTAAACTAACTTGATTAATATCTTCTAGCTGGCAGGTTTCAATACCATAATGGTCTTTCAATAGATTTGTGTTAGCAATCGGGTCATAAACATAAGGGACAATACCATAATCAGATAACTCTTTAATAACATCAATTACTTTTGAATTTCTTATATCATCACTATTTTCTTTATAAGATACGCCTAAAATAGCGACCTTAATTGGACCTGCTTGATTATTAGTTCGCAAAATATCTTTAATCATTTTTGTAGCGATGAATTTACTCATACTATCGTTTATATGCCGACTTGTAAGTATGAGATTTGAAGGGTAACCTTTATCTTCAGCTAAGTAAGTTAAATAATAAGGGTCTATACTAATGCAATGTCCACCTACAAGGCCTGGCGTGAAGTTCAAAAAATTCCATTTCGTCCCTGCGGCAGCAAGGACCTCTTTAGTATTAATATTCATATGTGAAAACAATATGGCTAGCTCATTCATAAATGCGATATTGACGTCGCGCTGTGCATTTTCGACTACCTTTGCTGCTTCAGCAACTCGAATTGAGGGAGCACGATGAACGCCTGCATCGATAATAAGCTGATACACATTTGCGATACATTCAATTGCCTCTTCATCAATGCCTGATACAATTTTTACTATATTTTCAAGCTTGTTAATAGCATCACCTGGATTAATTCGCTCTGGAGAGTAGCCAATTTTAAAATCTATTCCAGCCTTCATGCCAGATTCTTTTTCTAATATAGGTAAACAAATATCTTCTGTTACACCAGGATAAACAGTAGATTCATATACAACATAATCGCCTTGTTTTAAGTATTGACCGATTAAGCAACTAGCTTGCTCAATATAAGAGAGGTCAGGCACATTACCATTTCTTACTGGTGTAGGTACGGCAACAATATAAAATGATGCAGAAGCTAGCTTAGTTTCATCAGATGTGAATTCAACCTTAACTTGATTAAGGTGATGATCAAGAGTAGTTGAACCTGAAGCTAATCCATGGATTAAGCCTTGTACCTTTTGCTCATCCTTATCAAATCCAATTACGGATAAATGCTTAGACATTGCAAGAGCTAGAGGTAGTCCAACGTAGCCTAGTCCTATAATAGCTAGTCTTGTTGAGTGATTAAGTAAATGATTATACATACTCAATGTTATTCCTCCTCTGTGTGTGTTATTTCATGATTTCTGTAGTTGTCACAAAGGTATAGCCTTCTTGTTTTAAATACGCAATGACGTTTGGAAGAGCCTCTAAAGTATGTAGATCATCTAGCATATGAAGCAAAATAATGCTTCCATTTGTCACGTCTTCTGAGATGATGCGAAAAATATCGTCTGCAGATATATTTGTATCCCAATCTAAAGTTGTAACATCGTACATAGCAATATCGGTATAGCCTGTAGCCGCTACAATTTTAGCACTGTTATCATCTATTGCTCCAGTTGGAGGTCTAAATAACAGTGAAGGGGGTTGCTGCATGGCCTCGGTTAAGACGTGATGAGCCTTCACGACTTCTTCCTGAATTTCCTCTGCTGTAATTGTTGTAATAACAGGATGACTATAGGTATGATTGGCAATTTCATGTCCTGCATCTGCAATGGCTCTTGCTAAGCTAGGATTCATCTCTGCACCATTTGCCCGTATATAGAAGGTTGCGATGATATTCTCCTCTTCAAGAATATCGAGTATAGAGGTAACTGTATAATCTGTACCCCAATCATCTATAGTAAGTGCGACTTGTTTTTTAGTTTCATTACCTTTATCAAACATATGATAGGGCTGTTTATCATAATTGAGATTGATTTTTGCCAAATCGTATCCTTCAATCTCATCAAAAGGTAATTTGGGTAATTCTGCCTCGATTAGCTTATCCAGTGTAACAAATTGATAATTAACTTCTGAAACTGCCTCAGAAATCAAATCTAGCATGTTATCGATTTTAGTATTTCGAGTTAAATCAATTGCAATAATAGCCCCACGCTTAATAAAGCTACGTAGATCTTTAGCCGAATTTACACTTTGCTCAATATACTGATCTGTAAGGTAGAGGCTGTAGCCTATATATCGCTTATGCTCTGATTCAGTGGCAGCTTTTAAGATTAACTCATCGAAGCTAGCTGTTTCAGCTCTGACATATTTAATCTGTTTTGAAGTTAAGCTTTCAATTGTTTTTTTACTTAGATATAGCTCATTAAAAACGTCGGTATAGCTAAGATGAGATAAGTCACGTTTGTTTAAAGTGTTATTTTCTACAGTATGTCCATGACTAAGAATGTCTTCTACCAAATTTGGCTCTTCAGCCACTCTTTGGCCGGGAACAAAGAAGGTGGCTTTTATTTGGTGTAGTGCTAACAGTGCTAAAACCTCGTGCACCATTTCCGCCTCCGGTAATCCATTAAAGGTGAGTGTAACGAATCTTTCAGTTGTATAAACGGCGTTTGTTTTTTGAATGGGCGTTATATTATCTGTGTCTAAGCTACTATTTACTAGATGGGTATTAGGATGCATTGGTTGAACTTCACTAGGGCGGGATGTGCAGCCAAGGAGAAAAATAAATAGAGAACAGACTATCAATAATTTCTTGTTCATAGATTAAACCTCTAACCTAAAAATATATTGAACTAAAAAAGTCTATATAATTAATGTGTATACAAAAATAGGAATAATAGACTAGAAAATATTAGTTTAGAGATAATAATAGCTCAAATCAGTAGAATTTGATAGAGGTAGGCCAAATTTCCTATAATTACTAAAAAAACGAGCTATAAGGAAAGGTTTTGACACCATTCGCTATAGCTCGCTTTATAGTTTTTTTAAACAGCCTTACGTTCAGTTAAGAAGGTCAGTAATAAAAATAATATGAAAGCAAGTAGTAGTATTGAGCCTCCAATAATAAACATAATCATGACAAGCGTTTCATTTAAGTTAAATGGATTAAACCAATACATCCACATACCAAATGTTAAACCAAAGGAGCCTATCATAGCTGACAAGCCTTGTACGGTTACTAGCCATTTGAATTTCGGTTTAATCGTATAGCACTTGTAGAATATACCCCAAGCAAATACAGATAGCCAGCCAACCAGCAATGTATGAGCATGTACTGGAGTCATGGAATAGTCACCTTTTCCGGACATTTGTGATCCAAGATATGTCCCGACTAAACCAAATATTGCAGCCCATCGAATTAATCGAATACTCCAATTTTGTTCCATTAATTATTCTCCTCACTTAAGTTAAGTTTAATAATAAACTGAGTGCCCTTACCTTCCTCGCTAAAAACGTCAACCTCACTATTAAGCTTAAATAAGCTTTGCTGCACGATAGATAAGCCTAATCCAGTTCCATTACGATTACGTGCTTTATCTACCCGATAAAAGCGATCAAATAAATAGGGTAGAGCGTCTTGTGGAATACCAATTCCTGTATCGCTAATGACGACCTCGACATAATTTTGAAGCTGCTGACAACTCACGCTTATTGAACCATTTTCACTATTATATTTAATTGCATTGCTTATCAAATTATCCCAAACATTAATTAATAGCTCAGAATCTGATTGTAGCTCAATAGGAGCAAGATTATAGGTGATATCGATATTTTTCTCATCAAGCTGCCATTGGTGCTTTAAAATTATACTTTTAAGCTGTTGATCGACACGAACCTTCTCCCATTTTAACGGATAGCTATCATGATCAAGTGAAGTGATAAGTAAAAGCTGTTTAGTTAGTAAAGACAAGCGCTTTGCTTCTTCTACAATAATATTGGCATACGATGTTTGCTCAGTATTAAGTGCTGCATCCTGTGCGAGTAAATCGGCATAACCTTGAATGTTCATAAGCGGAGATTGAAAGTCATGCGAAACATTACTGATAAAAGATTTTCGTGCTTCAATGTTATGCTTTAGTTCTATTTGCATAGAATGGAATGCTTCCGCGAGCTGACCAATTTCATCGTCTCTTTTAATATTGATTTGAAAGTTAAAATTTTCTTTAGAGATGAGCTTCGTAGCTTCTGTTAGCTGTGATAGTGGCTTAATAATTTTTCTTGTCATGACAATAACACCAAATATGCTAATAAGCATCACTGAGCCAGTAAAGCCCACTATAATGACATGGAAATCTGAAAAAAGCATTTTACTATCAGGCTTTAGAAAAAACGCATAGTTAACCCCATCGAATAAAAAAGCTATACCAACAGTGTTCTCAACACTATTGGAAAAATGGTTCATCATTGAAAATTGACTTAAGAAGCGACTACTCCCTGTATAAATCTGTCCGTTAAGCACATCAGTAACGACTTGACTACTCATTTTATAGCTATGAAATTGCTCTCCATAGCTTTTAGCCTCACCAAACTCATCAACAACATAGAGCTGATAGCCAAGCTCTCCAATGGAATCGAAGTATATATCAAGCATATGCTTATCTAAATAGGTATCGTTAAGATGACTAATAACGGACTTAGCAACTTCAAGATTTTCCGTTTCAAGCTTATCTTTTGTAAATATACTATAAACCACATTAGCCAGTACAAATGCTGCAACAATGCTTATCGTTAAAATAAGCACTGTTGCACCAATAAATTGTCGATAAAGTGTTTTCATCTAATTTTCCTCAAGGCGATAGCCTACACCACGTACTGTGACAACCTCGACTAAAGCTCCATGCTTACGCAAGCGATCTCGTAATCGATTCATATGCGTGTTTAATGAAAGCTCATAATCTTCTGTATCTTCGCCCCATGCCTCTTCAATTAATGTGCTTCGGGTAACGGTTTTATTTGCACGACTAGCCAATAAAAATAGCAGTTCAAATTCCTTCATGGGCAAAATCGTCGTTTTTCCATTAATAACAACCTCATAGCTTTGCTTATCGATAACGATATTAGCTACTTCAATTTTTTCATCTAGATTATGTTGTGCTCTCCTAAGTATAGCAGCTATGCGAAATAACAGCTCCTTTGGTTCAAATGGTTTAACAAGATAATCATCAGCACCTGAGTTAAAGCCTCGCTCCTTGTCTTCCAGCTGGCCCTTTGCAGTAAGCAAAATGACAGGGAGCTCATAATCTGATGTTAAAATTTCAGCTAATTCAAAGCCATTCAATCCCGGCATCATGACATCAACGACAGCAAGCTTAAACGTATCTTCTTTAAGTTTTTGTAATGCAGCTTCAGCATGCTCAGCACAAGTAACAATGTAGCCTTCCTTTCGCAAATGAATGGAAAGAAGCTGAAGAATATTAGCATCATCATCGACAACTAAAATTTTCATGTCTACCACCTAATTAGCTTTGTTTTTGCAGTTTTTTGTCGCGTCCCTTTTCAAAAAATAGAATAAGTGCTGGTAATAAGACGCCTCTTACTAAGAATGTATCTAAAATAATACCGATAGCTACGATAAAGCCAAATACAAACAAGTCATTGATTGGCATTGTCATTAAAGCTGCAAACGTTGCGGCTAATATAATACCTGCTGATGAAATAACGCCACCAGTATTACGTAATGCAATTTCTAATGCATCCTTAACCGTCTTTGTTTTTACTTCCTCTAAGAATCGTGAAACAAGGATAATGTTGTAATCGATACCGAGTGCGACTAAGAAGATAAAGGCATATACCGGTACGCGTGTACTAATAGCATCATAACCAAATAGTACATCGACTAAAAATAGTCCTAATCCAAGTGCACTTACATAAGAAACTAAAATAGTTAACATCATATAAATTGGCATTTTATATGAACGAGTTAAAACAAATAATAAAATAACAATCATTAATACTTCTAAAATCACAATTTTAATAATGTCTGAGTTGTTTGTATTACGCTCATCCAATAACTTAGCAGTTTCACCGCTATAATACACCTCGCCATTTAAATTGGCAGTTGAAAGTAGCTGAGCGGTATCCACTTGAAGCTGCTCCATAAACGCAATTGCTTCCTGAGAATATGGATTTAGCGTTAATGAAAGAGTGAGTTTTGCTGCTAGCTCATCCTCTGTTTGACCTGAAAGACGAACGGATTGTACTTCCTCATAAGCAAGTAAACTATTTCTAAATTCATTGATTTTATCAGTGTCTAATGCCGTATCACTCGTAAGTATAATCGTCGTTTGCGCTAAATCTCCCTTATTAAATTTTTCTTCTACAATATCATAACCAATACGAGAAGCCATATCTTGAGGGAAGCCTTTAACCATATTAAATTCATACTTTAAGTTAAACACATTAGCTGCAGATATAAGAAGGATCACTAAAATTATTGTAGCATAGCGCCATGGGTGTTTGACGATAGCCTTCGCTATTTTACCCCAAATGCGGTGCTCGTTATGTTTTGTTTCCCCTTGTTTTGGTACAAGTGGCCAAAACGCTTTTCTACCAAACAAGGCAAACAATGCTGGTACTAGTGTAATAGAAGCCATCATAATAATAATCATAGCTGTACCGAAAATAGGAGCAAAGTTTTGATAATCTCTAAAATCTGCAATAAATAATACAATCATACTAACAAAAACGGTTCCACCCGCGAAAAATACAGGCTTACCTGTAGAACGCATAGCATGCTTCATGCTTTCATATTTGCTTTCATAGCTTACTAATGTTTCCTTATAGCGAGAGAAAACAAATAGTGAGTAGTCGATAACAGCAGCAAATAATAAAATACTCATAATAGAAGTAGTCGAATTATTAATTTCTAAGCCTGATGCTCCAAATAATGCGACGGTCTGATTAGTAACTTGATAAACAATCACAGTAGCTAATAGTGGAATAAGTGCTAGTAGCGGTGAACGGTAAATCACGATCAGTAACACAAGAATAATTAAAATTGTCGCAATTAATAGATTGAAATCAGCTTTCTCAAAAAGCTTAAGGGTATCACCAGCAATACCAGCAGGACCTGTTATATAGAAGCTTGTACTACTTAATTGCTCAGCAACTTCATTGCCCTTATCACTTAAATAGTCATTAATTTCAGAATAAGCAGCGTTCCCTAGTCCTTGCTTTAACGTATACATCGCTATTAATGTTGTTTGATCCTCAGATAAAAATGCCGATAAAGCTTGCTCTGGTAATGTAAGCGGGTTTAAGTAAGTTTCAACCCCTTCTACATTATCAACATCAAGCTCAGTTAGTATTTGGTTAACCTCGTCAATATTGAGCACACCTTGCTCGTTGTGGAATACAAGAATACCTGGCGTTCCTGTATCAGATGGAAATAATTCCTTTACTTTTTCAGAAGCAATAATAGATGGTGCATCATCAGGGAGTGATTGGAAGTTTGATACCTTATACTCACTAAGCTGTGGTCCAGCACTTAAACCAATCATTAAAACTAGCCAAATGATTAATGTAACCCATGCTCCTTTTCTTGTTGATACTTTGTCTGTAACTTTTGTAATCCAATTTAACATCATAATTCTCCTCTCTTTACCTGATACATTATAAAGACATTATATAAATTGAATATAAACTCCAGAGAGAATGCGGAAAGACAAGTTTAGAAAAAATAAGTTATTTTATGGATTTATTAGAAAATTTTAATGGAAATATAAACTAATTAATCTAAAATTACGATGATATATGTAGTGGAGTAAAAATATAATAAACGTCTTTAAGATGGAGGAAAAAAATGAAAAAATTTCTTTTAGCATTTATCTTAGTCTTTTCGTTATTAGCTACATCAACTGTTAATGCCGCAGCAGCACCAAAGGTATATGTAAATAATGAAGAGGTTAAGTTTGCTAATAAGCCTATCGTGCAAAACGGCACAACAATGGTTCCGTTTAGAAACTTGCTAGAAAGTTTAAATGCGAATGTGGACTACAATACAGCTACTAAAACAATTACAGCATCAACAGCTAATATTACAGTTAAATTAGTATTAGGTGAAAAGGTAGCAGTAAAAAACGGTGAAATAATTCAATTATCAGTAGCACCATATGTTAAAGATGGTGTGACATATGTACCATTGAGATTTTTAAGTCAGTCACTTGATTACGCCGTAGATTATAAGAACAATACTATTTATATAGCGACTAGCTCTAATACACCAGCAGCAAGTGGTAAAAACTTAACAACTGAGGAAATTGGAAAGCAGTCTAATAGAGTTGCTTTTATTGAAACCTATGATAGTACAGGTAAGCTAAGAGGGACAGGTAGCGGGGTTTCTATCGCAGAAGGTATTATAACAAACTATCATGTTATCAGTGGGGCATCAAAAGCAATAGTTTACTTAGATAATAATAAATATGAAACAAATGTTATTCTGAAGTATGATACAAAACGTGATTTAGCACTACTACAGCTGAATAAAGCAAATTTACCGGTTATAAAGATTGGGGATTCTACACAGGTTAAACAGGGTGAAGCGATTGTGACAATAGGCTCTCCACTAGGTTATTCTAATACTTTATCTACAGGTATAGTTAGTAATCCATTAAGAGAAGTAGAGGGTCAGCCTTATATTCAAATCTCTGCTCCTATTGATCACGGTAGCTCAGGTGGAGCATTATTTAATATGAAGGGTGAATTAGTCGGCTTAACGACGTGGAAAGTAGACAGCTCAGCTAATCTGAATTTTGCTATTCCTAGTTCATCGATTAAAACTTTTCTTAACCAAGCTAACAATCAAATTACAATGGAAGTTCTATCAAATACAGTTACTGATATTATGACTGCCTATATGCTAGACGACTATTTAAACTATGATTTAGATTATATTTACAACGGTTACATTGACTTAGATCTTTATTGGGACGTTATGATTTCCGATGATGAGCCAAACTATTTAGCTGTTGCAAATATTTTTGATTATGAGCAATTTATCGTGCTACATCAAGCATTAGAGAGTGGCGGTACGTCGATGGAGGATTTATATCGCTTTATTTTGCAAGATGTTCAAGAAAACATGGGCATTAAAAACTTAAGTGTAATGTTCGTACTTGAAGCTTATTGGGATTTTACACCAGATAATAGTCTTGTTGATTCAGACTTCTATAGCTTTGATGGAGAGTATTATGATATTTCCTTCCCATTTAGCATAGCAGAACGAGACGGGAATAAATTTATTTATTACACTAATCCATTGCTTTCAGATATAAAGTATTCAGCTAATGTATATCAATAATTATTAGATATATAAAAATAGATAGATATAAAAAGCATTGAACTGCTAGGCGGTTCAATGCTTTTTTGTTTTTTTATACCCTGATAAAAATAATTGATTAATAAACCTTAAAAGAAAGCGCTTTAAAAAAATAAACACCCCTGCTATAATCGAGTCAGAAGAAAATTATTTCCAAAATTAAAAAAATGGTGGAAATAATTTTCTAAATCGTAAATGTTGCTCGAGACCGTTTACGATATGTTTCAAAGTTGAGGGGAAAATAAATGAAGTCAATGACTTAAGGAGGATATGGTCAAAGTGGAAAAGTATAAAGGCATATTTCCAGCTTTCTATGCATGCTATGACGACGATGGGGAAATATCCAAAGAAAGAACCCATGTGTTTGCAGATTATTTACTGGAAAAGGGCGTAAAAGGGGTTTATGTAGCAGGTAGCTCTGGTGAATGCATCTATCAAAGCTTAGAGGAAAGAATGGCAGTGCTAGAGTATGTGGCAGAGCGTTTAAGAGGAAAGATGACATTGATAGCACATGTAGGTGCACCATCAACAAGGGATAGTATAAAGCTAGCTAAACATGCAGAGCAGCTAGGCTATGATGCATTGTCAGCGATTCCTCCCATTTATTTTAAGCTTCCTGATCAGTCAGTCATGAATTACTGGAACAGTATTATTGATGCAACTTCTTTAGATTTCTTTATTTATAACATTCCACAAACAACGGGTTATACGTTAAGCCCTGCAACTTTCGAAAAAATGCTAGGTAATAAGAAGGTGCTAGGAGTAAAAAATTCTTCTATGCCTACATTGGATATCGAACGATTTAAACGTGTTGGTGGGAAAGATATTATCGTATTTAATGGTCCAGACGAACAATTTGTCGCTGGTAGAATTATGGGTGCTGAAGGTGGTATTGGCGGAACATATGGCGTGATGCCTGAGCTTTATCTAAAAGCAGACGAGCTAATATTACAAGGCGATATTGCAAAGGCAACAGCACTACAAAGTGATATAAATGAAATTATTATCGGTCTTACATCATGTGAAGGACATATGTATGCAGTAATTAAAGAGATTCTGAAACGTAAAGGAATAAATATAGGTGGAGCAAGAGCACCACTAGCTAGTATTACATCTTTAGATCATACTTCTATTAATCAGTTAGTAGTAAAAATTGAAAATACTATAAATCAGTACTGCAATTAATATGAAAAGGTGGTTAATAAAATGAAAAAGCGTTTTACGTTAAGTTTATGTCTATTATTGTGTATGAGCCTTCTTTTTGTAGCATGTTCATCTAATAACAACTCTAGTTCAAATAGTAGTTCGACTAATTCAACATCAACAGGCGGGAATGCAGCAGCAGAGGCTAAGGAAAAGGTAGCTATTGAAGTGTGGCTGACTCCTCAGTGGAAGGGTGTTGTAAGCGCTGATGAAGAGGGTGCTGACTACGACAGCTTCTTTAAATATGCTGCTGAGAAGTTTGTTAAGCAATATGACAAATACGATGCAACTGTTAATGTTGAGATTGTAGCGGGTGATCAACGTGATCAATTGCTAAACGTGAAATTAACAGGTGGTACACCTCCAGATATTTTCTTTGAAAGTGTATTTGCAATGGGTGATTACGTTCACCGTGGTGCTATTGTTCCACTTACAGATATTGTGGATGATGCAGCTAAAGCAGATATTGAATCCACATATTGGGATGCTGTTACATTCGGTAAAGAAATTTACTTCTATCCATTCCAAAACAACCCTGGTACATTCGTCTACAATGCTGATATGTTCAAGGCGGCTGGTTTAGATCAATACATTGGTGATGCTTCAGAAATTAAAACATGGACACTAGATGAATTTCAGGTGGTTCTTGATGGCTTAAAAAACAACCTGCCTAAGGATCAATACCCTAACGCAAGCCCAATGGGACTTTTCGCTGTAAATAACCAAGGCGACACATGGAATCTATCCTACTTACGTATGTTTGGCAACCCATTCTTTGATGCTGATGGAAATATCGTATTAAATGATGAGAACGGAATTAAAGGTGCAGAGTGGATGAAGATGCTCTATGATAACGGCTACACTAATCCAGGTGCTGAGTCGGTAAGCTCAAACGATGTTAATGCTTTATTTGCAAACCAACAGGTTGCGATAAGCTTTACGAACCCAATTTTATATAGTAATACGCTTGCTAGTATGGAAAGTGGTAATACAGCTAAGTTTGATGCTCGTATTGGTAATATTCCGTCTGCAAGTGGTGATCCGTTATCATTTACGTATATTACTGGTGCAGCGTTATTTGATACGCGTGATGAAAAGCGTATGGAAGTAGCAAAGGATTTTGTTAAGTTTTTCTCTACTGATGAAGAGCTAGTATTAAGCTCTCAAAACGGTATTCCAGTACGTAGCTCAGTAGTAGAAAAAGTAAAAGATACGAATCCTTTATTTACTGCATACAACGAAAACTCAAAATATATCTTTAACTTTACAGGAAATGTCCCTGGCTATAGTCAATTACGTGAAGTGTTATATCCAGAGCTTCAAGCGATGTATTTAGGTCAAAAAACGCCTGCAGAAGCTGTAGCTTCATACCAAGAAAAAGGTAATGCGGTTATTCAGCAAAATAAAGCTAACTCTGTAATCTATCAATAAAAGCAACTTTACAATACTAATGATGAATAGCCTTGAGTCTAGTTAGCTAGACTTAAGGTTCTTCATAGAAAGGTCTGTTGTATGAAAATACTCAATCACTATCAGAAAGAAAATATAACAGGATATTTATTTGTTTTGCCACAGTTGCTTGTGTTTGGTCTGTTTTTAGTTTATCCGATCTTTGAAGGTATTCGACTAAGCTTCTATCAAATTAATTATCAAAGTGAAAAATTCGTTGGCTTCGATAATTATGTCACACTATTTAATGATCCAATATTCTTTAAAGCTATTTTTAATACAGTATTTTTTGTCGTATTTATTGTTTTATTAACCGTGTTATTTGCTCTATTTGTCGCATCTTCCGTATTCGATAAAAACGCAAAATACGTGACCTTTATTCGTGGCAGCTACTATATACCAGTTATGGTTTCAATGGTTGTTATGAGTATGGTTTGGAGCTTCTTATTAAATCCTGCTAATGGATTAATATCGTATTACACGCGTGAGCTAGGTTTAGGAAATATAAATTTACTAGGTAATCCATATACCGTTATGCCTGTTATTGTATTTGTCACATTTGCTACTAATGTAGGACAGTCCATTATTTTATATATCGCAGCTATGATTGGCGTACCTAAAGATTTATTTGAGGCTGCAGAGGTCGACGGAGCAAGTCGTTTTCAGGTCATTATGAAAATATTAATTCCGTCTGTAAAGCCAATTACGCTCTATATTATTATTACAAACATTATTGCTGTTCTTAAAATATTCGTCGTTATCCAGCTCCTAACTGGTGGAGGACCGAATAATGCATCAGTCACATTAATGTACTACTTATACAATAATGCATTTAAATTTAACCAATTAGGTATCGCTTCGGCTGTTGGCGTGATCATGTTTATTATTACGCTAATTCTATCCTTACCACAGCTTAGAAGCATGCTGAAAGATAAGTGAGGAATAAGGTATGAAAAAACAGAAATTAAAACTCAGAGTTGAACGTTTTGACCTCATTTCAAACGGTGTAGTTATATTGTTTGCTCTATTAAATTTATTTCCACTCTATTGGTTAATAACAAGCTCATTTAAAAATAGTACAGATGTTGTAAAAATGCCTCCTGATTGGTGGCCAGCAACATTTACGCTATCAAACTATATCGATGTATTTAAAAATCAACCTGCACTTAAATGGACATATAACAGTATCGCTGTTTCGCTAGTCACTACTTTTTTAGTCATCATATTTTCTGCGATGGCAGCATACGCCTTTTCAAAATTAAACTTTAAAGGTAAAAATATCATTTTCATCATTTTTATATCAAGCCTCATGATTCCTAAGGAAGTTATGATTGTACCATTGTTTAGAATCGTCCAAGATTTCGGCTTAGTCAATCAGCTTAGCGGCATGATTTGGCCTAACGTTGCTTCTGCTTTCGGTGTATTTATGCTAAAAGGATTTTTTGATACAACACCTAATGCCCTAAGAGAAGCGGCAACTATCGATGGTGCAAGTGAGGTTAGAACCTTTACTCAGATTATGTTGCCTATTATAAAGCCTGGGCTTGGAGCCCTGTTTATTTTAAGCTTCGTGCAAGTTTGGAACGACTATCTATGGCAGCTTGTTGTTGGTCAAGATAAGACAGTAAAAACACTCATGGTAGGAACAGCGACGTTAATGCAGGATTTAAACCCGAATTTTGCATATAAAATGGCTGGAGCGACTGTTGCTGCAATACCCATGCTAATTATTTTTGCTATATTCCAGCGTTACTTTACAACAGGAATATCAGCTGGCGCGATAAAAGAATAATCTATGCTTGGAGATGGACATATGAGAACAGCTGAACAAGTAAAAAATGCAATTGAGGGGAAATTGGTCGTATCCTGTCAGGCCTTACCTGAGGAGCCGCTTCATAGCCCCTATATTATGAGTAAAATGGCTTATGCTGCTTATTTAGGTGGAGCAAGTGGTATTCGTGCCAATAGTGTTGAAGATATAAGAGAGATAAAAAAAACAGTGGATCTTCCGATTATCGGAATTATTAAAAAGGTTTTTCCACACAGTGACGTTTTTATTACACCGACGATGGAGGAAATTGATGCATTAGTACAGGAGGGTGTTGATATCGTTGCACTTGATGCTACACAGCGTACACGCCCGTGTGGCTCTGTTATTACTGATTTATTTCCAGTTATAAAAAACAAGTACCCTAACCAATTATTTATGGCTGATTGTGCAACATATGAGGATGGTATTATTGCAGAGCAATTAGGCTTCAACTTTATTGGTGCAACGTTAAGCGGCTATACAGCTGAAACAAAGCATCATTCGTTACCAGACTTTTCAGTTATTGAAGCGTGGAAAAATAAGCTAACAACGCCAATTATTGCGGAAGGT
>Ga0182742_1003631_pt1 | contig 14852 bp, 10 predicted proteins | sample eDN5th37CBELigMG_FD_128880 | JGI IMG/M metagenome (GOLD analysis project Ga0182742, IMG submission 128880) | Enriched Miracle-Growth compost microbial communities from Emeryville, California, USA - eDNA 5th pass 37_C BE-Lig MG (version 2)... ... | reverse complement strand
GGAAAGTCTTCCTGAGCAACTAGGAATCTCTCAAGAGTTGCTCAATCGCAGTCTGGTTGAAGCACACAACTTAAGAGATCGTCTTACGGCCTTGAAATTCCTGAATGAAGTGGCAGAATATCCTCTTGTTCGTGTCTAGGTATCTATATTTATCTATCATCCTCTGAAAAAAGCAAAAGGAAGGAGGTAGACTTGGTGTCTGCCTCCTTTTTCGTTATCGAAAATACCGAATGACTAGTATCTTATGTGTGAATTTCTTTTGAGCTCAATAAATTTAGATAGATAAGTTCGTAATTTTGTTGATGTTACAACGATTGGCTGCAACATCCGTTACACTTTCTTAATCTCATAAAATAGCCTGGCCGTAATATCTTTATCAAAATTACCATAAGTCTTTCCATACAAAGTTAACCCGCCTACCTGTCCTTTTTCTCCGGTTGCTATTTTAAGTTTGATATCCGAATTCTTGGTCAAGTTAATATCAGCTAATGTGACATCGGAAATTTTGAACCCATCAATATAACTTCCATTCTCATTAATCCGCAAGAGCTTTAATAGCCCATATTGATTTAAGTTCGACGGCCACCAATATGGATTCATTTTCCCAGTAATCCCACCATAGTCCCCAGGAGAAGTCCAATACCCTAATTCAATATTGTTTACATAGAAGTAAATGTCTGAAGGCCAATCATTATTATATTCTGGAGCCTCGGAGCTGATTTCAAAGCTAAACTGTAGTTCTTTGAACTCTTGATACGGTTTTAAATAGTTCGGAATGCGGTATTCTAGAAACCCCTTCGTTAACCAGACAATTCCTGCATTAATATGCTGGGGGTCGGCAAAATAACGAGGATCGTCAAACTCCCCGATAATGCTGTCTTTAGTTGCGAGTCCACAAGTCGGTTCAATGGAGTAATCACAATAATGGCCGACTTTAATTTCATATTCATAGAGTTGAAGCTGTTCTTTCTTCTGCAACTCCACTTTTAATTCATCTTCATGTAAATAACAAATTTTTTGAATGCCATGTTTGCCGACCGCGGTGGTGACGTCAATGAGACCGCTTTCTTCCAACTTCTTAATATGCATCGTAATCGCCCCATTGGTCAAATTGAGCTTTTTAGCAAGATCATTGAGATTAAGACTGTCGTTTTCAGTTAACAAGGTCAAGATTTCCAAACGGATATCGGAGCTTAACGCCTTAAAAATATTGAGTCCAGAACGTAAGTCTTTAATGTGAATCATTTAAAAGACCCCCCTTCCAAAATTTTCTATTTTAAATTAGCATAAAACAAATGAAGAAGGATTGTAAACGAAAGTCTCTCGGGAAAAAGATTTATTTTTATTTAAAGGTAAAATAAAAGAATAAACCGTTATTTTTCTAGAATAATAGGTTACGTTCCTTTTACCATTGTTGCACGTTTTCTTTCAAAGGTTGTGAAAGCGCTGTTGCCAATTCGCATCATAAAGTAGGAGGGGATACTTCCGATAAATAAGATGATCGCTCCTGGAAAAACAGTGAATAGATACAGAATCAAAAGCAGGCCAATAACCATTTTAAAAGTGGCGAATGGCGTGATGATTGAAATGAAAAAAGCGTTTTTTAAGATATTAAATCCCTTTACCTCATAATGAACATAAATCGGGAAGACGAATAAAAGAGACAATACGTAAAGGAACGAAAATGCTAGTACTGGAAAATACAAAACTTGTAGGAAAGAATGGGTCGCATTCTGTAAATACAATAAGTCAGCAGCTAGGATTACACCGATAAAACTTAAGCTGTACCCAAGTAAATTAGCTTTAAGTAATTGTTTTTTATAGGTGTCCCAAAATGTTTCAAAAACACGAAACCCAAACTCATCCAATTGCCACTTGCGCATGACAGTAAACATCGCCACAGTAGCAGGAAAGAACCCCAAGACGACGAGCCCCAACAATGAAAATACAATCCATAAGACATTGATATAGAGTAATCGCAAAATCACATTTGAAAACGTATAAATCCCATCGATTAACACATTGCCTTTCCCCATCAAATCCCTTCCTTTCATCGATTACCTTCCATAGGACACCATCTCATTATTATTTTTAGATAGTGCCAGCTTTCTTTTATTTTACATAAAAATGAATCAGGTTAAAAGATAAAAGAAAGACTATTTTATATTTTTTGAAAAATTAAAAAGTAAACGCATACAAAATGTGTTGACAAACGAATTTTAGGTAATTATGATAAAAATTAACTAAAAGATAATTTAAAATAGTTTAAATATTTCTAAAACAAAGGTGACTTTGGCTACATTCCTTAATGGATTAGCAATAAATTGTATAAGGGGGATTCAAATGAAACAAAAGTTGTTGGCTATGCTTGCTTTTATCCTAGTAATCTCTGTTTTTCTAGCTGGTTGTAGTGATAGCACTTCCAATGATGAGGCATCTGAAGAGGATGGAAACGGTACGACGTTAGAGTTGTGGACATTCAATGAGCTTCATGAGAAGTATTTCGAGTATATGGCTGATCTATGGAATGAACAGAACCCAGACGAGCCGATTAACTTGAAGGGAAGTACATATCCGTATGAAGATGCACACAACAAGTTGCTTGTTGCTTTGCAATCTGGTAAGGGTGCACCGGATATTGCGGATATTGAAATTGGGAAGTTCGCCAACTACTTAAAAGGGGAACCACAGCTTGTCGAGTTGAATGATGTTGTCGATCCTGAAAGAGAATTTATTGTTCCTTCTAGACTGGATGTGTACTCTAAGGACGGAAAAAATTATGGTCTTCCGTTCCACGTAGGGGCATCTGTCATCTATTACAACTCTGAAATCATGGAACAGGCTGGATTCAACCCAGATGATATTAAAACGTGGGATGATTACAAGAAAGCGGGGAAAACCGTTTTAGAAAAAACAGGGATTCCAATGACGACTGTTGATGTCGCTGACCCGTGGTCCTTCTGGCAGCAAGTTGCTCAGCTTGAAGGCAAGGACGATTTATTGAAAGAAAACAAAGAGCTGAACTTAACAAGTCCAGAAGTAGTGAATGTTCTTAAGTATCAGCAGGAATTGATTGAAGAGGGAATTGCTGTTCCAGCCCCTGGAAATGAACACCATGCAGAAGAATATTATGGATTCATGAATAATGGCGGAGCTGCTTCTGTTTGGATGCCAATGTGGTATATGGGTAGATTTGTAGATTATATGCCAGATTTGTCTGGTAAAGTCGTAATTAAGCCGATGCCTGCTTGGGAAGAAGGTGGCCCTCGTTCTGCTGGTATGGGTGGAACAGGAACCGTTGTAACAAACCAGTCTGAAAATCCTGAATTAGCAAAGAAATTTATTGCCTTTGCAAAGCTTTCGAAAGAAGGAAATATCCAGCTTTGGAAACAGCTTGGCTTTGATCCACCACGTACAGATGTATGGGACGATCCTGCTTTAAGTGAAAGCAACCAATTTACCGAGTATTTTGGGGATGATATTTTCGCGACCTTGTTGGAAGTAAAGGAAGAAATCGAGGGTGTGAATATTGGCGAGAAAACGCCAGAAGTCATGGATGCGTTAAGAACGACCATCCTATTCCAAGCGTTAGTCGATATGAAAGATCCGAAAGAAGCGTTGAAGGAAGCAGAGGATCAAATCAAATAATCGAGTGAACCAAGACTCATCTCTCTATCCGTGATGAACGTCCGGATAGAGAGAATCTATTCATACATAAAGGAGGGAAAGTAGTGGGGAACAGCAATTTAGAGATGGATCGAAAACCTGCACTAAACCCAAAGAAAAGAGTGAAACCTTCTAATCTTCTATACTCCCAGAACATTGCACCTTACTTTTTTGTCTTCCCGTTTTTAATTTCATTTGTAATTTTCTTCGCCTATCCAGTTGTCTCAACCGTCATAATGAGTTTTCAAGAGGTTCTACCTGGTCAGGTGACGTTTATTGGATTAGAGAACTACAAGGAATTATGGAATCCTACATTTTTAAAAGCAATCCGTAACAGTATGGTTTATACGATTTTGACGCTCATCATTCTTATTCCGCTGCCATTGGTGTTGGCTGTGTTCTTGAACTCAAAGGTGATGTTTGCGAAAAACATGTTTCGTTCGATCACCTTTATTCCAGCCTTAACATCCGTTGTTGTAGCCGGGATTATCTTCCGTTTAATTTTTGGGCAGCAAGAAGGAGCACTTCTCAACTCCATTCTTGGTTCATTTGGAATTGAACCTATTGCTTGGTTAAATAAAGCGTCAACAAGTATGTTTACGCTTGTGGTTCTTGCTACTTGGAAATGGATGGGAATCAATATCCTCTATTTCTTAGCTGGACTTCAGAACATCCCTCGAGAATTATACGAGTCTGCAGAAGTAGACGGGGCATCGACATGGAGAAAATTTGTTCATATCACTTTGCCACTTTTAAAACCGATTAGTATTTATGTCTTTACCATTAGTATTTATGGTGGCCTTTCGATGTTTGCCGAAAGTTACATGTTATATGGAAGCAACAAATCTCCAAATAATATTGGATTGACGATTGTCGGGTACCTCTATCAAAAGGGAATTGAACAAAATAACTTAGGGTTTGGATCAGCTGTAGGAATTGTCTTACTTCTGATCACGTTAATCATAACCTTCATCCAATTGAAATTCTTTGGGATGTTTAAGAAGGAGGAGGCACGATAGATGACTAGTAAAAAAAGAAAATGGACACCTTCTTCGTTTATCATGCTTGGAATCTTTATCATCATTTCCATTTTTGCTTTATTCCCATTGGTAGCCATTGCCTTGGGATCGCTAAAGCCATCAACGGAAATTCTCCGTTTCGGCTTGAATTTAAAGCTGCAGCCAGAACTTTTATCCTTTGATAACTACTCATTTATTTTTAGTGGAGAGTCTGATTACTTCACTTGGTATAAAAACAGTATTATCATCACAGTTGCTTCTACCTTATCCTGCCTTTTGTTAACAAGCATGGTTGGGTACGGCCTTGCAGTCTATCATTTTAAATTTAAAAATCTTATTTTTGGACTCGTTCTTATTGTGATGATGATTCCAGTTGAGATCATTATGCTTCCATTATATAAATTAACGATGAATCTTGGTTTAATGGATACGTTAATCGGTGCATTCCTACCGTTTGTCGTTGCGCCAATCCCCATTTTCTTTTTCCGGCAATATGCAAGCGGGCTTCCTAAAGATTTATTAGACGCCGCGCGGGTAGACGGATGTACAGAAATTGGTATTTACTTCCGAATCATGATGCCATTAATGGCTCCGGCTTTTTCATCCATGGCGATTCTGCAAGCGCTTAATAGCTGGAATAACTTCTTATGGCCATTGATTGTGTTACGCTCGAGTGAAAAATTGACGCTTCCAATTGGTCTTTCGACCTTATTGACTCCATATGGAAATAATTATGATGTTCTAATTGCAGGTTCGGTTATGGCAATCTTCCCAGTGTTGATCCTGTATATCTTCTTCCAACGCTACTTTATCGAAGGAATGACAGCAGGCGGAGTGAAAGGCTGATTGGTGGTAGAAATATATTAATCGTTTTGAAGGGAGAATAATCATGAGTAAAAAAGCAAAAATGATTCTTGAAAAAGACTTTAAGGTAGCAGAAATTGATAAACGAATTTACGGTTCCTTCGTGGAACATTTAGGACGTGCCGTTTATGGCGGCATCTATGAGCCTGGGCATCCGCAAGCCGATGAAAATGGGTTTCGCCAAGATGTAATTGAAATGGTGAAGGAACTTCAAGTGCCACTCGTACGTTACCCTGGTGGGAACTTTGTATCAGGTTATAACTGGGAAGATGGAGTAGGACCTGTGGAAGAGCGCCCTCATCGCTTAGAGCTTGCTTGGCGGACGACTGAAACAAATGAAGTCGGAACAAACGAATTCATGAAATGGGCCAAACTCGTAAATGCTGACGTAAATATGGCGGTGAATCTTGGTACGCGTGGGATCGATGCAGCCCGCAATTTAGTAGAATACATGAACCATCCTGGTGGCTCTTATTATAGTGATCTAAGAATCTCGCACGGAGTAAAAGATCCATACAATGTAAAAACCTGGTGTTTAGGAAATGAAATGGATGGTCCATGGCAAATTGGCCATAAAACAGCGGCAGAATATGGCCGGGTTGCTCAAGAAGCAGCAAAGGTAATGAAATGGGTGGACCCAAGTATTGAGCTGGTGGCTTGTGGAAGTTCAAATCGAAGCATGCCGACATTTGCTGATTGGGAGGCAACGGTTCTAGATCATACATATGATCATGTCGAGTTTATTTCCCTTCATCAGTATTACGGAAACTATGACAATGATCTGTCCAACTACTTAGCGTTATCGCTCGAAATGGACGATTTTATCAAATCTGTGATTTCCATCGCTGACTATATTAAAGCGAAAAAACGGGGCAAAAAGAAGATCAATCTTTCTTTTGATGAGTGGAATGTTTGGTACCACAGCAAGGAACAAGATAAGTTGATTGAACCTTGGACCGTTGCTCCACCACAACTTGAAGATATCTATAACTTTGAAGATGCATTATTGGTTGGATGTATGCTGATTACATTATTAAAGCATGCGGACCGTGTGAAGATCGCATGTATGGCTCAGTTGGTCAACGTCATTGCGCCAATCATGACTGAAGAGAATGGTCCTGCTTGGAAGCAAACGATTTTCTATCCTTATATGCATACATCTGTGTACGGGAGAGGGGTTGCGTTGAATCCAATCATCTCGAGCCCTAAATACGATAGCAAAGACTTTACGGATGTTCCTTATCTTGAGTCTACAGCTGTATATAATGAAGAAAATGATCAATTAACGATTTTTGCAGTGAACCGTGACCCGCAGGAGGGGCTACAGCTTGAATGTGATCTTCGCAATTTTGAAGGCTATAAGGTAATCGAACATATTGTCCTAGAAAATGATGATATTAAACAATCAAATTCTAGCGCTGGAACTCCAGTTGCGCCACATTCAAATGGAAATGCTCAGCTTGATGGAGGAATTCTAACAACTGTCCTACCGAAATTATCATGGAACGTCATCCGTCTAGGAAAATAAGAGAGTACGTTCCCGCGGGTGTCTTAGCGCTTTCGGTGTCATGTTCATTTTATAAATGAAACTAAATGGGAAGGAGCAGTGGGGCAAGCACCTAATAGGAGCAGGCCCCATTGTTTTATCGTTTGATGTTTGTGACGTAGGGAGTTTAGGAATCTAAAAAGCTACGTAATGATGATAATCGAAATAAGTAGATGAATGGGAGGCTTTAGAGAATGGGTGAAAATGATAGAGTGGAAAAGCCGAGGATCCATAATCCGCATAACCCTTATCGGGATAATGTGCAGGGAAAAGCGAACGAGCCTATTACCGTTGCAGGCTTACTTGATCGAGCCAAACAGGCTGTGGGGAATGAATGGATAGGGTTAGAGGCGAATTGGAGTCTGGAAGAAATTTATAACCGTCTAGAGGAGAATGCCCCGAGAATTGCCATCATTGGCGGGTCGGCAGATCACCCGGCACATATCATGGACCATCTAACTGTGTCGCGTGCCGCCCTAAAAATCTGGCAAGAAGGAGGAGTTCCTTTTTATTTTAGTACACCGGTTTTATGTGATGGAACCGCTCAGAGCAATATGGGGATGTCGTATTCGTTACAGAGCAGAAATGCGATTGCAGAAATCGTTGTCAATCAAATGGAAGCTCATTCGTATCATGGGGCTTTTGTTATTCAAGGGTGTGACAAACAACCATTAGGGGTACTGAGTGGACTGGCGATGTTGGATCGTGTCCGTCGATTGCGCGGCGAAGCGCCTGTTTTTGCAACCTTTGCTCCTTCACATGTGTTAAAGGGGGGAGAAATCCCTGAGGAATTGAAAAAAGAGTTGTTGAAGGTGGTGGACCGTGCTACCGAAGCAGGCAAACAGGCCATTGCGGATGATATTGTGGATGCAATTGACTATATTTTGCAGTGCTCCTCCAATACTCAATTCCAAGGAGTGTTGGTGCGAGCAGTAGAAGCAGGAATCATTTCGTATGAAGACCAAAAGGACTTTGAAAAATGGTTAGCAGTAAATACCTGTGATTCTGCTGGTGGAATTTGTGCGTTTCATGGAACAGGAAACAGTTCTAGAGATATCATGGCGGGATTTGGAATGGTCCACCCGGGATTAGAACTGTTAACTGACCCACCAACATCTGAACAGTTGAAGCCGGCGATTGAAGCGTTATTCTCCATCATCAACCGGCCAGAGTGTAGTGTTGCGGAGTTGATTGGAGCGAACATCGCGAATGCCATTCGGATCCATAGTTCTGGGGGTGGCTCCTCTAATTTAATGATGCATATCGTTGGAGCTATGATTTATGCGGGATATGAATTCAGTTTATGGGATTTAGAGGATATTCATCAATCACATCCAATCCCTGATTTATTCGATTATAGTCTAACCGAAGGCAGAGACATTTTCGCCTTGGCCCAGCAATGTTGTTCCGGGGCCATTCGCGGAATGGAAACCCTTTTCTATGAATTGGTGCAAAATGGGGTGCCAATGGATGTGGACGCTTATACGGTTACAGGTCAAACCTGGAGGCAACGATTGAGCAATACCGAGGGTTTAAGTGCACAAGGAGTAAAAGAGAACCAAATTATTCTAAGTAAGCCCCGTCGCAAATACAGTGGAGTCGATGTGCTGCGTGGGAATTTCTTTGAGAGTGCCGTTGTTAAAATTAGCGGGATGTCAACGCTTCAACTAGATCAGTTTGATGAGAAAGTTTCGTTTGTTTTATATTTCGAAAATGAAGAAGCAGCCAATGAACAACTGCTCAATAATAAGCTGTTAGATGAACTTCGTGACCAAAAACTCTTTCCAGAAGAGCATTTGAGAAATATGTGGAAATATAACCAGCCTGCTAGTTTCGTTGAATCTGTCTCGCTTTCTTATGAAGAGTTGTTCAATCGGATGGTGAAAGACCAGATTCTTAAACTAGCGATAATCATTTCTGGTCAAGGTCCTGAGGCATTTGGCATGCCGGAAATGTTCACACCGATGCAACATATCAATGCCAACCGGCAATTAAAGCGACTAGCGACGTTGATTAGTGATGGTCGGTATTCAGGCGTTTCTTACGGAGCAGCGATTGGGCATATGACTCCAGAAGCCTATAAAGATGGGGGAATTCTCTACCTACAGCAGGGAGATTTGCTACACCTCCGTTTCCGCTCCAAGCGGATTGAATTGCTTGACCCTGAGGGATTTGCGGAAGGAAAACTTGAACTCTATCAAGGAGAGTTGCAGAGCAAACGTCAATCAGTTGGCCAAGAACGCAAGCAAAAATTAAAAATTCGCCGCAAACTAGTGGCCGCATCCAACCGATTAGCCAACTGCACAGATGCCTCCGAAGGAGTAGTCCCAGTTGAAGTAAAAGGCGACGCAGAGATCCCGTATACAGTTCAAATGAAACGACAAAGTGTATAACGAAAAAAGGTGACCCTATTAAGGTGACAGGCACCATCCAGAAATTGGATGGTGCCTGTCACCTTTTTCTGTCACCTTTTTCTGCGTGAGGAAAAAAATCTTATGTCATAAAACATGACAACTTCAAAGACACCTAAGAGGCATTGGTATAGAGTGGGCTTATTAACAGCATCAAATACTAGCGAACATTCTATAGAGGAGGTTTACATGTTGAATAAGAAGGATCAAACATCGATATTAGTCCTTTCTACGTTATCGATGATCATTGCTTTTTCTGTGTGGTCGATTCTTTCACCGGTAGCTGGAAAGATTCAAGAAATGTATGGGTTAACTGGTTTACAAAAAAGCATTTTGATTGCGATCCCGGTTCTCTTGGGTTCCGTCATGCGCATCCCCATTGGCATTCTTGCCGATCGAGTAGGAGGAAGAAGGGTTTATGTTTTGACCATGCTTTTTTTAACCCTTCCATTAATAGGAGCCAGTTTCACTTCTTCTTATGAAGGTCTTTTACTTTGTGCGTTTTTCATTGGAATGGCTGGGACGACGTTTGCCGTCTCAATCGCTTACGTTTCAAGATGTTTTCCTCCTGAAAAGCAAGGACTAATCCTTGGGATTGCTGGAATCGGGAATTTAGGGACGGCCGTAGCCAGTTTCCTAGCCCCACAGATTATGAACCTATGGGGACTACCTTGGATGTTTCGGATTTTTGCTTTCGCTATTCTCATCATGTCGGTCATATTTTGGTTCGGAACGATTGAGTTTGCGAAACCAAAGGAGGGGAAAACGCTCAAACAATCCCTGGAGGTCATGAAAAACAAGGAAACCTGGGTTTTATCGGGATATTATTTTTTAACATTTGGAGGGTTTGTCACCTTTGGAATTTATTTACCGATTCTGTTTCAAGACCTTTTTCATTTAGATGCCGTTCAAGCCGGGGGCTTAACAGGAATATTTGTCATTGGGGCCACGCTCATTCGACCGGTAGGGGGATACCTTTCCGATAAGTTTGGGGCAGTCAAAGTCTTGAATATTGTGTTTTCCTCGATATTGTTCACTTCCATCTTGTTGGCTTTGTGGCAAGGTCCCCTTCTCCTGTTTATGGCGGAATGTTTATTGATGGCAATCATGCTGGGAACAGGGAACGGAGCTGTTTTTAAACGAGTGGCGGAAGTTTCTCGAGGGAATATGGGAGCCGTTACAGGGTTCGTTGGTGCTGCTGGTGGCTTAGGTGGTTTTTTTCCTCCGATTCTATTAGGGATTTTCAAAGATTATCTTGGTGATTATATGCTCGGCTTTGTTTTGTTGTCATTGTTCGCTCTTGTGTGCTTGGTTTATAACAGTGATAAAATTCGAACGATTTTCACGGCCAAGAAACAAGGTGGTGTATCGAGTCTTTCTTAAAAATTGATTTCATTAAATGACGATATAAAGGAGAGGAAAGAATGTCTGATTTTCTAAAAGGGTTTCGCGAACGAGAATATCAACAAGATAAAGAATATCTCCATGAGACGCAATGCCCATTTTGTAGCATGCAATGTAAAATGAATTTACATGAAGATCGGTCAAAACAAAAAACTCGATATAAAATAACACCGCTAAAGAGTGATCCGGTTTCAGAAGGAAGGCTATGTCCAAAGGGTCTCTTTTCTTATAAACATGCTTTAAGTTCAGGCCGTTTACGAACCCCCATGTTAAAAGTTGACGATTCATTTGTACCAGTATCTTGGGAAAAAGCCTATCACTGGCTTTCACAAAAACTCATTTCTGTCCAAGAGAAATATGGAAAGAATTCGATGAGTGTCTATGGGAGTGGGGCTTTGACCAATGAAAAGGCCTATTTGTTAGGGAAGTTTTCAAGGGTAGCGTTAGAAACAAAGTATATTGATTACAATGGACGGTTCTGTATGTCTTCAGCTGCTGGGGCTTCCAACCTAGCTTTTGGGGTCGACCGTGGATTAACCAATCCTTTACGTGAAATCCAGGATGCGGAATGTATCATCTTGGCTGGTGCGAATATAGCGGAATGTCAACCAACCATCATGCCTTATTTCCGGAAGGCTAAAGCAAGTGGAGCAAAGATCATTGTAATAGATCCTCGAGAAACGCTCACTTCAAAAGTGGCAGACCTTCATTTAAAGGTTAAGCCAGGAATGGATGCGGCGCTCGTCAATGGCATGCTCAAAGTCATTGTGGATGAGGATTATGTGAATCATTCGTTTTTGCAAGAATCGGTTGAAGGAGGGGAGGAACTCCTTGCTTTTGTCCGTTCCATTGATTTGGACGAGGTGGAAAGGATCACTGGAGTAGTCAAAAATCATATCATTGAAGCAGCGCGTTTATATGGAAGGGCAACCACAGGGATGGTGTTTACGGCAAGAGGGGCTGAACAACATGCAGGGGGTGTGAACACCGTCCGGAATTTCATCAATTTGGTCTTGATGACAGGGAAAATTGGGAAACAAGGATGTGGGTATGGAACGATTACCGGGCAAGGAAATGGGCAAGGGGGTCGCGAGCATGGACAAAAGACCGATCAATTGGCAGGATACAGGTCCGTTGACAATATGGAGCATCGTAACCATATTGCGAAGGTTTGGGGGATCGAAGAGTCTTCAATACCTGGAAAAGGCGTGTCCGCTTATGAAATGTTTGAAAAGATGCTCAACCAAGAAATCCGTGGGATGATTGTTCTTGGTTCCAACCCAGTGGTTTCAAACCCTAATACGAATCTCGTAAAATCTGCCCTGGGAAAGCTAGATTTTCTAGTCGTGATTGATACACTGATGTCTGAAACAGCGGCGGTTGCCGATCTCATCCTCCCAGGTTCCACGTATCTAGAAGAAGATGGGACGATGACGAACCTAGAAGGAAGAGTCATCTTGCGCAAGGCAACCAAAAAACTACCAGGAGAAGCTCAATTAGATTGGAAGATTCTTTGTGAGATAGCTAAGTTGCTTGGCAAGGAGACATTTTTTTCTTATACAAGCAGCGAAGATATTTTTGAAGAACTTCGAAAAGCATCACAAGGGGGCGTTGCGGATTACGCTGGAATCACCTATGAACGGATAGAAGAGGAGAAAGGTGTATACTGGCCATGTCCGGAGGAATCACATCCTGGAACACCAAGAATGTTTGAGGGGGGGGAATTCTACCATAGCAACGGGAAGGCCCGTGTGACCCCAATACCGAACCAATTTCCAAAAGAGAAAACAGACGAAGAGTTTCCGCTTACGCTGACCACAGGTCGGATTCTCCATCATTATCAAACCGGGGTGCAGACAAGAATTACTTCAGAATTAAATAAAACTTCCGAACCGTTTTTAGAGATTCATCCCAGTACTGCAAGCAAAATTGGTTTGATAGACAAAGAGAAAGCATGTATTAGTTCCCGAAGAGGAGAGATGAGCCTAAACGTTAAGTTTTCACCAGGCATTCGTGAGGATACGGTTTTTGTTCCCTTCCATTGGGGAGGGAAGCAGAGCATTAACCAATTGACCTTACCAGAACTCGATCCCCATTCAAGAATGCCAGAATTTAAAGCCTGTGCAGTTAGAGTGACCCCACTTGAGGCATAGAAAAGGGTGACAGGCACCATCCAGAAACTGGATGGTGCCTGTCACCCTTTGATGTTCTCAGTCGTTTCCTTTTAGTATCCCAAATATCCGCAAGATGTTGATAAATAGGTTAAGGAAATCTAAGTATAGGTTCAGTGCCATTAAAGGAACTTCTTCTTCGCTAATTCCGTATTTCTTCATTCTATTTACATCGTATAAAACATAGCCGCTAAATACCAATGCGCCGACAAATGAAAAGGCGAGCATCCCGGTTGAACTTAATGGCCAAAAGAAATGAAAAATTGAAATGACAATCAGGGCAATTAAAGCAGCTAATAACATCCCACCTAAAAAGCTGAAATCTCGTTTTGTTTTGGTTGCATAGATGGAAATCCCTGTGAACACTGCTGTTGTTGTCCCAAGTGCCATTAGCACCGTGTTGGCTCCAACGGTTGCTAGATAGTGAGAAACGATTGGGTAGGTGGTGATTCCTGATATAAACGTAAATACATAGAGAAATGTATAGGAAATGGCTTTCTTTCGTCTAAGGAAGAAGACAGCAATCAACAGAAGAAACTCTAAAATCATCAACGGTAAAAACAAAACTGGAGGAACGAACACACCTGCCATTAAGCCAACTAAAGCAACACCCAATGATAATGCAAATGTTCTTAACACTGAGGGCAAATTGCGATTCGCGGTCATTTCATACATACAGTGGTCTCCTTTAAATTGAGTTAATCATAATACGTAAAAATCCTTAAGAAGGTTTCACATAGAAAGTACAATCGTAACTTGTCTTCTAAAGAGGAATCCTTTCTCGCATAACTGGTCCACTTCGATGACACCAATTCTATAATTCTGGAAGAGAAAATGCTCGTCAAACTGACGAGCTTCATCCGTTAGAAACGATAGATTCTTCTTTAATCACAACATTCCCATTAGCTTTTTTCTTTCTTTTAGGCTTACCTTTAAAACTTAAATACGTTCCTACCCTCATCACTCTTTCAAACGGACCCATTTTAAAGTGTTTGAGATAATAATGACTGGTCATGATTTGAAGGATGTAGAGGACTAAAGCAACACCTATTCCTCCTAAAACGCCCAACTTGCCAAACCATCCCAACCCATATCCGTAAAATAATGCTGTGCATACAATGCTTTGCATTAAATAATTCGTCATTGAAAGACGTCCCACTTTTTCAAACCAAGATTGAACCCGAACATTTTCGGTTGTATAAAGGAGAGCAAAGCCAAAAATATAGCCTAGGGCAAGCAGTGATGATCCCAATGTATAAGCGACCTCTCCCCATGAAGAATCAGGAATCAAATAGCGAATGCTTTTCAACAGTAACCCTGATGCAATAAACATACTAGCAAACCAAACATATCGCTTCTTTTCCTGTTTTGGTGTAGCGAACCACTCTTTGTTCGCAGCGTACATTCCTAATAAAAACATCGGAGCAGTGATAAATGGAGCTACCAGCAGAACAACTACGTACATATAATCAGGCCAACCAAAGGGATCTTCGTCGCTATTTCGAAAGGTATAAATTTCAGAATAACTACCCGTGGAGTAGATATGGTTTGCTTTTTCAATATAAGCATTTGCATGCGTTTCATCCTCCATCATTTCATTTGGATCACCGTATGCCATTAAAGATGTCACAATCAGTAATCCGATGGACCAGATGAGAAGGGTCTTTTTCTTTCGGTTTAAAAAGACGAGGATGATCAATCCCATTAATCCATAACTAAATAGGATATCTCCTTCCCAGATGAAAAAGGAATGAAGCAATCCAAACAGAAT
>Ga0182742_1003630_pt1 | contig 14856 bp, 25 predicted proteins | sample eDN5th37CBELigMG_FD_128880 | JGI IMG/M metagenome (GOLD analysis project Ga0182742, IMG submission 128880) | Enriched Miracle-Growth compost microbial communities from Emeryville, California, USA - eDNA 5th pass 37_C BE-Lig MG (version 2)... ... | reverse complement strand
TGCCTGCGGAGCCATTCTTATGGAAAAGCAGGGAATAACAAAATATGCGCCTTTAGCTCAGCAGGATAGAGCAACGGCCTTCTAAGCCGTCGGTCAGAGGTTCGAATCCTCTAAGGCGCGTCATTCAAAAGCGGTAGAAACCGCGCTATATAAGCGTTCTTACACGTCAGTTGAATCGGTCAATGATTCGGTCAACTAGCGGTAAGGAGGCTTATTTTTTTATGCCAAAAAGGAAAGCGTCGCTAACTGTTAAGGCGGATCTATCCGATTTATTCACCGAAAAACACGAACGGAAGGTTGTCGAAGGCTATTCGATAGAAAAAGCGCTCGATACAGTTATTCGTCAAATGAGGGCGGCTGGGTTACGTAAGCGTACGATAAGTGATTACGAATTACATGTTAATCATTTCGTCAAGATTACTGGCGCTAAAGTTATCGAAGAGTTATCTACGAATCATATATACGATTGGTTGTCGTCAATGGACGTTAGCAATCAGACGAAATTAACTCGTCTAAAATGCTTAAAAGCGTTTCTTCGTCGTTGTTTTAATAACGGATGGATTGCCGTTAATTTTTGGAACGATATAAAAATAAAAGTTGATAGTCCGGTTAAAGAGGGCGCAACTGACCGCGAAATAAAATTACTTCTTTCTATGCTCGATTTATCACGTTTTGTTGAGCTGCGAGATGCTGCTGCGATATTAACTATGTATCAGACTGGCGTTCGAGTAGGTACGTTATCTCAACTCGAGAATAAGCACGTCAACTTAGAATCGAAGCTACTAACGATCGATGGCGGAATTATAAAGAATCATGAGTCTATCTACCTTCCGTTTGATAACGTATTAGCTCGCATTATATCTGCGCTAGTTAAACAGAACGATCTTATACGAAGAGAGCACGGAGTACATAACGATTATTTGTTTATAACGAAAAATGGCGGACAACTCGTAACCAGTACGAATAATAACAACGTTACGAAACGGTTATGTAAATACGCCAGGGAATACGGACTAAAGAATATCAATCCTCACGCTTTAAGACGAGGCTTTGCGAAGAATTTACTTACTAAAGGCGCTAACATCGCGTTGATATCTAAAGCGTTAGGGCATAGCGATATAGCCGTAACCACTCGTTATTTACATTTAGACAAAGAAGAAATCGTGGAAAGTTTGCGGAAGTATCTATAAATCTACCAATAAAACTGCATAAAAAAAGCGCAAGCTGCTACCAACAGCTTAACGCCCAACCACTTATACGTTAAGTATATTTTATCGAAAAAAAGACGGCTTTGCAAGTCTTATTTAAGTGCGCCATTTTTTTCGGGATATATACGAGGGTATGCGCTTTTTAAGACGTGGAATCGCCTAGTAACACGTCTATAAACGAAACTTGACGGGTAAGCTCAGCCGCCGCAGAAAATGAGCGCATCACGTTTTAATAGCGATCCCTCTGCGCTATGTGATGGACTAGGCGATCGCGGCCAGGGAAACTAAACGGCGAGGAGTGGACATTCGGGGATACTACGGTATCCGGGTACTGCGGAAGATTACGCACGTTGGGACGAGTTGACGTGTAGAAAGCCGTAGTCGGTCGAAAGATCGGAAGTCATAGAGGGGCTAAACAATACGGATACCATGTCGTACTTCGACGCAAGGGACTACGTTTTATCTAGCGACTTCGCTTCTATTCGCTCAGATTGCTATTATCGTAGTCTCAGCGCATAGGGGCGAATTCTGCATCCAAGCCGTTTCCAGTCACCGTCTCAGCAAGTCAAAAAGCGAAAAACAAGTCAAGCATTACTTTGCGGAAATAATCGGAAATCGTAAGTTTTCGCAAACTACCGTGTAACACGCTTTACTACGATAAAGTGATTCGGAGGATGAGCGAGATAAACGTCAATATATAGCGTTAGCATGACGTTAGGGACACTATATACGGTAGTGGATAGCGTTGACATAACGTTACATATACGGCGATTTCTTGTTGCGATTAGTTTCGATTTAGCGTATGTATAGGGCGTAAGATTACGTAATTTATCAGCCTCGACCGCCCGACGCGTGAGGGGTCGGAAAACTCAGGGGGGGTCTAACGATATCACATACGGGAAATAACGATAGCTTTATGCATTATTCGCAAGCATTATCGTATGTGTATGCGTATGAGAATGGCGTCGCATCAACGATGTATAAAGCGATGTATATCTATGTTATTTACGTAACGATTAAACGTTGATATATAAGCGTTTGTGTTATCGGTTCATTACGCATAATCAGTATTTTACGTAATAATGTACGAATACTTATACATCGGTATACAACGGTATTTCCCGATCAGGCTACCGAAAATTACCCCCGGCGGTGGGTCCGATAAATTCCGCCTCTCCTGGTGCCCGAAACTTGCGCGCAATATTTTAAAACTCAGGGGTAAAAAATTTCGCGACAAATTTTTAAAACTCGGGGTCTACTACGAAACTTTTACGTTATGATATACGTATGAAATATTATCCAATCGATAGGGGGAATCGGAATGTCTTCGCAAGTATACGATTTGAAATTAGCGACTATAACGGTAACACCGGAAACCGTAACGATACAACATAAAAGAGGAACGGTCCATAGCGGTAAAACTAAAGAGCTTCAGCTTAAATCTATTAGCGGTATCGAATTGCAAGAGCCTGGCGTTATCATGGCCGGTTATATTCAGTTTATGTTTAGCGGAGGAAAAGAGTCTAACGCAATCAAGCGGACGGATGTCGCCAAGCATGAAAATACGGTCATGATCGGTAAAAAGGAGTTTCATAAGGCGCAAGAAATTCGAGACGCTGTTAATGCGTATATGAAACAATCGAAATCTGCGCCAGTAGCTGCGGCTCAATTATCGGATGCCGACGAATTAAAGAAGTGGGCGGATCTACGCGATAGTGGCGTTATTAGTGCGGAAGACTTCGAAGCTAAAAAGAAACAAATAATCGGATTATAATAACGAAAGCCCTGGCGAAATGTCGGGGCTTCCGTTTGTCGACCGTAGTCATACGATAAGACATCAAAAGTATTGTTATACCATACGATGTAGAGCGATTATTCTTGGCGAAACAGTCGGTACTATACTACGTATTTAACGGTGGCAGCCGATCACATCCAGAAGTCGCTAATATCGATCTTCTTATTCGTCAGCTCGCGTAAAGCCTTCTCGATTTTAATAGCGTTCTTCATCGATGGATTGAACGCATCCCCTTGCGTTAACCTACTTATTGTCGTCCGATTAACTCCGCTCTTCTTAACGACGTCTTGTTGCGTTAGTCCATTCTTACGTAAAAACCTTCCGAATTTACTCTCCGGTTTACCTAATCCCAACATATCATCGACCTCCCTTGTTAACTTCTTATGTGTACAGTTTTGCCATTATTCCGAATTATAAACTTCACGAAAAAGAGAATTTTTATTTTCAAGAATTCGTGAATATTGGACAACTTATCGCTAATATCCTTTAATCAAGGACGTCAAATGGCGTCACTTAAAAGGAGGTTGTTAATATGACGAAGGAATTAGCGTTAGCACTTATCGGAGAGAAGGACGTCAGCATCTATCTAACGGAGGAAGGTCGCAAATTTATCGAAGCTATTCTTATCGAGGTGAACAACGATGACTTACCGCCCAACAGTACGTTACGATGACTCTTTTCGTATTTATGTCGACGACTTATTTCACGCGACGCATTTGGACCGGAATCAAATTATAAGAGCTGCGTTATTTGCTGCAGCACATTCGAGGGAATTTATCGACTTGCTATCGGTATATAAAAAGCCGAATACCTCCCTTCCCTCTCCGGAATGGAAGCTCCGTCAGCATGGATATTGGTTGGATCAGAAGTTTATATCGGAAGAGGAAGAGAGGGACGTCAATGCTAACGTTAGAAGAGATCGACCATCTTCGGAGCCAAGTCGAACAGAAGAAACGGTCGCAACAACGACTACGAGACGAGAAGGGTCGCTTCATGGTCGAGAGCCAATCCGAATCGCCAATGCCGGAGGAATTAACTTCTCATTATGAGCGCCGTATTAAGGTTATTAAGGTTAAAGGATCTTACGGTAAGTATGAAGTGAGGGACGTATGGTTCGATGATGCCGATAAGGATATATTTATTGCGTTCGGAATAGTCGCATTATTGGCGGTTATATTCTGAGGGCAGACGAAGGCTAAGGAGCAGGCGCTATCTAACGCCAGCTTATGCGTAAAATCCCGAAATAATGCAAGTACACGTAAGGAGGTCGGAAATTTGCGAGACGTCACAATTAGTTACGGAGGTATGGACGATAATTGTACGATTTATCTTTACGATAAGACCGGAGAGCATATCGAAGGTTTGCTCGAGATCGACCAGATATTATACGAAGTCTTATTCGGATTAAAAGGCGTTATGGTTTCGCGTTGTAAAGTATCTCAGGAAGTTATTAACGAAATGGTTAAATATGCGATCAAAAAATAAAGGCTACCTTCTCGGTAGCTCTTTTTTTATGTATGTATATATCTAAACAAATTCTTAGTTATGTTATATATTAGCGTTCGGAAGCTCGTAAACCTTAGTTACGGCTAATTTAGTTACAACTTTAGTTACGACTAAGGTAAGGACGTCATTTGCCGTCAGATGACGTCTCAGCGTCGTATTCGTATTTGATAATATCGTCGATCGTGTAACGCTTGTCTAATCCTTTTTCGATTGCGAACTGATTTAACGCGTCCAGGATACGTGAGAATGTTTTTAATTCGATTCGTTGTGTTTTTCCGTCATATAAGTCGAGGATCGTGCCCGGACGCACCTTCGCCTCTACCGATAGCGCGTTTCTCGTTTGATCTAACTCCTCTAATATCTCTTTTAATAGATATTTATATGCCATTCTTATTCTCTCCCTATATCAATCTTTGTCTCTATTATACATGATATTACGCCTCAGGTATTACTTTAGTTTCACTTTTGTATAATTTTTCAAAATATTTTTAAATCCTATTGACGTACTACTCCAGGGGTAGTATTATGAAATCAGAAGGAATACTTCTATCGTAGTACACTAAGAGAAGGGAATGGTAGTATGTTTCAAGTGATCGACCCAGGCTTTCAACCGGAAATCATTACGGTAAACTTCTATTCTATCGATAATGACGGCGCCGAGTTGTCTCGTAAGTACAAAGCGCTTCAGATTGATGAAGATCATCTCATTTTCAATAATCGGGATGAAATCGTACTTCACCGATTCTACAAAGGTAAGAACGGCCCTGAAATTGGAGATCGATCTGAAGTTTTATGTGTAATCCATATTCAACCCGAAGTATATGTCGACTTGAATCTATTGGCGAATTTGACTCTTCCAGAATTAATGATGGAGGTACCAAAGATTAAACATGAAGAAAGAGCACGCGCAAAAACTTTTATTTAAAACGGAAGCCCGTCGGGTTAACGCTTGGCGGGTAAATATTAAAATTAATGGGGGAATTGAATTATGAATGGACAAGCATTTCCAATGGTAGAAACGAAACTGGTTTGGCAAGATACGGACGAAGCGAGAACTACTTACATAGAGCCACAACAATCGCTGCAGCTTGGTAGTAATCTCGTTTTAACAGTTTACGATATTCAAAACGGTGTTTCTATCGAAGAGATTAACGAAAAAGGTGAAATAGTTGAGACGATCGCTATGCTTGGCGGTGGAGGGGATACGTTCGACCCTAACGCGGTGGATCTTACGAAAATAGAGCAGATGTCAGCCGTAGAATTAATCTTAGCATTAGCGAAGCAGAATGGATGGTGTCCGAAGCGTGAGAACTAATCTAGCATTCTACGTATTGTTCTTCGTTGTGTCTGAGGCGTTATTACTTTCGGTTTTATGGCAATAAAAAAGAGCCCTTACGAAGTTGCAACTTCATAGGCTCTCGAACAAGTTTATTCTCTAGGAGTGATTATAACATGAATTCCCAAAAAAAGATAGCCTTTAATGGATTTTTAATAGAAGGCGTCGTTATCGATAGTATGGAATATATTCAAGAATTTATCGATGATTGCGTTAGTGATTGGAGAGAGTTCGGTGGGGATCTCGATATACCGATTATTACGGAAGGATATTTCACCGGACATAAAAATGAAAATAACTCATACGTAGGAATCTTCACGACAAGCGATGGAAAGGTATATTCTGTTGACGGAGAAGATCGCATAGACTCGGCGAGGGAAATCGCTGTTTACGACTATACAACGGAGGTGGCTTCAGAATGGCACGTCCAATAACGCTCGTCTATCACGGCAATATAGACGAAAAACCATTTATCGAACGATCGCAGGCGTATTTAATAACGGATAGAATCGTATTTCAACGGTCGGGAGACGAATTATTATTCCGTGAAGTGGAATCCGGAAATGTTAGCGAAGATGAGGCGCATATATTCGGTGATAAACCTCATAGAAGCCTAAATTTTAGCGTAATGAATCGGAACGGTGAAGATATAGCGAAAAGAATTACGGGAGCTCAACTGGCAGAATGGAGCTTCGCGGCAGTAATCGAACACTTGATTAGCGAATAGGACGGATAAGCCTGGCAGCAAAATAACGGAGGAGGTCGCGGCAACGGCCTTCTTTTTAGTACCTGGTCATAAATTTATATTCTCATTTAGTTAGGTATAATTGATAATAACGTATGTATATCGTTTTCGATTGATTCTACAAAGCTAAAAACGAAGTTATATGCGCCAGGGCTACGATAACCCTCGTATTGTATTTCGGATCAGTTTTCGTCGACTCTACACGGAGAAAAACGACCTTAAAATCGATCCTAATGAAAATGACGGCGTATAAGGCGCGTAGAGGTGTTTTAAGGTCGTTGGGCTATAAGAACCCTCGAAGAAGATTAAAACGGCTGAAAGGACGCTTAAAACGTGTCAGAAGCATGCTGTTACGTTTGTGGTTCGGTGGAATGGCAGTAAAAGTAATTTGTAAAGGACGTAGAGGGGCTTTCGCTTCGCTCAATCCCATTCATTAAAGTTCGTCTCATCATTTTTCGTCTCCGATCTCATTTTTAGCCCTCGTCGTTGGGTGAGAGGGCGTAAAAATAAGCTCTCCGCCGATAAAATGATTCGACTAGGGCGGATTTCTTATAAAAGTTTTAAAAAGGTGTTGACTTTTAGATTATGTTGTGTTATTTTTAAATCTTTTAAGTTCTTTAAAGATCTTTAAGTACTTAAGATCTTAAGATCTAAACATTGCGCCTAATTAGCATTAGTCGCTGCCTGTATTACCTTAAAATCATATCGAAAAGTAATACCATCGATAAAGTGATAAACGTTATATAGACATGGCGGACGTACGCTAGTACGGACGTAAGTAGTTAATGTTTTAATAATTAAATCTTGTTAAAGTGCAGTTCGGGGAATTGCCGACGTCGGCAAAACTAGGGATGTCAAAAATATTCGAAATGTTATCGTTGCCAACCGAAATTGATCGTCAAGAATTCGTCGAACAACCACACACAATCCCGTCAACTGGCGAAACGAAAAAGGTCGACGAAATGACTGTCCGTGAGTTGCGGGAAGTTAAGAAGTCGTTAAAGGAAGCGCAGCAAGCCGCAGATGAAGCGAATAGGCATCCTCATCGTATACATAGCGTTCTGAGCGCGCAGGAGGCTCATACAGGCGTTTTAAAGTCGTCCGAGGGTTCTTATAGCCAAAAGGGTCTAAAACGTCTCTACGGCTTTAATTTACCTTGAAAATCATTACGCCTTTATTTACGGCATTCGGCGGCTATCTCCGTTGATATGTCATAGATTATAATTATTATAAATAAGAAGTTAAGACCAGGTACTAAAAACTAGGGGGATGCTAAATGAAAGAAATTATGAAGAAGGATCCGAATAAACTTATCGACGTTATTAAAGAGCGTGTAAGACACGTCGACTACACGGAAGACACTCTGAGGAAAGATATTATCGATTATATCGCAGCAAAGGTAAAGGGTCAAATAGCGCCGTATCTTCGTCTGGCTCGATCGGTTAGACGTGGGTACTATCCGAAATGGGTAGAATTTCAGAAGCTACTAGAGCATTTTAAGCTACAAGATACATTAACGCGAGAAAATAACTATTCTCCTATTCCTGAGCGTGTATTAAATCACTGGGAATCGGGTGCGGTACTAGATTTAGAGGATCATATCTTTTTCTTCAATCTTCTTCATGATAAAGAGGACCGGAAATATAATCGTTTATTCGAAGAAAGTTTCGAAGGCTGGGCGAGACCTGCGCTAGTAACGGCATTTGACCGAGTGGACATCGAAAAGAGTGATCGAGAGATAGTTGCGTATGTTAGTCGCGTATTTTATACGGAATATGTAGCGAATAGAGCGAAATCGCAAGGGATGCAGCGTAAACGACGTAATGATAAGTGGGAATATTACTACGTTCAAGATATAAACGACGAGGATTTCGGTCACAACGACGTCATGCAAGTTATTTTCCAGTCTGATCGCGAAGATTATCCGTCATTATCGGTTATTGCAGATAAACTTACGAAGAATCAAACGCAGCTGCTTATAAAACTATACAATTACGTTAGGGATGACGTATCTTTGTTATCGACTGAGCGTTTTTATAAGAAATATCCGCATAAACGAATGAATTACAAGCTAGTTTCGGAGAAATTGGAGATATCCTACGACAGTTTAGTTAAAAATATACAGAGAATGAAGGTGAGAATTGATTAAAAAATGTCCAATATTAACCTATACTTAAGGTAAGATAGGAAGACCCAAAAGACAAGAAAAATGAATAAAAAAATTATCAGCGAACTTGTGTCGAGTGCCTAACGACATGAGCTCGCTTTTTTTATGCCCAAAAATAATTCGGAGGTGCTATATATGCAAGAAGTAGTAACGGTTTTCGAACATTACGGCAACGATTTCAGCCGACAAAGACAAGCGATTTATTTCGGAAAAGGGAAGGTCGAGTATTTACCGGATCCTGAGCCGGAGGTAATCGAGGAAGAGGCCGATAGTGATCCATCATGATATAAACCAATTTTGTGCAGATGTCTTCGGATTCGTCGGGGGTTATACGAATTTTAAATCCTACGAAAATATGACGGACGAGAAGAAAGCGAAGTATCGAGAAAAGCTGACGTTATTAATTTGCTTTGAATATTCACCGCGTAAAAATTACGACATTTCGATGGATGAGGTAAGGCAATTAGTTAGTCAAGCATTGGAGTATTGGAGAGATCAAGATGAAAACATGCAGTAAATGTGAAGAACAGAAGGATATCGAAGAGTTTTACAACGAATCACGTAGCTATTGTATCGAATGTGAACGCTCGACTGCTAATACGAGAATGAAGCATTACGGTGCGACGCTGAGAGGAAAAGCAAGCCAGGCGCTTCAATCGAGCCGGAAAGCAATCAAAAATGGCGGTTATGACGTCTTTGATGACCTTACGCTAATGGACGTAATAGTTACGTTTGCATTCGCTGACGGTGAGTGTTCTTACTGCGGTAAGGTTACGAAAAATTATCACATGGAACATATCGTCCCTCTATCTAAAGGCGGCCCGAATACGCTGAGTAATATCTGCGTCAGTTGTCCGACATGCAATAAATCGAAAAACAACCGTGACTTATTAGAATGGCGAGATTTTGACGAAGTGGCCGACGTAATTTTCCAGGTCGCTAGTCGTAGAGGCGTAACTATAACGGAGGTATTGGAGGATTTTAAAACATGATAACTATCGATAGATTAAAAGTATTTTATTCGAAGGATAACCGACATATTATCGCGCACGTATTCGACGGTAATCAAAAATTCGATTTCCGTTTCGGGCGTAATTGTTCTATTAAGTTGATAAACGAGCAGATTCCGAAATTAGTAGCCGATTCTTATTTCGACCAACGATTAAAGGAGCGATATTATGCCAAGAAAGAGCGCAAAACAGCAGCGGTTTGATTCGTTGAGCCAACGTCAGCTAAGGAGATTAGAAAAGAAGAAGAAATATGCGGACCCAAGACGAGACGGAACCGATTGGACAGATCGTATGTTTAAAAAATTGAAGGAGGTCGAAGAAAATGAAAGAGCTGAAGATTAAATGCTCCCAGTGTTCGTTGCAAGCGGTATGCAGCAGGCGATCACAAAAGGAGCGATATGAGGAAAGCGGAATAACAACGTACTGCCAAATGGGTGAGTCTATCGTTAAATGGAGGGATTCCAATGAAAAGAGTAAGAGTGGCACCTTTCAGAAAAGACGGAATTACGGGCGTAGGAGTGGAGATATACAGGGGCGAAGAGAAAAACCTCGTTCTTGAATTCATAGGTAGTTACTACTTCGGAGAGTGCTCGAGACAAGAAACGGTCCAGGCATATGTCCGAGAGATACTTAAGCAACTAGAAGCCGATGAGGAAGCCATTGTTGTTATCTGCGACGGATATCTTCGCTATAAGATGGCATGGATAAGGATTTATCCGAATCGACTTATGTTTAGATTTAAACGAAACAGGCCTTATGAATCGTGCTATATGCTCGCTCAGGACGCATGGCACAGAAAATCAACTATAACGGAGGAATTATAATATGAAAATTTATAACTTTGAAACTCAAACAATTCAATCGGTAGAAAATTCGGAAGCACATCAATTAGAGCAAGGCGGAAAAGGGAAAATCGTTGATCTTGGCGACCTGGACGTAATTGAGCAGCAGATCGAGAAAGCCGTCGATAAGTATCGTGCTAAATATACCGAAATCACAACGAGCGATAATCCGGTATACAAGGTCGAGGGGGCTGTCGATTATTACACGGCTGAATTAAAGGCGGGACTTGATGCGGAAGTAACCGAATTACAAACGAAATACGAAGGACTTGTTAACGGAATGAAACAGGCAGCTAAAGAAGATCTCGCCAATCAGTCCGAATTCATTAGCGATAAGGCTAGACAGGAAGCATCCGACATTATTAACGAAACAGTTCTCGCCATTAAATACGGCGATCCGATCGGTGCTATCAATACATTAATCGAAAACGCGAACTATTACGGAGATACTCGTAAACTATCGCTATTAAACGAACTGTCGCGACTGGCAGAAGCAACAAACGGTCATCCTCGACAAAAAGAAATTGATCGGAAAATAAAGTCACTATACCACAAATTGAACGAAGTTAAAGAAGGGCGCATGCTTCCAATTAAAATTGCAGAGGCATTAAGTCCGCGAGGCGATGACGCATATCGAAGACTTACGATGACTCATGTCACGTTCAAAGATAGCCGAAATAACATGCATAACCCAGGTAAGCAATGAGATCGGTAAATAAGTCGTCGTATAGTCGGACGCCAGTTCACCGAATAAGTACGGTCGTTTTTAGTAGCCAAGAGGAGTATCTATCGTTCTTAAAGGACGGTAGGTATTCGTTAATTCACGATGTAGAAAAAGACGGCGAAACCATTATCGTCAAATATACAGAATAGGAGGGATAAAATGCTATCTATCCGTAAATCACCGGAAGAGTTAATCAAAAAACAACAGACGATTGTACAGAAAAACGAAATGTTCAACGATGACGAGTCATATGAAACGTTTAAAGCAGAGAACAAGGATATAACGATCGTTAATGTCGGTCGAAATAGCGAAGGTCAAATTTACCTTCAATATGAATATTTATCGGATTAGTATCACGTTGATGCGCTTTTCGACCTAGCCAATCGATTATCATCAACAATTAGCGATTCTTATCGGTGGGTCGGTTGAGGAGTCGACTTAACCACGGGAGTTCCTTCGGGAGCTCCTTTTTTATTTATAAAGGGGTGAGGAAATGTCAAAACACAGTTACGCAGACATACTTGCAATTGTTCAGACGTATTTAGAGCCGGTAGGTCCTAAATTAACCGCAGTAGGGGAGTCGAATGATATTAGCGAGGTTATGCGAGTGGCGAAGGAATCGGAGAATAGTTTGAAAGCCGGCCTTCGTAAATTACATGTATTAAAACTCGGTAGACAAGAACGGAAGCACATCGGATTATTAAAGGAATGTTTTCGAGAGTTTATCCGTGCTACCCAAAATCTTCAAGCGACTCAATATCGGAAAGCTAACGAACATACCGAAAACGGCGCGAAGCTATCTAGCGAATATACCAAGCGTGTTATGAGCGAGGTGGGTAGACCGTGAGTTTGAATATCTCGTTCCGTATAGAAGCAATTGATGCGTTTTCAAAAAATATGTCAAAGGTTGAATCCGCAGTAAGTGAATTCTCGGACGTATTATCGGCGTCAGGTAAAGCGTTAGCAGGCTTCGGAGCTGCGTCAACTGCCGTAAGTAGCGCGGTTTTAGGTACCGGTCTTAACTATCTTGCCGGAGCAGAGAAAGCGGAAGTCGGACTAAATACGTTAACAGGTTCGGCGGAGAAAACGAAAGCCATTATGGCGGATCTCCAAGACTTCGCAACAAAAACTCCGTTTGATTTTCCGGGCATGTTAGACGGTCAACGACGTTTAATGGGTATGGGAATGTCAGCGGACGAAGCTACCGGTATGTTAAAGGCGACGGCTGACGCGGTTGCTGCCGTTGGCGGAGGTTCTGCGGAATTAGATGGTGTAGTTACGGCGCTCGGACAGATCGAAGCAAAAGGAAAGATCAGCGCCGAAGAGATGAATCAGTTAGCCGAGCGAGGTATTCCGGCGTGGAAGATTCTCGGCGAAGAAATGGGTAAAACGCCAGCCGAATTGATGAAAATAGCATCGGAAGGTAAGTTACTCGCTAAGGACGCATTGCCGGCATTACAAAAAGGATTCGAAGAGACTTTCGGAGGAGCTGCAGCCGAACAAGCGAGTTCATTCAGCGGAAGACTATCGAATCTTAAAGAAAACTTCGATATCATGGCGGGGGCTCTCGCTCAACCGATATTCGAGCCGTTGTCTAATGCGATGGGCGCTCTAAACGAAAAGATGCAAGTCTTTGCGGATTGGTTTAAGACGTTACCGTCCGGAGTTCAAACGCTAGTGACATCATTAATGATTATTTTACCGGTCCTTACGCTATTAGGCGGAGGATTTTTAATGCTGCTCGGATTTTTACCGCAGATTAAGCTATTCTTTGCAGCGACCGCAGCCTCAGTCGGATTGACCTCGACCGCCTTGTTAAGTGTCGTCGGAGTAGTCGTGGCGGTAGTAGCGGCTTTAGCGTTGATCGGAGTCGGACTAGTTATGGCGTATAACAAATTTGACTGGTTTAAAAATGCGGTAGATGCTACGTGGGCATGGATTAAGAACGCCTGGAACGTTGCCTTGACGTTTATTAAGGGTCTAGTTTCGACGATTATGTCGGAAGTATCAGCGTTATTCGGCGATCAACTAGCGAAAATTAAGGCGTTTTGGACTGACAATGGCGAATTAATTATGAAGTTTGTTAATTCGTTCATGTCAACGGTGATGAATGATATTCAGGCAGGCATGCAATTCATCCGCGGTGTGTTCCAGGTTATTTGGCCGATCATTTCCGGATTAGTAAAAATCGCTTGGGGTATCATCAAAACGGCAGTAAATAACGGGGTCGACATCGTACTCGGACTAGTTGAAGCCGGAATGAAATTACTTGAAGGGGACTGGTCCGGAGCGTGGGAAGCTATCGAACAAATCGGAAAAGATATTTGGTCCAATATCGAAGATTTCTTCCGTAATGTGGATCTATTTTCGATAGGCTCCGATATTATACAAGGATTGCTCGACGGTTTAGGGTCAATGGCTGGCGCGATAACTCGAAAAGTTAAATCGTTAGCTTCATTAGTACCGGACGGACTTAAAGACTTCCTAGGTATACACTCACCTTCACGTTTGATACGCGATCAAGTGGGTAAGTTTATCCCTCTAGGACTAGCTGAAGGTATTACGAATAGCCTTGGATCAGTACGGAAAGCAGTCGGAAATATGTCGGTAACGGCAGTTCCGGAAGTTCCAGAGGCAAGCGCTTATTCAAATCAGCCGGTTAGATCGCAAGGTTCCGGATCAGGTGGAACTACGTTCAATCAACCTGTTAACGTATACCTTACGTATAACGGTTCCGGTTCAAACGACGATGCTGTGGGTCTTGTCGATATGATTGACTATGAGTTAGCGAAACGTATGCGAAATGCTGCGAGAATTTCCGGTATAAAAATCTAAACTAAACGGAGGGGAAACGATGAGTAAATTAAAAGCAGAACAATACGAGGCGATCGGATATCTCGCCCAACCTAAAAACGGAGGACTTACGCTAGACGAAGTCGCCGAAACAGTCGGAGTCAGTCGCCAAACGTTATATAGATGGCGCCAGGATATCGAATTCAATGACGAGATTAAACGTCAGATCAACCGAAATACTATGTCGCGTATTCCGGAAGTATTAGACGCTATGATCGAGTCAGCAGTAAATAATAAATCGTCTAACGCTGCTAAAATTGTCCTTCAATCGGTCGGCTTATTAACGGATCGTTTAGAGGTCGAGGATAGAACGAAGCAAAAAGAAAGCCCGACTTCCGATATCGATACGATGAAAGCGGAAATCGAGCGCATGAGACAATCGCGACAAATTCAATAACAATCGGCGGCATCCTTCGGGGTGTCGCTCTTTTTTTTGTCTTGTACATACGGGTATATAATGGTAAAATTCGAGTAAACGGTCAGTTGTTCGTTCAATGACCGGTTCAACTAACGGAAAAGAATACCGATATATAGCGATTTACACGCCGATAGAGCAACGGCCTTCTAAGCCGTCGGTCAGAGGTTCGAATCCTCTAAGGCGCGTCAGTAAAAGGTTAGTTTCAATTTTGAAACTAACCTTTTTTGTGTATTTAGCAGAAATAATCTGTCC
>Ga0182742_1003627_pt1 | contig 14871 bp, 10 predicted proteins | sample eDN5th37CBELigMG_FD_128880 | JGI IMG/M metagenome (GOLD analysis project Ga0182742, IMG submission 128880) | Enriched Miracle-Growth compost microbial communities from Emeryville, California, USA - eDNA 5th pass 37_C BE-Lig MG (version 2)... ... | reverse complement strand
GCAAACTCCCCTTCGCGCCGGATCTCCCAGCGGCCGAAAGCCGGATAGGCATGGCGCAGCGCCCTGACGGACGGGGCCGTTTCCTCCTTGACGATGACCAGCGTGCGTTCCGCAGAGTGGATATCCTCCATCGGCGGAACCCAGGACTTGCCCGCATCGTAATTTGCCATGACCTCGGAGACCCGCTCCTGGTTCTCGAACCGGGGGGCCATGTAGCTCGCATCCTGCCGCCGCGGATGCCATAGATGCGCCATCTGCAGGCCGCGCTGGAAGACGTCGATGCCGTAGAGCGCGAAATAGGCGCGGAAGCCCTCATAGCGCTGGATCGAGTTGTTCATCGTGTTACGGTAGTGATTGAGCGGCTTCGGGCCGCGCGGCGCATAGGAGGCAAGGCGGTAGAGGAGCTCGAAATCCTCCGCGCCGTGGCCGACGAAGCTCTTGTCGTGGCCGCCGATCGCCAGGAGATGGTAGCGGCTGGCGACGATGGCCGAGATCGCATAGGTGTGGTTCTCGTAGACCGTCTTGTCGCGCCGCATCACCCCGTCATGGGCGAGCGCGTCCGCAAAGGACGCATCCCCCTTCGCAAAAAGTGCCAGATAGCGCTCCGTGAAGGCTTCCGTCAGATAGACGCCGGGCAGGGCGAAAAAGGCATAGGCATTGTCCGGCATGCCCCGCAACCGCGCCTCCTCCAGCACCCGCTCGTAGCCGCGCGGCGACAGGAGGAAGTCGATGTCGTGATAAAGGACGAGCGGCGTTCTGGCGTGCTGGGTGCCGATATCGCGCGCATGGCCGACGCTGAAGGCCTGATCGCCGGTCTCCACGCGCACCAGCGCCGTTCCCGTCGCGCCTGCCAGGTCCCGCAGTTCCCCTGCCCTTTCCTCAGCCGTCCCGTAATCGACGATGAGGGGCACATAGGAAGGAGGCAGCGTTGCGATGATCCGCGCAATACGTTCCGGTTCGTCATAGAGCCGGTCGGTGGAAAGCCTGACGGGTATGACGGCGGTCATGAGCGGATTTTGATGCAAAGCGTTTCCCCTCCTCACCTCTGCAAATCGAAAGGATAGAGAACCTTTCCGACAAAGCGAAGCTGCGAGGACCTGTGTTCACGGAAATAGCGGATCGGATTGGCGCGGAACCGCCGGGCGCTCTTCCTGTTGCCGAATGTCCGGATCACCGGCGACAGGAGATAGGTCAGGAGATGACGCCAGCCGAGGATGCCGAACGCCCCGAAGGGCTGCCAGACGATCGGCATGTCGATATCGAATTCGTATCTGTACCGCTCCGGATTGCGCAACCGCTCCTTCAGCCAGTCGATGGCCTGTTCGAACGTGTATTTCTCCCCGGTGGTCGGCTCGAAATAGCGCGGATAGAGCAGATAGGCCGCGGCGAAGACCTCCTCCACCGTCCGGCGCCTCGTCCGGCGCGGATTGGGCTGCCGGTCGTCCGTCAGGCCCCAGCCGGCATAGAAGGGGCAGCCGAGGACCGTCAGGGGGATGCCGCGCATCAGCGCCTCGAAGCCGCCGAGGGAGGTGATCGCATAGGCCTTGTCGATGGTTTCGAAGGATTGCGCCAGCGGCACGCTCTCGCGCAGGACGCGGCACAGATGCTCGACATCGGCCGGGTTCGACTGCGCTTCGCGCACCCCGTTCAACACGTCCGGATGCGGCTTGTAGATGATCTCGGCATCCGGATTTTCCGCGGCCGCGAGGCGCACCAGGTCGTTGTTGGTGATCGTCCGGTCGCATCCGAAGCGGATGGAGGCGTCATCCTCGACCTGTCCGATGACGAGAACCCTCGGCTTCGTCTTCTCGCCGAGAAGAGCCGGCAGGGAAAGGGTCGACACCGCGTTGTACTTGCTCAGACCCCCTTCCACCATGAGGCGGATACCCTGCCGCGCCCGCTCCAGGAGCGCCGCATCGGTGGAAAAGTCGTGGGTTTCGAGAAGGATCTCCAGATCGGACGGCCCTCTGCTGTCGAAATAGGGACGGTGGCTGTCCAGCGCGAGGGAAAGCGGCGGCGTTCGCGCCGCATTCGGACGGTTCGAGCGCAGAAACCCGTCCTCGATGAAATAGCAGGGTATGCCCGTCCTGCGCACGAAGGCCGCCAGATTGACCGGCACATTGTGGCCCCAGATGAAGATCTCCGCTCCTTCGGTCCCCTGGATCCGGGGCACCCATTTCTCCTCGAACACCGCCTCGGAAATGTGCAGAGGCACATAGGTGAAGCGCCGTTCGGGGAAGAACGATTTGAAGATTTCCCGTTTCCACCCGTTGATATGAAAGGCAAATGTCGGGATCCGAGATGTCTCGATCGCCATCGATGTCGTCACTTTTCTACCGCGCTGTTATCGTCGCTCCGAGCCCACCGACTGCGGCGGGTTTTTAGCGACGGGGCCGTGCGCTGTAAAGTTTGATCTTCTTCCGGGCTCGGCAGAACCGGGCCGGCCGGAGGACAGGTTCGGCCGGCTCCCGCCACGGAAAATCCGGATCAGGACTCCATCCGGCTTTCCAGCAGGGCGTCGATGCGCATCGCCAGTTCGTCGGGATCGGCCCGAAGGGTTTGAAGATGCAGCTCCGGATGCTCGGGCGCCTCATAGGGCGAGCTGATGCCGGTGAAGTTCTGCAATTCGCCCCGCATCGCCTTCTTGTACAAGCCTTTCGGGTCGCGGCGGGCACATTCCTCGAGCGGCGTGTCGACGAAGACCTCGATGAATTCGCCCTCCACCATGAGGTCGCGGGCAAGCCGGCGCTCGGAGCGGAAGGGCGAGATGAAGGAGACCAGCACGATCAGGCCGGCATCGGCCATGAGCCTTGCCACTTCCGCCACGCGGCGGATGTTCTCCACCCGGTCCTCGTCGGTGAAGCCGAGATCCCTGTTGAGACCGTGGCGCACATTGTCACCGTCCAGCATGTAGGTATGGCGGCCCTTGGCGTGCAGCAGCTTTTCCAGCCGGTTGGCGACCGTCGACTTGCCGGAGCCGGAAAGCCCGGTGAACCAGACGACGGCGGCCTTCTGGTGCTTGAGGGCGGCGCGCGCCTTGCGGTCGACCTCCATGGCCTGCCAGTGCACGTTGTCGGCCCGGCGCAGCGGGAAATCGATCATGCCGGCGCCGACCGTGCGGTTGGTCATGCGGTCGATCAGCACGAAATTGCCGGTGACGCGGTTGTCGGCATAGGCGTCGAAGACGACCGGCGCCCGGGTGGAGACATTGCACACCGCGACCCCGTTCATATGCAGCCCCTTGGCGGCAAGATGGGCGAAGGTGTTGACGTCGACCTCGTATTTGAGGGCGGTCACCGTCGCATCGACGCTGTCGGTCTCGGTGCGCAGCACATAGCTGCGCCCCGGGATCATCGGATTGGCGTCGAACCAGATGACATGGGCCTGGAACTGGTCGGCGACATTCGGCCGGTCGGCGGGCGCGACCAGCATGTTGCCGCGCGAGACTTCCAGCTGGTCTTCGAGCACCAGGGTCACGGCCTGGCCTTCCACGGCGCTTTCAAGCGCGCCGTCGCGGGTGACGATCTGCTTGATCCGCGTCGTCCGGCCGGATTTGGCGACCACGACCTTATCGCCGACGGCAACGGAGCCGGAGGCGACCTGTCCGGCAAAGCCGCGGAAATCAAGATCGGGCCGGGAGACATATTGGACCGGGAAGCGGAACGGTTTTTCGCGAAGCGCCTCCTCGACGGGAACGGTCTCCAGATGCTCCAGGAGAGACGGCCCCTGATACCAGCCGGTCTTTTCCGAGCGCCGCGTGACATTGTCGCCGTAGCGCGCCGAAAGCGGGATCGGCTGGATCGTGGCAAAGCCGAGATCGCCGGCAAAGGCCCGGTATTCCGCAACGATCCCGTCGAACACACTCTGGTCGTGGTCGACGAGATCGATCTTGTTGACGGCCAGGACGATATGCCGGATGCCGAGGAGCGAGGCGATATAGGAATGGCGGCGCGTCTGGCGCAGGATGCCCTGACGGGCATCGACAAGGACGACGGCAAGGTCGGCCGTCGAGGCGCCGGTCGCCATGTTGCGGGTATATTCCTCGTGGCCCGGCGTGTCGGCGACGATGAACTTGCGCCGGTCCGTCGCGAAGAAGCGATAGGCGACATCGATGGTGATGCCCTGCTCGCGCTCGGCCTCCAGTCCGTCGACGAGCAGCGCGAAATCGATATCGTCGCCGGCTGTGCCGTGCTTGCGGCTGTCGCGCTCGAGGGCGGCGAGCTGGTCCTCGAAGATCAGCTTCGTGTCGTAGAGCAGGCGGCCGATCAGGGTCGACTTGCCGTCGTCGACGGAGCCGCAGGTGAGAAACCGCAGCAGGGACTTGTTTTCCTGCTCGCGCAGATAGTCGACGACGCTCCTCGAAGCGTCCGCGGCGATGGCGGCCATCAGAAATATCCCTCGCGCTTCTTCTTCTCCATCGAGCCGGCCTCGTCCTTGTCGATCATCCGGCCCTGGCGCTCGGAGGTGCGCGCCGTCAGCATTTCCCGCACGATATCCTCAAGCGTTGCGGCATCGGATTCGATCGCCCCGGTCAAAGGATAGCAGCCGAGCGTGCGGAAGCGCACCATGCGCTCCTCGACCCTGTCATCCTCGCCGATCGGCATGCGCTCGTCGTCGACCATGACCAGCATGCCGTCGCGCTCGACGACCGGGCGGGGCGCCGCGAAATAGAGCGGCACGATCGGGATGTTCTCCTTGAGGATATATTGCCAGATGTCGAGCTCGGTCCAGTTGGAGAGCGGGAAGACGCGGATCGATTCCCCGGGCGCGACGCGGGTATTGTAGGTCTTCCACATTTCCGGGCGCTGGTTCTTCGGATCCCAGGCATGGGCCGCATTGCGAAAGGAGAAGATGCGCTCCTTGGCGCGCGACTTTTCCTCGTCGCGCCGCGCCCCCCCGAAGGCGGCGTCGAAACCGTATCTGTCGAGCGCCTGGCGCAGCGCCACCGTCTTCATCACATGGGTGTGCAGGCTCGATCCGTGCACGAAGGGCGAGATGCCCTGCTCGATGCCTTCCGGATTGACATGGACGAGGAGATCGAAACCCAGTTCGGCCGCCATGCGGTCGCGAAAGGCGATCATATCCTTGAATTTCCAGGTCGTGTCGACATGGAGGAAGGGAAAGGGCGGCTTGGCCGGATAGAAGGCCTTCATCGCCAGATGCAGCATGACCGAGGAATCCTTGCCCACGGAATAGAGCATGACAGGCTTGGAGAAGGTGGCCGCCACTTCCCGGAAGATGTGGATCGCCTCCGCTTCCAGCCGCTGGAGATGTGTGAGAGACGTCAAGGCGTGCTCCGATGGTCCGTCAACGATCCGCTCTCTTTGCACAATGGTCCGGCGATAGCAAAATGCTTTCTGCGCATATCGGACGGCGATGAAAGCGGTTTCGTCTGGCCCAAAGGCGTTGCTGTTGCTTATATCCCCTCATCACGCCGACCCGCCTCGGACATCAGGCCAGGCCAGCCGAGACAAGACAGGACGATCCGGACATGAAGGCACCCCCCTTTTCCATGATGCCGCGGGCCGATTTCAGCGCCCTCACCCTTCATGAGAAGAATTCCTATCTCCAGGCCCTTGCGGACCGCTACGCCCAGCAGCACGAGCGCGAGGAGGTGGTTCTCGACAAGGATGCCCTCAGCCGGCTGCGGCGCTATTACAGCCGGCGGGTCTGGGCCGACCTGAAGCTCGAAAACCTCAGCGACAACCGCATGGACATGCTGCTCGCCAGGCTCGGCGAGGCGATCCGCAACGATTCCATCAAGGCCGACGTCACCGCCGCCCTGATGCAGGAGACGACGCCCAAGCGCATCTTGCGGACGGCGCCGGAGAACGACGCGCAGCTGATGTTCTTCGTGCCGACCATCTATGACGCGCCCCTGAAGGACGATGTCCACTTGATGGACGTCGCCCCCTTCTCGCTCAGCAAGAAGGCGAACAAGGGCATCATCAAATACGAATTGAAGGACAGCCTCATCACCATCGAGGGCGGCGCCGAGACGGGGCTTGCCACGGTCTTCGACTACGACATCTTCCTCAACATGGTGTCCTATCTCGCCGACGAGGTGAAGAACTACCGCAGCAGCGAGGCCAAGGGCTTGCGACCGAGCCTGCCACCCAAGGTCTACCGCCCGAGCGCCTCCCATATCCTCAAATTCTGCCGGCGGTCGGACGGCGGCAAGGCTTATGAGGATCTCGAGGCCGCCCTCGACCGGCTCGCCAACACGACCATCAAGGTCGTCAACCTGTCCGGCGGCAAGCGCCGCCAGGTCGACAGCCGCCCGATGATCAGCGGCTACAGCGTCGTCAGCCGGACCGGAGCGAACCGGATCGAGACCATCGAGATCAGCATACCCGACTGGGTCTATACGAGCATCGTGCGCAACGAGAAGACCCTGCCCCTCCTCACCCTCCACCAGGACTACTTCCTGATCAGCTCAGGCCTCGGCCGCTTCATCTATCGCCTGGCGCGCAAGGCGGCCGGCAAGAGCGAGGCGACCTACAGCCTGAAGGAGCTGCACAAGCGCAGCGGCTCGACGCAGGAGCTGCGCAAGTTCTCCTATGATCTCAAGGAATTCGTCACCCGCACGCTCGCCTTTCCCATGCCGGAATACGATCTGTCGCTGGAAAACGGCAAGGACGGCGCCGTCCTGCGCATGCGCTATCGGGAGGAAGGAGACCTTTCGCTTTTTCCTCTTCTCGCCGAGGTCTGATTTTGTCGTGGCGCCGTACATTACCGACGACAAAAATCCTGACACCCTCCGTACATCGCCGACGACAGATTTCCCCGCCCGCCGTACATTACCGACGACAAGAACCAGAGGAAAACCGGCCGACAGATTTTTTGTCGAATCCGTATTTCGCCGACAAATTTCCGTACATTACCGACGACAAACCGTACATCGCCGACGACAGTCCGTACATCGCCGACATCTAATGGAAATAAGCGACTGTTCTAAAAGGGGAAATAGGAATTTTTCAGCTCTAAAACTTATTAAAACCATTAAAACGAGTCAAAACGAGGCGGGGCCTCTTCTTTTCAATCTTTTTTGGAAGGATTCTTTCCCGAAAAAGCGAACCGAAATCCGCGACAAAACGGTATTTCAACGAGGACAAAATCACATTTGTCCTGTGTCCCCGGAAAACGGTAAAATCGAAAACCCGTCATTCAATCGCCGTCTTCGCGGGAAAAGCAGGACCCCTATTCATGGTTTCAAGTCGGGGAAAAACGGATTAACACCCCTTTGCGACGCAAGTCCCACAATGCGAGGCTGACAATGAACGGACAACAAAACACCGATTCCGCACCAGACTGGCGTTTCCTCTGGGAGTTGAAGATCGCAGCCCAATCCGTATCCGATATCTATGTCAGCCTATCTCTGCTCGGCGGGCATTACGTCCGGGTCTCGCCGAAAGATTTTCTGGAAACCATAAACGACATGCAGGCGGTCAGTGCGACCCATCCACATCCCAAGCGCTTCCAGTTCACCATGGAAAACAGTATTTTATGGGTACACTCATCGGCAATGCCAAAGAAAAAGACATCCCTTCCCCCGGATGGGAATGCGGCATGAGCCGGGTCGGCGCCCTCCTGCTTTTCGCCCTGGCGCCAGCCATTTTGGCGCTGTTTCCCGCCCTTCCGCTGCGGGCGGAGACCGCGCCGGCCTGCACCGCCGGGCGGCTTGAGACGCTTTTGAAGAGCAACCGGCCCGGCAGGGAAATCGCCGTCGATTGCAGCCTGACCCTGTCGAAGGATACCCGGATCCGCGCCAACATGGTGTTCGAGGGATCGAAAGCCTCCGGGGCGGTCCTCGATTGCGGCGGCGGCACGATCGACGTTTCCGGCAACAAGTCCCGCCTCGGGCGAACGGCGATCATCGTGCGATCGCTGCAGCGGGCCGATGGCAGCTGGGATGCGCCGGAGAACGTCACGGTCCGCAATTGCGTCATCAAGGGCTTCATGCGGGTCTATGGCCTTGACGAGAACGCCAACGGCCCGAATATGAAGGCCTCCTCGCGCAAGGCCGATCACACGAAATTCGCCCAGGCCGCAGCGCCCAAGCGCACGACATTCGACAATCTCACCATTCTCGCCCCCGGCGGCATTCCGCTCTATGTCGGACCTGGCGCCACGGGCACGAGACTGCTGAATTCGCATCTTACGGGGCAGTCCACCGGAACGGCCATCTATCTCGACGCCGAATCCGGCCGGAGCCAGATCAGAGGCAATATTTTCGACCTGACGACGAAAAGCCGCGAGCTAATCGCCATCGACGGCTCGACGCGAAACCAGATCGTCGGAAACACGTTCAACAATCCCGTCAACGGCGGCATATTCGCCTATCGAAATTGCGGTGAAGGTGGGGTGATCCGTCACCAGACGCCCAATTTCAACGTCATTTCCGAGAACCGCTTCGTCTATAATAGCGGAGCCATCAAGAAGCCGGCCGTCTGGCTCAATTCGCGCAACGGCAAGCAGCGTTATTGCTTCATCGATCCCCGCTACAATTTCGGCAGCAGCAAGAATTCACGGGATTTCGCGCGGAAGAATGTCGTCAGCATGAACGAGATCGTCGGTGGCGATCTTCGCCTCATCCAGAACAATGATGCCTCCAACGAAATATACGGTAACGTCGCAGAATAGAACGTCAGACTTCGTCCTCCCGGATCTTCTTCCGGTCATGCAGACCATGGTTGAGAAGCCGTGCAGGTTCGATGAAGTCGATGAGAGAAGATAGAACGCCGCGCCTGGATGCAGGCGCGGCGTTTCCATTGCTATGCCTTTGTCCTCAAAGGACGAAATAGTCCTTCAGGAAGGTGGTGTTTCCGGATACCAGGATCGCGAAGTCGGCATTGCCGTCGCCGTCGACATCGCCATAGATGAAGGTGTCGGCTTCCGACTTCTGGAAGCGCAGCTCGCCGGCCTTCTTGGAGAACTGGTCCGCGCCGATAAAGGCGAAGGACTGGTTTCCGGAGATGGTCGTGTTGGCGTCGATCCCCGACAGGTCGATGCGATCGCCGGCCTTGCCGTTGAAGTCGAGGATCGTGTCGCGGCCGGAGGCCTTCAGCGTGGAATCGGCAAGCGTGTTGAAGACGAACATGTCCTTGCCGCTTCCGCCGGAAAGCAGGTCGGCGCCCTTGCCGCCGACAAGCCGGTCGTTGCCGGCCCCGCCGGAGAGCACGTCGTTGCCGTCGCCGCCGAAGAGCTTGTCATTGCCGGCGCCGCCCTCGAGGAGATCCTTGCCGGTCCCGCCGTAAAGATCGTCGTTGCCGGCCCCGCCATAGAGCTCGTCATTGCCAGCTCCGCCGTAGAGGATATCCCTGCCCTCCCCGCCATAGAGCATGTCGCGGCCAGCGCCGCCGAAGAGCTGGTCGTTGCCCGCGCCGCCATAGAGTTCGTCATTGCCGGTCCCGCCGTAGAGCACGTCCTTCCCGGCGCCGCCGTAAAGCTGGTCGTTGCCGGTTCCCCCGAAGAGCAGGTCGTTGCCCTCCCCGCCGTTCAGGATGTCGTGGCCGCCCTTGCCGTAAAGCTGGTCGTTGCCGGCATGGCCGAGGATGCGGTCGGAGCGGCTCGTGCCCGCCAGGAAATCGTTTCCGGCCGTTCCCTCGATGAGATCGGAGACTTCCGGCGTCCCGATGGTGACGGTCCCGTCGGCGAATTTCAGCTTCTCGATGCCCTTGATCGTGTCGACGCCGTCATTGCTGCCGGCGCGCTTGTCCGTCACGGTCCAGGTGCCGTCCTTGTTCTCGACCCAGCTATAGTCGGCCTTGTTGCCGTTCAGCACGAAGGTATCGTCCCCGAGCCCGCCGTCGATGATGTCGTTGCCGCCATTGCCCTTGATCGTATCGTTGAAGCGCGTGCCGACATAGGTGTCAGCGCCGTTCGAGCCGGTGACGTTCTGGGCATATTGCTTGAGATGCTGCAGATAGAGCGCAAGCTGTGCGGCGGTCGCGGCAGATCCGGCCATATAGGTGTTCATGAAGTTGCGAACCTCGCCGTTCGCATCCGCATTCAGGTCGTTGGCAAGATCAAGGCCCGTGATGCGCAACTGCACATTGCCGCCGGTAAAGGCGCCGTTGCCATTATAGGAGCCCTTCCCGCGGGTGCCGTATTCGACGGTGTCGATCTTTCCGGAGATACGATGGGTGGTCATGTCGTATCCGAAAGAACCCTGCGCGATCACATATTTCGAAGCGGCATCCGTGCCATAGCTGAAGAAGGCTTCCTTGCCGCTCAGCGCGTTCTTGTCGTTGTCGAAGGTCGGGAAGCCGCCGCCGGTCGTTCCCTTGAGGAATCCGCCGAGCAGGAAGGCGTCGAAGTCGATGCCGTTCGCGCCGGATGCATCGAGGTTGATCGTGCCACGGGACTGGCCGTCCCCTTCCGCGACGTCGCCGACATTGATGGTGAAGGTTTTCGTGATTTCGTTGACGCCATCGGAAACCTTGACGTCCACCCGGTGATTGGCGGCGGTCTCATAGTCGAGCGCACCATTGACGAAGAGCTTCCACTTGCCGTCCGTGTCCTGTGCGACCTTGAACTTTCCGCCGGCGTCGTTGGTAAGGCTGTAGGTCAGGGGCTGGCCTTCCGGATCCTCCGCCGACAGGATGCCGACGACCGTGCCGACCGCGGCGTCCTCATCGATGGCGGTCTTTGAAAGCGCAAGCTTTTCCGGCGCCTGGTTCGCTGCTCCGATCACGAGTTCCACATCGAGGAACTTGACCTTTTCCACATTGGTAAGCGTGTCCGTACCGTCGGTGACGCCGGTCGTGCGCAGATCCTTGACCGTCCAGCTGCCGTCCAGCTTCTCGGTGAGCTGATAATCGGCCCGGTTGCCGGAGAAGACCGCCGTGTCCGTGCCGCCTCCGCCATCGATGACGTCATCGCCGGCATTGCCGGTGATCGTGTCGTCGTTGTTGGTACCCTTGTAGGTGTCGTTGCCGTCTGAGCCGACGAAATTCTGGGAGAAGGACGAAAGATAGGCGTAAATCTTCGAATACTCACCCTTTTGAAGAGCGTAGTAGAGCGCGTCGAGCGGATTGACGATCGCAACGTCGTTGACGACCTTGCCATCCGTGCCCGTGCCGGGCGCGATGTCGAGATCGAAGCCCGTGATCTTCAGCTCCTCGGCCAGGTTCTTGATGATCCCGTTCACGCCTTGGGTGGAGTCGCCGCCGGTTGTCGTTCCGTCGACCCACTTGCCGAAAAGCATGCTGTCGAGATGGCCGGAAATGCCGTTGCCCTTGCCCTGGCCGTAATAATGGATGCCGTCATAGGCCAGCTCCTGGCCTTCCAGAACGATGCGGGAGGAACCGGGAGAGCCGTTCTCGTTATATTTGAAGGCGAGCTGGGAGCCGTTCATGTAATAGGTATTGTTGTAGGCATTGTCCGGCGTACCGCCGAAGAAATTATAGGTTCCCGGTATCGTCAGAGCCGCAAAATAATCGGCGATGTAATCGGCCACTCCCGTGGCCGTTCCGTCCGTGTTTGTCGCAAAGGAAATCCCGGAAGCACCGAGATTGCTCGCATCGATCTTGATCGTCTTTGTGGTCGCCACCTGTTAACCCTCCAACACGAACACGCGCCTTCCTCACGCGGAAGCGCGGTTCCGTAAACCTGAGCTTTGCTGGGCGGTTCGCCTTCAGCCCGCCCGACAGTGCGCGTCGGCGGGAGCAGGAGTGGCGCGGTGGCGGAGGGAGCCCGAGATTGTACGTTGCATTTTCGCAAGGCTCCGATGATCGAGCGGATCGGGAATGACGGCCTGTTCGGCGACGATCCGGGCGGCTATCTCCAGTTTTGGGGATGGATAGATATTATGAATTAAATAGTCAACATTAATCTGGGCGGCAAGGCCCGGAAACCATTGATCAATGCCGGTCATAACGGATCTGTCGCGGGAAAAGCATGTCACATCGGCGGTTGCCTTGGCGACGGCTATCCGGCACGCCGGCGGGTGATTTCCTGTTCGGGTTAACGTCTCGTTTGCCATGATGCTGATAAACAGGAGATCGTATGGTTAACGCTTCGTTTTCCCGGACAGGTAGTCCGGCGACGAAGCGGGCGTGAAAGACGGCGGGCGCAAACCTCGGCAGGGAAAATCCATGTCCTACCCTATCTCGGCCTCCCCTGCGGGACCGGCGAGCATCGATCTCAGGGAGAATGCCCTCGGCATCCTGTTTCTCTTCATGACGGTGGGAGCGTTCGCGTTCCGCCTGTTCGTGACGCCGGACCTGATGAACATGCTGATGGACTATACCAGCGAGGGCGGGCCGTTCTACGCCAAGTTCCATCTGGGGACCTATGCGATGGGGGCGACGCTCGCCATCATCCTGGCCAGCCGCCCGCTCATCCTTACGGGGGAGGATGTGGGCCTCTTCCGGTCCCTTGTCCGCTATGTCGCGGTGCTGACGGGACTGGCCGTCTACCTCGTCCTCATCGGGCAGCTGAGCGCCATCGGCTTCGTCATCGATACCTACCTTGCCGCAGTCGTGGCGGGCGCCTTGCTGCTCGTGCAGACCGAACAGGTCCGCCGGATCGCCGCGACCTCGGTGCTTTGCATAATGATCGCAGGCGCGATCATCGCCATCGGGGAAGTCACCGTCGGGCACCGTCTCATGCCGTTCACGGAAAGCGAGACCGCCTTCCGCGCCACGGGACTATCCAGCCACCCCCTGTCGCTCGGCGCGCACTGCGCCGTGGCGATCGGCTTCGTGCCGCTGACGCGCTGGCGCATCTGGGTCAAGGTCGCGGCCATCTTCGTCCTGTTCATCGGCTGCGTGGCGGCGGGCGCGCGCCTGGCGCTCATGCTGTCGACGGTCGAGATCCTGCTCCTGCTGCTCTTCGTCCGCTGGCCGAAGCTTTCTCCCCGCCACGAGCGCCAGGCCAAGCTCATCGCGTTCTTCGCGACGATATTCGTCGGTTCGGTCCTTGCCGTCCTCCTGCTTTCCGTCGGCCTTCTCAGCCGGTTCAGTTCCGTGGTCGACGACAATTCCATGGCGCGCGTGCGGATCTACGAGGTCTTCAACCACGTTTCCTGGAACGACATCCTCTTCGGCATGAATTCCGCCGACCTCCTGCGCATCGTCAACGAAAAGGTCGGCCTTCCCTTCATCGAGAGCGCGCCGGTCATCATCATCATGCTGCAGGGGCTTCCGGCGGCGATCTTCTTCACCATCGTCGTGGCCCGTTACATCCTGCGCATCCTGCGGGGAACGCCGATAGCGGCGAAGATCGGTGCGGCCACCTTCATCCTCGTCGACCTGTCGAACAACGCCCTGGCCAACAAGACGCCCGACATCATTCTCCTGACCATCCTGATCATCGGATTGCGCGGCGCGATCCGGTCTGGCCCTGTCCCGGCGGAAGGTCCGCAGCGGGCAGTCCTGCGCGCGTGATCGTCTCGCGGCTGAGGTCGCGTGCCGTCACACGGCCGCGGGCCGCGAGGATGTCAGGCTCCTCTGCCCGTTTCTGTTGCTGAGAAGCCTGAGAACCGGTTTCTCGAAGGCCGCGTGGATCACCAGGCTTGCGATGCAGGATGCCACGATGCTGATGAAGGAGACCAGGAAAACCGTCGCAGGATGATCATGCCCGACAAGTCGGCCGGAAAGGTTGGTTACCGCGCCGATGACGAACATGTGCGACAGGTAGAGCGCGTAGGAGGCGTTGCCGAGCTGCTCCAGAAGCCGCCAGCGTCCGAGCTGTGCCTCCAGCACGAGGCCGAGGACAAGAAGTCCTCCGCCCCACGCGACCTGTCCTGCAAAACCGATCTCGCGCATCAGCGGCGTGCCGTCGTCGGTGAAAGCGAGGATCGCCCCCGCGGCCGCCATGGCGCCGAGCGTCCAGACGCGGTGCGTGACGAACATGGACCCGTCCCGCAGATAGGCCCAGCCGATCCATGCGCCGATGACGAAAGCCAGTGGTGAGGCATTCAGGTAAAACTTGATGACAGGATCGCTCGGCGCCAGCAGCAGCCCGGCCAGCCACATGGCGACAAAGAAGACCGTCAAGGCGAATATGCGGGAGGTCACCGACAGGAATGCAAGCGCCGCGAAGGCGACATAGAAATAGGCCTCGTAATTGAGCGTCCAGCCGAGGGAAAGAAGCGGGCTGGCCCCGCCCCGCTCCGGCGCTTCGTGCACGATGAAGAAAAGCGACTGGAGAAAATGCGGCCAGGTGAAGACGGTCGTCTGGAAGAGACTTGGCGCAAGGGCCGCCAGAAGCGCTGCAAGACCTGTGAACAGCCAGTAGAGGGGCACGATGCGGATTGCGCGGCGCTTCAGGAAATCCAGCGCGGGAAACGGCCCGCTTCCGGAAATATAGACCATTATGAAGCCGCTGATGACGAAGAAGAGAATGACGCCAAGGCGGCCGGCCATGACGACGAGAAGGTTGTCGGTTCCGATCTGGTGGGAGAAGGCGTGCGCGAATACCACCAGCAAGGCCGCACAGGCGCGAAGATATTGCACGGAATGAAGTGTCTTCACGCTTTTCTCCTGATGCTTCAAGGAGGCGAACTCTATTATTCGTCGAGCCGGAGCGCCGCTGAAGGTGCCGGGAATACGATATTGTCTTTTCAATATGCGGGTGCGTCGTCAAGCAGAGGCTGACGACATGGTTTACACGCAGACCAGGCGACGGCGCACGTCGAACCCAAGGAAGGCGGACGCGCTGCCCCACGCACCCATCTGAAGCTTGGGACGCCCATCGGGGCAGGTCGTGTCGATAAAAGGCCGGGCGTGCCGCCGGTTCTACAGCCCGGCCTTGCGCATGAGCTCGTCCAGCGCCTCGCCATAGGACATGCCGGTTTCGTTGCAATATTGCTTGAAGCGATTGATCACGTCGATCGGCGCACGCACGAAGGCCTGGTCGAGCGGT
>Ga0182742_1003626_pt1 | contig 14871 bp, 16 predicted proteins | sample eDN5th37CBELigMG_FD_128880 | JGI IMG/M metagenome (GOLD analysis project Ga0182742, IMG submission 128880) | Enriched Miracle-Growth compost microbial communities from Emeryville, California, USA - eDNA 5th pass 37_C BE-Lig MG (version 2)... ... | reverse complement strand
TCCACGAGATGCGTCGAATGCTCCAGCGGCACCACCTTTACGCCATGGGTGCCGACAACAAGGAACGCGATTGGCGTAATGGACACACCGCCGCCGCTGCCGCCGCCGAAAGGTAAAGATACGGACGAATGCTCTCTCGATTCGAATGGCGCGATTCGAGAATCTTCACGTTCGCCGCCCTCTTTATCCACCGTAAATTCACTGCCGCCGGCCGCAAAACCGAAGCCGACCTTGCTGATTGGAAGAATCGTGGTGCCGTCAGGTGTTGTTACCGGGTCCCCGACAATCGTATTGACATCGACCATTGCTTTCAAGTTTTCCATTGCGGTGCGCATTAACCCTTGTATCGGATGCTCGCTCATGAACGTATCTTCCTCCTTTATCAATAGAACCTGCGGAAACATCAAATCTACAGTTATCTTTCCCACAAGTGTTCACGGTATCCAACAATCATAAGCGGTTAAGCGGCAGGGGTATCCACCGTTTTCTTACGAATTAAAATCTTATACCATACCTTCCAGCCGCCGCGTCGCTTAAGGACGCGCCAAACCATCATACTCACGATGACAAATAACCAATAAACCCGAATTGCGGCACGGACGGACACTTCCGTACGGAAAACCGGGACATCTTGATATACGGGGATCAATTGCAAATCCGGACGGCAATCGAACGTGACCTTTCGGCTTGCCGCAGAAATGATCGACCCCATCAAGCCCCACAATATCCCGGATGCGACTCCGGTTTGCGGGGCGTCGCCAAGACCGCAATGAAGCTGCCAACGGAGCGATTCGATATGTACATGTTTAGAGGATTCTGATATCCATTCCCGATATTGTTTCATATAACTTATGAGAACTTTAAAATTCCGGATCGCCGCCCGGATCTCGTCAATGGACCATTCCTTCTCAGGGTCCTTGCTTTGTTGTTCCGAAACACGGATGCGGATGCCGGCCAGCTTCGGTTTTAACGCGATCAACGGCACTTTATACTCGAACCGGACCCGTCCGAACAAGGCGGATATTGACATGCTTACGGAATCGTCCTTGCCTTCCTTCCAGTACATCACGAGGATTCGAACTTTCGAAACGGCCACGATGATCAATAGGATCGCAAAAGCAATTCCCGCAATAAGCCACCACATAAAAAAGACCTCCGTCCCAGCACTATCTTTGATAGTATCGGGTTAAAGGTCCTCATTTCATTCATGATGATCATTTGATAATTCCTTCACTTCATCAATCGTCATTTGCTTTTCTTTCTCTTCGAGTTTCTGAAACAGCATCTTCGTTTCCGCTTCCAAGTCGATCTCCCTCGCCACCTGGTCAGCATCGGGCAAGTCCTTCAAGGTCGACAAGCCGAAATAATGCAGAAACTGTTTCGTCGTTTCATAAAGAATCGGACGGCCGACCGCCTCCGACCTTCCGGCCTCTTGGATCAGCTCTTTCGCAACTAGTGTATGAAGCGCACGGTCCGACTTTACACCACGGATTTCATCGATTTCCACCCGGGTGATCGGTTGGCGGTATGCCACAATGGCCAACGTTTCCAAGGCGGCCTGCGACAGCGTTCCCCGGGAGGGTGTTTGAGCGAGGCGCGAAAAGTAAGGCGCATGCTCCGGATTCGTCGTCAATTGATAGCTTCCCGCAATTTTCGCAACCCGAAACCCCCGGTTTTCGGCTGCATAGGTTTCTTTCATATCTTCTAGGAGCTCTTCAACGACACGCCAATCCAATTCTAATACATCGGCTATTTCCCGGACGTCCAGCCCTTCGTCCCCGGAAACGAACAGCAAGCCCTCAATGATCGACTTCCACTCGTTCCAGTTCTTCTTCGTCAAGCGTGTCCGCTCCTTCCTTCGCTTGAATTACGATATCCTCGAACAGCCCGTGCTGATAGCAGGCAATCTTCTTCATCTTCATCAATTCGAGCAGCGCCAAGAAGGAGGCGATCAGCTCTTCCCGCGGCGCCGACTCTTGAAACAGCTTCGAGAACAACAGCTTCCCGCCCCGTTCCCGAAGAAGCTGAAGCACATCGCGCATCCGATCCTTCACCGACACTTCATCCCGGCGAATTTTCGCCACCGCATTGCGGTCGGCCGCGCGGCGCAGCGCCTTCTGAAACGCCAGGAGCAGGTCGAAGGAGTCAAGCCCTTCGACCGGATTCGTCTTCACCTCAACGACATACGGGGATAAGTCATGCGGCTCCTTGGTATATACGAGGCTCTGCTCCAATTCCTTCTCCCGCAGCTGCTCGGCAATGGTTTTGTATTTGCGGTACTCAATAAGCTTCTGAACAAGCTCTTCAAGAGAGTCCTCGGGTTCTTCCTCATACTCGATATCAATATCGATCACTGGCGGCTTCGGCAGCAGCATCTTGCTTTTAATAGCCAAGAGCGTGGCCGCCATGACTAAAAATTCACTCGTTACTTCCAGCTCCAGCTGCTCCATGAAACTCATATATTCCATATATTGATCGGTAATCTGATGAATCGGGATTTCCGTAATATCCACTTCAGCTTCATCGATTAAATGAAGCAGCAAATCCAAGGGCCCTTCGAAGAAAGGAAGCTTATACGTTACTGCGCTCATACGGTTAGAATTGTGCCGCCAAGTTCACCATTTCGATCGCGGTAACGGCAGCTTCGGAGCCTTTGTTGCCCGCTTTCGTGCCTGCTCTCTCGATGGCTTGCTCGATCGAGTCGGTAGTCAACACTCCGAAGATGGCAGGAATTCCTGTTTTCAGCGAAACGGCGGCAACGCCCTTGGATACTTCACTGCAGACATAATCGAAATGCGGAGTAGACCCGCGAATGACTGCCCCAAGTGTAATGACGGCATCGAATTTCCCGCTTTCGGCCATCTTCTGCGCGATCAGCGGAATTTCGAACGCGCCTGGAACCCAAGCCACGCTGATCTCTTCTTCCTTAGCCCCGTGACGCTTCAAGGTGTCGATCGCGCCGCTTAACAGCTTGCTGGAGATAAATTCGTTGAAACGGCCTACTACAATGCCGTATTTTTTTCCTTGTGAAATGACATTTCCTTCATATACATAAACCATCTGAGTGGTCCCCCTTGTCGATTATTTCTGTGCCGCCGCTTGCTCGGCAGATGCCGCCTGTTCATTTTTCGCTTCTTGCTGCGAATCTTCCGTTTCGTTGAACTGCAGGAAATGGCCTAGCTTTGTTTTCTTCGTGCGCAAATATTTGCGGTTGTCGTCGTTCTCTTCCATCTGGAGCGGAACTCTCTCCGCAATCGACAAACCGTAGCCTTGAAGCCCGGCGATCTTCCTCGGATTGTTCGTCAATAGCCGCATCGACCGAACGCCCAAATCTTTCAAAATTTGAGCTCCGATGCCGTAATCGCGAAGATCCGGCGCAAATCCCAATCTAATATTCGCGTCGACGGTGTCCAATCCCTGCTCTTGCAGTTTATACGCCTTTAATTTATTAATCAAGCCGATGCCCCGGCCTTCTTGCCTCATATAGAGCAATACGCCCGAACCGTTCTTGTCAATCGCGGAGAGCGCTGCGGCAAGCTGCGGACCGCAGTCGCACCGATGCGAATGGAATACGTCGCCCGTTAAGCATTCCGAGTGTACGCGAACCATAACCGGCTTTTCCGGGTCGATCTCCCCTTTGACAAGTGCTACGTGTTCTTTCTGATCTACCACATTCGTATAAGCGATGGCGCGGAACATCCCGAAATCCGTCGGCATATTCACTTCAACCTCGCGGCGCACCAGCTTCTCCTTCTCGTTCCGATAACGGATCATGTCCTCAATCGTAATCATCTTCAAGCCGAATTGATCCGCGATGTTACGGAGATCCGGAACCCGGGCCATCTCTCCGTCTTCCTTAATAATCTCGCAGATCACTCCGGCAGGATAACTGCCGCACATCTGCGCGAGATCAATCGCGGCTTCGGTATGTCCGGCTCTGCGCAGCACGCCGCCGCGGCGGGCGATCAGCGGGAAAATATGGCCGGGACGGCGGAAATCGCCGGGCTTTGTCTTCGGATCGATAAGCGCCTGTACCGTAAGCGCCCGTTCATGGGCGGAGATGCCTGTCGTCGTGCTCACATGATCGACGGAGACGGTAAAAGCGGTGCCGTGGTAGTCGGTATTGTGGTGCACCATCAGCGGCAGATCCAGCTCCGCCGCCCTTTCCTCCGTAATCGGAACACATACGAGACCGCGGCCTTCTTTAATCATAAAATTAATGATTTCAGGTGTCGTCTTTTCGGCTAGCGCGATAAAGTCCCCTTCGTTCTCGCGATTTTCGTCGTCCACAACAATGACCGGTTTCCCTTGCAATAGTTCTTGAATCGCTTCCTCAATGGTGTCAAACCGAATATTAGCGTGTGTCAATCGGTTTCCCTCCGTTTCTATCTGATTTTAAAATCCGTGTTCCTTCAGGAAAGACTCCGATAATTTCGGCGAACTCCCGGCTGTTGCCGCTCTGTTCGCCGCGCCCGCCGACGTCCTCGTCAGCAGATGTTCTACATATTTCCCGATGATGTCCGTCTCCAAATTGACGAGATCCCCCGGCTGTTTGAACTGCAGTACCGTCTGTTCCAGCGTGTGCGGGATGATGGAGATGCGGAAGCCGGTTTCCGTCGTGTCCACCACCGTAAGCGAGATGCCGTCCACTGTAATCGAGCCCTTCGGGATGATGTACCGAAACAAGGTGGAATCATGAGGTTCGATATCGAAATAGACGGCATTGTCTAACGGCTCGCGGCGTCGGATGGTGCCTATGCCGTCCACATGCCCTTGTACAATATGGCCGCCGAATCGGCCTGTCGGCTGCATGGCCCGTTCCAGGTTGACGCGCTCTCCCGGTTTCAGCCGGTTTAAGGTCGTCTTCCGGAACGTCTCGGGCATCACGTCCATAGCAACGGATTGCGCATCGAATCGAATCGCTGTCAGGCATACGCCGTTCACCGCGATGCTGTCGCCAAGCTTTAAGCCTTCCAGCACACGCTTGGCCCGGATCGTCAGCACCATCGCTTCCCCTTGCTTCGTAACTTGCTGCAGCGTACCAATCTCCTCTATTAATCCGGTAAACACGTGATCCTTCACCTCTATTCATTCCTGTTGCTGTAAACCGGGTAGCCTTCTATAAGCACGTCGCTGTCGAACGCGCGGATGTTGACGCGGTCAAGCGTCACGGCGGCGGCCATCTTCGCGGCGCCGGGAAAATCAAAGTTGGCGGGTCCGCCAGCGCCGACGATCTTCGGTGCGACAAAGGCGTACACTTTGTCGGCAAGTCCGGCGGCGAGCAGCGAGCCGCTCAGCTGTCCGCCTCCTTCTACAAGGACGGAGGCAATTCCGAGCTTGCCAAGCTCCTGCAAGGCAAGGGATAGATCGACGCGCGGGCCCGGCCCGCAGTCGATGCATTGCGCGCCGCGCGCCGTCAGCGCGGCGCGGGCGTCGGCAGGCGCAGCCGACGTGGTCAAGATGAGCGCGGAAGGCTGGCCGTCCGCGCGGGGTTCGAGCGCCGCCGCGGTGGGCGGCGTGCGGAGTCGCGAATCGACGATGACGCGAATCGGCTGCCGCTTCGGCGCTGGGCCGCCCCGCGCCGTCAGCTGGGGATTGTCGGCGAGCACTGTGCCGACTCCGGCCATAATCGCTTGGTACCGGTGGCGCAGCTCATGTACGAACGTGCGCGACGCGCTGTTCGTAATCCACTTGCTGTCACCCGTATGCGTCGCGATTTTGCCGTCAAGCGTTGCCGCAGTTTTCACGGCAACGAACGGGCGCTTCTTTGCAATGACATGGAAGAAGACTTCGTTCTGCGCAATCGCCCGCTCCTGCAGCACCCCGACCGTCACCTCGATCCCGTTCTCGCGCAGCAGCGCGATGCCTCTGCCGGACACTCTGGGATCTGTGTCCTGCGCGGCAACAACGACCCGCTTGACCCTTTCCTTCACAAGCCTCTCCGCACACGGCGGCGTCCGCCCGTAATGGGAGCATGGCTCAAGCGTTACGTAGACCGTGCTGCCTTCAGCTTCCGCCCCCGCCATATTCAGCGCGTACACCTCCGCATGCGCTTCGCCTTGGCGCAGATGGGCGCCCAAGCCAACAATGCGGCCTTCCTTCACCACGACACAGCCGACCGAAGGATTCGTCCCGGTTTGTCCGAGCGCGGCTTCCGCCAAATCTAATGCTAAAGCCATATACTGTTGGTCTTCCATAAGTTTCCTCCCCGGCTTCGGGGCAACAAAAAAGGACGACCCGGAATCGGGGCGTCCAGTTAAAGTCAACGCAAAAACAAGACTGCAACATGTGAAAATTGGCACATGTCAGCCGAGTTGTCATGGGAACCTAGAGACGGCAGACGAAAACTACCTGTATCTAAGTGCCCTGCGCTCCTTCTCCCATCCAGACTGTTACTGTCGGTCCCGGACTTGCACCGGGTCCACCGCCGCTTGCGGCAAGCCGCATGCGTCGGGTCACGGACTAAGCGTTCGGCTTTCGTACCGCCGAAGCATCACCGCCGGTAGGGAATTGCACCCTGCCCCGAAGGAAATGTATTCTTTTCATTTCTATAATCGTAACATCAAGACGATAGGTTTGCAATATCGTTCGCTTCCGGGGGGGTTTATACGATATACGGTTGTTCACATAAAAAAGGACCGCCTTCGGGCGGCCCTCCGTCAATCAGCTCACGCGCACGCTCTCCATGCGGTCGTGGCCTCGGAATTCGTCAACATGCTCCATACCTTCGATCACTTTGCCAAATACGGTATGCACGCCGTCAAGATGCGGCTGCGGTTCGTACACAATAAAGAATTGGCTTCCGCCTGTATTCGGTCCGCGGTGCGCCATGGACAAAGCGCCGCGCTCATGCTTGTTCGGGTTGATCTCGCACTTAATCGTATAACCCGGACCGCCCGTGCCGTTCCCGTTCGGGCAGCCGCCCTGAGCAACAAAGCCCGGGATGACGCGGTGGAAGGTCAAACCGTCGTAAAACCCTTCATTCGCCAATTTTTCAAAGTTTGCCACCGTTCCCGGTGCGTCCTTGTCGAACAATTCAATCTTAATTTCTTTGCCGTCAGCCATCTTGATCGTTGCTTGCTTTGCCAATGTTTCCACTCCTATTCAAATCCGGAAGCTCCGGTAAAGATGGATTTAGTTTACATGGGTTTCTTGCAAAATTCAAATGATCCGCGCAAAAAGGAGCTGTTCTAAGCCGCAACGGCTAGGGACAGCTCCATTCCTCATTCTCAAATTAATAGCTGCTGTTCGCCGCAGGCACCTTCTGCAGCCGCTCCGGAATAATGTCGTTCGCGATCAAGTCCTCGTACGATTCCCGGCGGACAACGAGCTCCGCTTTCCCGTCGCGCACGAATACGACAGCAGGGCGGCGGATCCGGTTATAGTTGCTTGCCATGGAATAGTTGTAAGCCCCGGTGCAGAATACCGCAAGCGTATCTCCTGTTTTTACCTTCGGCAGCTTCAAATCCCAAATCAGCATATCGCCGCTCTCGCAAGCTTTGCCGGCGATGGACACGGTCTCTTCCGGCATCTCGTTCGCCCGGTTGGCCAGAATAGCTTCATATTTCGCTTCATACAGCGCCGGACGCGGGTTATCGGTCATACCGCCGTTGACGGCAACATATTTACGAACGCCAGGGATATCCTTCGTGGAACCAATGGTGTACAGCGTCGTACCGGCATCGCCGATAATGCTGCGCCCCGGCTCAACCCAGACGCTCGGAAGCGGCAGTTGATGCGCGCCGAACCGATCTTTAATCGCCCCGGTAATCGCTGCGACGTATTCAGCGATCGGAAGCGGACGGTCTTCTTCCACATAGCGAATGCCGAAGCCGCCGCCCAAGTTTACGACTTGGAACAAGACGTCTAATTTGTTCTTAACTTCTACTGCAAATTCAGCGACTTTCTCCGCCGCCATCCGGAAGCCTTCCACTTCGAAAATTTGTGAGCCAATATGCGAATGAATGCCGATCAGTTCGAGGTTTGAAGCGCGAGCCGCTTCTTCTACCGCGCGGAACGCCGTACCGTTCGCAAGGTTGAAGCCGAATTTCGAATCGTCTTGGCCTGTGGAAATAAACTCATGGGTATGAGCCGACACGCCCGGCGTAATGCGGAGAAGCACCTTAACCGTCCGTCCGCGCTCTTTCGCAAGTTCATTAAGCAATTGCATTTCCGTGAAATTATCCACTACGAAGCAGCCGATTTTCGCGTCCAATCCCATTTCGATTTCTTCGATGGTTTTGTTGTTCCCGTGAAAATGAATCCGCTCCGCCGGAAAGCCCGCTTCCAAAGCCGTATATAATTCCCCGTCGGACACGACGTCCAGCGACAACCCTTCTTCTTCTACCAAACGAACCATCGCTTTCACGCAGAACGCCTTGCTGGCGTACGAAACTACGAAAGGAACACCGGATGCCCGGAATGCATCCATAAATTCGCGGCAGCGCTGACGCACCAACGCTTCATCTATCACGTACAACGGGGTGCCGAACTTCTCTGTTAGCTCCGCAGTGTCGACACCTCCGATTTCCAGTCTGCCGAGATCGTTAATTCTACTTGTTCCGTGAAGATACATGCTCTCCAATCCCCTCTATGAATAATGACCCTCTTATACGCATTATGGATAGTATTATAAAGAAAACTGCGGCGAATGTACATTCCCTGGAGAAAAATCGGGTTATTCGCGGAAAAAGCCGATCCCTCCGCGGAATCGGCTTTCGTCCCGTTATTTCATTTCCTGGCCATACGGGTGCGGTCCTGCGGTTTGGTCAGCGGCATCCTATATTTATGCATCAAGTACGGGCGCCGGACGATAATATCCCATAGTCCCTTCGGGTGAAACGGGATGAACGGCCACATGTACGGGGTATTAAAGGACCTTTGTGTAATCAGAAGGAGCGCTACGCCGAGCGTGCCCAGGGCAAAACCGGACGTTCCGAACAATGACACCATAATGATCAGGAGTATCCGAACGAGCCGGTTGGCGAGCCCAAGCTCATAGCTCGGGGTTGCGAACATGCCGATGGCGGCCACTGCCATGTACAGGATGACCTCGTTCACAAACAAGCCAGCGCTGACCGCAATATCCCCGATCAAAATCGCCGCGATCAAGCCCATCGCCGAAGCGAGCGGCGTCGGCGTATGAATGGCCGCAAGCCGCATTAAATCGACGCCAAGCTCGACGAGCAAAAATTGCGCCAAAATCGGAATTCGTCCCGGTTCTTGCGGCCCGACGAAGCCGAGCGCCTCCGGACGCATCTCCGGATGAATGACGAACAAGAACCATAGCGGAAGCAGAAAAACGGATGCAAATACGCCGAAGAACCGTACCCACCGCAAATAGGTGCCGACAAACGGGGTTTGCCGGTTCTCCTCGGCGTGCTGCACATGATGGAAGAACGTTGACGGCAATATGATTACGCTCGGGCTCGTATCCACAAAAACACAAATATGCCCTTCCAAAATATGATACGCCGCCACATCGGGCCGCTCCGTATAACGAACGATCGGATAAGGGTTCCACCCCTTGCCGATGATCGCCTCCTCCAGTTCTTTATCCGCCATCGCAATGCCGTCCACGTCTAGAGCTTCGATTTTTCCCTTAATCGCCTTCACCAAGCTGATATCCGCAACGTCTTGAATATAGGCGACACAGACATCCGTTCTCGTCCGCCGCCCGACCTGCATCATCTCCAGCTTAAGCCGCGGGTCGCGCAGCCGGCGGCGCAGAAGAGTAACGTTTGTCAGCAATGTTTCAATGAATCCGTCCCGCGAACCCCGAACTACTTTTTCCACAGAAGGCTCTTCCGGACCCCGCTGCGGCAACGACTTCACATCCATCACGAGCGCAGAGTCCTGCCCCTCGATAAAGAGGGCGCTTCCGCCCATCAGCACTTTCTCGATGACCTGTGTAATCGTTGTGCATGGATCTACCTGAATATGCGGAATGAAGCGCTGAAACAGCTCCTTGGCGGCCTCGGACGACAATTCCCCTTCCGGAATGTCGCTTAACCGGGTCATAATCAGCGTCAGCACTTCATCCTTGGCAAAACCGTTTAAATAAAAAATCCCCGATTCTTTCCCGCCGAACGTCATCTCCCGAAACAGTGCATCGAAGCTCGCGCCCAATCCTGCCCTTTCCTCCAGCACGCGCTTAACCTTCCAAAGCTTCTTCGGGATTTCATCGGTGAATAAGTATTGTTTTTCATCTTCCGTATAAATATATGGATCATCATCCGTACCTTTCGGCTTCTTGCTCGGTATTCCTTCGAGGATTTGCGTCTTTAAGCTGGGCGTTACCTTCGAGCCTTCCGCAAACACATCGCTGTCAGGTTCAAACCATATCTCCGTTTGCTCCAGCTCTTCCTGGTGGTTTTCCTTATCCACGGATACCGCCACTCCCTCCATGCATTTCCTTTAATGTGTCCGAAAGTATAACCAATCAAACAATGAACCTAAAACTTTTCCGATCACCATTGCCGCAAGCAGCCATTTGATATGAATTTCCATCCGGAGCCTTCGGGCTGTAATGGGAAATACGTTCAGAACCTCTGTCAACGCCGCGGCCATCATGCCGACGAAGCCCCCTGTCAACAGGCCGATGAAAATCAACGGCCATGACGGTCCAGGCACCGTTAACCCGAATAAGTCCGTCACAGTCCAAAATACCGCCCCGGTTACGACAGCCATCTCCAGATCGGCACCGCGCGTTGACGTTCCGCTAATTTGGGCAAGCCGCGGAATGACATCAAGCACCACGAGGAAAGCAACCAGACCGCTGCCGACAGCCAGTCCGCTCGCGAGTCCGAGAAACGCCTGCGACACGGCCGCAATCACGGCGTTCATCTGCGCCTCCCCCTCTTCCGCTCAGCGAGCTTGCGGTACTCTTCTGTGACAACATAATGGTGCACGCTCTCTTCATATTTGAACATTTCCACATCGAGCGGACTGGGCTCTTCGTTGATTTTCTTTTTGAATACATGATTGAAAAAAATGACCATTCCGAGGCCGAGACCGAAAGAGTACGGAATTTGCAGCCAATACGGATGTTCCACCGTCTGACCGGTTAGCAGATACACAATCCGTTGGTGCACTTCAGGCATGGATACATCTTCGTGAAAGTTCATGATCGCTAAGCCCGAGCCGAAAAAAAGCAACAACCACACAATAATGAAAGCCACTACATTTGTGGGCTTCCGTTTGGTATAAACCTCCACCAAGGTGTGCGGTTCGCCGAAGGTTTCAATCTCCGCATCCGAATGAAGTGTTTTTATTTTTGAGATGACCGAGAGAATGTCAATGAGTACGAGGTTCCCATCCATGCGGTCCGGCCGGTGAAGCTCCAGCTCCAGCAACGGCCCTTCCCATTCAGGCTCGGTCAACAGCTGAGCAATATCGCCGAGCAGGACGGGCTTGCCCCGCGGCAGCCGGACTCTCTTTCGTAAGCGTAAATAGATGGTTGGCTGCATGTCATTCCCTCCCCGTTTCCTTATATAGTATGGGTGGGGAAGGCTGTGGAATATGCAAAAACAGACCGCCCTCATTGGGCGATCTGTTCTTTGATCGTCTGCAATATTTTTTTCTCCAGCCTGGATACCTGCACCTGCGATATGCCAAGCCGGGAGGCAACTTCCGACTGCGTTTGATCCCGATAGTAACGAAGGTACACAATGAGGCGCTCGCGCTCGTTCAACGTATTTATCGCTTCGCCCAGCGCCAGCTTATCGAACCACCTCTCCTGCGACTCGTCGGCAATCTGATCCATCAGGGTGATCGGATCTCCGTCGTTCTCAAACACGGTCTCGTGTATGGAGGTCGGCGGCTTGTTGGCATCCTGCGCGAAAACGATCTCCTCAGGAGGCACTCCAAGCTCCTCCGCTACCTCACTGATCGTCGGCAGCCGGCCGAGCTTCTTAGACAGCTCATCCTTCGTCTTTCGCACTTTATTCGCCATTTCTTTCAGAGAACGGCTTACCTTTACGGTTCCGTCGTCACGCAGGAAGCGTTGAATTTCCCCAATGATCATCGGAACGGCGTAGGTGGAGAATTTCACGTCGTAAGCGAGATCGAATTTATCGATTGACTTGAGCAGCCCGATACAGCCGATCTGAAACAAATCCTCCGGCTCGTAGCCTCGGTTCAGAAAGCGCTGCACGACAGACCAGACGAGTCGAATGTTGCAATTGACGAGCGTATCTCTGGCTGTCGTTTCGCCCGCTTGACTCAATGCGATCAGCCGTTTCACTTCAGCGTCGTCAAGGTAGCTGTGCGAGGCGTTCTTCACATCGACATTCATACACATCCTCCAAGTTCAGCAAAGCGTGTTCTGCCTATGTCCATACGCTCAGTTGTACATCATCTTCTTCGACTCGATGCGCTTTACCATCTCAACCTTCGTTCCTTTGCCAGGCTCAGAGACGACATCGATGCGATCCATGAAGTTTTCCATAATCGTAAAACCCATTCCGGAACGCTCAAGCTCAGGCTTGGAGGTGTACAGCGGTGTACGCGCCAGCTCCAAATCCTCGATGCCGCTTCCTTCGTCTTCAACCGTAAGATAAAGCATATCTCCTTCAATCCGGCCGCGGATCGTAACCACACCGTTCGGATCTTCGTTATACCCGTGAATAATCGCATTCGTCACCGCTTCCGAAACAACGGTTTTGATATCGGTTAGCTCCTCCAGCGTCGGATCCAACTGGCTGACGAACGAAGCTACGGCTACGCGGGCGAACGATTCGTTGACGGATCGGCTGGCAAATTGCAGCGTAAAGAAATTCGTTTCACTCATGATACAACCCCCAAACTCGAGAGCGCTTCTCTCTCGCTTTGTTCAATCGAGACAATCTTGAACAAGCCGGACATTTCAAACAGACGGTACACGGCGGGGGATACGTCGCATACAACCATCCGTCCGCCTCTTGCCGTAATCATCTTATAACGTCCAAGAATGACCCCGATGCCGGAGCTGTCCATGAAGCTTAAATCCTTCAAGCTTAAAATCAGGTGCGCCACGTTTCCCCTAAGAATTGCATCTTCCATCTGCGCTCGCGCCGAATCGGCCGCATGGTGATCCAATTCCCCTTGCAGCCTGACGATCAACGCGCGGCCGCGCTGCTCCAACTGCATGCCAAAGCTCATGAAGTCCCTCTCCTTCGCGTGTTTCTCCCCGTTCCTTTTCTACGGATTCTCTCCCATTTCCTGCCTGACGACAAAACTAGAAGGAAAGCGACATTAATCGATTAAAAACAACTTGGAAGCGGTCCGCTTGAGAATGACCCACCAGCTTGCTTCCGGAATTTCTACCGGGGATTCAATGTCATATTCCTTCATTACGTCATCCCCTTTGTAGACGACGATCTTCCCGATCCTTTGCCCGATAGCAATCGGCGCTTTCAAGTTGTCGTCATAGCTTAACTCATAGCGGATATCTTCGGTTTTTTCGCCTTTCTTCATCAAGAGGCTGTATTGATGATCCGCAACAAGCTTGATCTCTTCTTCCTTCCCCTTCTCCACCTTTATGGTGCCGATTTCGTCGCCGTCCTTAATTAAGGTGTAGTTCTGGTATTGCGCAAAGGCGTAATCAAACATGGAGGAGACTTCCGCGTTGCGCGTTTTCGAGTCCGGAGAGCCTAGAACGACAGCGATGACCCGGAAATTGTCCCGTTTCGCCGTAGCGGATAGACAATATTTCGCTTCACTCGTATATCCTGTTTTTAATCCGTCGGCTCCATCGTAGAACCGCACCAGCTTATTCGTATTTACAAGCCAGAACGGCTTTTCCGAATCCTTACGCAAGTAATCTTGATACAAACTAGTGAATTGCGCTATTTCCTCGTGTTTCATTAGTTCTCTGGACATAATGGCAATATCCGCGGCAGTTGTATAATGATTATCAGCAGGAAGCCCATTGGCGTTCACAAAATTCGTGTTGTTCATGCCGAGCTCCTTGGCACGCTGATTCATCATCTGCACGAACATTTCTTCTGTTCCCGCGATCTTCTCGGCCATCGCTACAGAAGCGTCGTTACCCGATGCCATCGCGATGCCCTTGAGCATATCACGAACGCTCATCTCTTCCCCGGGCTCGAGGAAAATTTGCGATCCGCCCATCGACGCGGCGTACTCGCTCGTACGGACCTTGTCATCCATTGAAATTTTCCCGGCATCAATGGCCTCCATGATGAGGAGCATTGTCATAATTTTTGTAATGGATGCGGGCGGCAGCTTCTCGTCTTTGTTCTTTTCGAAGATGATCGTTCCGGTATCCGCGTCCATCAGAATTGCGGAGCGCGAGTTTGGCGCAAGATCAAGCGGCTTCGCCTCCGCGGGAGTCGCATCTTCCCCGGCGCCGATCGATGCTGTCGCTGCAGAGCCGGCCATCGTTGCCGCAACACTGAATGCCAACAAAGCGGCGGTAATTCGTTTCAATTGATTCATGGTTTAGAATCCCCTCCTAGTGTTATGCGAGAACAGTAAAATTGGCGTTTCTTACCATTGTTAACGCATCAGGGAGGTTTTATACCCGTATGCATGCTATGTACGCCTGGGTCGCTTTAGTTATTTGCCGGGTTTTCTAGCGCTCACTTCAGCTCAACGTTCGGAGGGGGAATATCCTTTGTTCGCTATTCCCTAGCGCCGGATTTCACTTACTCAGATACTCTTACTTCTACTCAACCCCGGGGTCGTTCACCGTTCTGTTGCACCAGTTTTCACCTGCCTAGACGCTCTCACTTCTACCCAACGTGCGGGGAACATTCCCTTGTTCACCATCCCCTAGCGCCGGATTTCACTTACTCAGACGAACCAAAATTTTGTTGATTTACGAACATTTGTTTGGTAAAATGGAAATAACGAATCCCCTTCCGGAGG
>Ga0182742_1003624_pt1 | contig 14873 bp, 17 predicted proteins | sample eDN5th37CBELigMG_FD_128880 | JGI IMG/M metagenome (GOLD analysis project Ga0182742, IMG submission 128880) | Enriched Miracle-Growth compost microbial communities from Emeryville, California, USA - eDNA 5th pass 37_C BE-Lig MG (version 2)... ... | reverse complement strand
CGCGATCACGTCTGGCACCGCCAGCGTATCCCGATGCTTTTCGAGAACGACTCAGATCCCTACGCTTCGAATATCCAAGTCGGGGAGCTCAACGCCCTGAACGCGGCCCTGGCTGTCGTTCGATGGAAACGGCTGTGCGGCTTCTACGCGGATCTCGAGCGGGAGCACTTCTCGGCGTATGCCATCGATGGCAATCACCTGCTCAATGAAGAGTGCGCGTTGTAAGTACGTGCACGCGTCCATGATCGCGGCTCTCGCGGCCGATCAGAACGCCCGGAGTTTTGCACAACGTCAGACAAGTCACTCTCAAGGTGATGCGTTCGCATGCACGGGCTAGGCCCGGGTAAATGTGCTCCCCTTCAGACGATATACTGAGCACCGCACCCATATCGAGGAGCGGCTGAAGCCGCTGCACTTGTCACAACTAGAGTGCGGTTGTGACAATGACAGGTTGCCGCAGCGCTTGCGGAAAACCATGGTGAGCCCTGCTGGGTTCGAACCAGCGACCTACTGATTAAAAGTTAAATGGTCCAGCTGTCCGGGGTTTTCCTGAGTTGCCCATGCTTGGCATTTTCCCTTGGAGCGTCCTATGATTAGGTCGCTGGCTGTTCCCTCGTTGTCCGCTGTTGGGCTTCCAGGTGATAGCTAGAGAGGAACGCAGCAATCACATGGCAAAGGGCCGCATCAAGAAGACCACCGTCGACGAGGCGCTGCCGCAGGAGCAAGACTGGTTCTTGTGGGACGAGCGGGTGCGTGGTTTCGGCCTGAAGGTCACGCCCAAGGGCGCGAAAACCTACATCTTTCAGTATCGCATGGGAGGGCGCGCTTCGAAGGTCCGGCGCTACACGATCGGCAAACACGGGAAACTAACCCCCGATGGTGCACGGAAGATTGCGGAGCGATTGGCCGCGCAGGTCGCTCAAGGCGAGGATCCGCAGCACGAGAAGATCGAAACCCGCAAGGAGAACGCGGTGCTGGCGTTCGCCGCCTATGCTGAAAAGTTTGCTGCCGACTATCTGTCATTGAGGTGGCCGAAGACAGGGAAGCAAGCCGCCGTTCTGCTGCGAAAGTATGTGGCTCCTATCTGGCGCGACAAACCGCTGACAGCGATAAGGAGGAAGGACATGAGCGATGTCTTGCGACCGCTTCGGTCGCAGCCCGCGACTGAAAAGTCCGTATATGCGGTAGTCCGGAAGCTGTTTAATTGGGCTGTGAGCGAAGGCGACATAAACAGCTCACCATTGGTGGGCATGGAAGCTCCAGCCGGGCCACCGGCAAGGGACCGTGTTCTGACGGACGAGGAAGTGGCCCTTATCTGGCAGTGCTCATACGAGATGGATTATCCCTACGGCCCCGCGGCTCGCGTGCTGATCCTTACCGGACAGAGGTTGCGCGAAGTCACCGCCCTCAGCTGGTCAGAACTCTCGCGAGATGAGGCGATGTGGAGGTTGCCTGCGCCGAGAACCAAGAACAAGGTCGCTCACACAATCCCGCTCTCTCCTGCGGTCATCAGCGAACTCAACCTTATCGCAGAGAGCCAAGGCCACCAGGGGCGCTGGCCCAGAGCAGGTTATGTTTTCACCACGACCAACGGTGCGAAGCCCATCAATGGCTTCTCGAAGGCGAAGGCACGGCTGGATAAGGTGGTCGCCAGCGCGCTCGCTGAGATGGAGCACCCGCTGGAGATGGAATCGTGGAGGTTTCACGACTTCCGTCGAACTCTTGCCACCGGGATGCAGCGCCTGGGCGTGCGGTTCGAGGTCACGGAGGCTATCCTTAACCACGTGAGTGGCGCCAAGGGCGGCATTGCCGGCATTTATCAGCGGCATGATTGGGCTGACGAAAAGGCAGCAGCCCTCAATGCGTGGGCTGATCACATCGCATACATTTTGTCTGGAGAGGATAGAGGTAACGTCGTTCCGCTCGTCAAGGCGAGCTGAGCAGGTGGCGCGGCTAGGGTAGCTTCCGAACGGCGGTACCGCACCGCCCGCCGCGCCACTTTCGTATTGCGGACGCCGGCGGAGGCGATTGTGAGTGACGTGTGGATCCGTTCCAAGGAAGTGGTTGAGCTGCTCTCTTCTATCTACGGAGATGATCAGGTCAGAATGGCTGGCCGGCTTCGGGCCGCGCTAGGCACAGGGGGGATCCGTTGTCAGGCTCGATACGCCACGATTCACCGGGCTGACGATCAGGAGAAGCGGCACAACTGGGCGATACCCGATTGGGTCTGGCAAGTACCATCGGGGCGCCTCCGACTTATCGATGATCATTTCGCTCCAGGTTTCACCCACTGCGAAAGGCCGGAAGAACAGCGCGGTGAGCTCATTGGTGTCGAGCGCCTTGACCTACAGGTCCTCAAATTCCACGGGCCCGAACTTCGGAACTTCTTCCAGCTACCCGAGCCGAAGCCGGAGAAATCACGACCGATCGAGAGCAAAGCCTCCGCGATCAGTGAGTGCCGTCACTGGCTGGAGCAGCAGTTCGGCGAAGACGTCGAGTTCAGGAAGCGGAAGGGCGACTTCGAGAACGAGGCACTTGAACACTTCGCAGGTCGCTTGAGCGGCCGCGGCTTCGAGAGGGCCTGGTCAGAAGCGGTCACGTTGCATCCAAAACGCGCCAAAGCAGGCAGGCCGCGCAGCGGCTGAAAATCATCGCAGATAATCACCGCACTTTATCACCGCGCCGAAAATCGGGGGCGCTCTTCAATCCGATTCCTGGTTTGCTCGACATGTTCCTCAGTTGGCCGTGAACGGTCGCCAGCATGAGGAACTACACGCATGAATGCCCCTTCCCCGATCGTCGTCGATGAGCACCGCGCTGCAGAATTGACCGGCATTTCGGTCTCCTCGCTCCGCAAGTTGCGCATCACTGGCGGAGGTCCGCGGTTCGCGAAACTTGGCAACCGCGTTCGTTACCGGGTCTGCGATCTGGAGACCTACATCGAAGATCGCGTCGTCAGTTCGACGTCCGAATTGCAGGCGGCATGAGCGGTGCCCCGCCTGAAAGGGCTCGGCGCCCATAAACGCCGAAGCCGCCGCCCTGGGAGAACAGGGCAGCGGCCGGAATGTCAGCTGGCGGGCGGACGTTCTTCAGATAATCGATCCGCGCTGACGGCGCAACTCGGAAGGCTCGGTCGCAAGCGCTACTGGCGCTGCTGCTGGGCGCAGGGTGCGGCGTCATGACCGCACAGGTAGCGGCATACGGCCGCCTCGGCGTAGACCCGATCAAGCGCACCTCGCGGGCCGGCCAGGAGTGGGCGACCGCCTCGATCGCCGTTGATCTCGGCGACGGCGATCAGGAAGCGACGCAGTGGTTCGACGTGGTCGCCTTCGGGCGTATCGCCGAGACTCTGTGCAAGCACAGCAAGGGCGATCTCGTCAGCGTGTGCGGGCGCCTCAAGCTCAACCGGTGGCAGGATCAGGCGGGCAACGAGCGAGAGCAGCTTCGGGTCATCGCGGATACGGTGATGTCGGCGCGCACGGTTCGCCAAGGTGGAGCGAGGCGGCCCAACCCTAGGAACGGGGGCGACGCATGATGGACCTCTCCTATCGCAGCACCTGCCGCCTGGGCCGAGGCTACTCCGTCGAGTTCGCCATCACCGGTGGGCAGCTCTCGGTGCGCTGGTTGCCGGACCTCCCGCCAAACGCCGTCGGGCGCCACCTGCTGCCGGCCTATCGTGAGGCTCGCAACGAGTTCCTCGCCTCGCTCGGCATCCCGATGCTGGTGGTGGAGCTATGAGCAGGCTCCTCGATCTCGACGCGATCCGGCGTGACAACCCGCTGCCGCAGATCGTTGGCGCCGTTGTCAAACTCAAGCCGGCGGGCCGGGAGTGGAAGGCGTGTTGCCCGTTCCATCCCGACCGCACGCCGTCCTTCACGATCTTCGATGAAGGCAACTACTTCCGGTGCTTCGGGTGCGGAGCCCAGGGCGATGTGCTCGACTTCACCCAGCGCTTGCACGGTGTGGGTCTTCGCGACGCCGCGGCGATGCTATCCGGTGGGCAGATGCCGACCGTGGAGATCGCTCCGGTCTTGAGGAAGACCGACGGCGACCGGTTGGGCGAGGTGCGCAGGATATGGGGAGGTGCGGTGGCGGCAAGAGGAACGCCCGCCGAGGCCTACCTGCGGGGGCGAGGGCTCATCCTCGCCATCCCGCCCACGATCCGCTTCACGCGGCTCCGGTACGGCTCCAAGGGACCGGAGTACCCTGTTCTCGTCGCTGCGGTATCCAGCCGCGAGGGCAAGCTCCAGGGGCTCCAACGCACCTACCTGCGAGAGGATGGTGCCGGCAAGGCCGCCGTGCCCAAGCCCAAGCTATCGCTTGGCAAGGTGGCCGGTGGCGCAGTCAGGCTCGCACCGACCGCTGGCGAGCTGATCGTCACCGAAGGCCTGGAGGACGGGCTGACGCTGCAGCAACAACTCGGCTGCTCCGTGTGGGTGGCGGCGGGCTCCTCCATGCTGCCGGCGATGGGCTTTCCCGATCCTGTGCGCACGGTGGTGATCGGGGGCGATGCCGACGAGGCCGGGCGCATCGCTGCCCGGAAAGCGGCCAGGGCCTTCGCCGCAAGAGGGCTGACGAGCCGGGTCTTCTTCCCGACCGTCGGCAAGGACTTCAACGAAGAACTGATGGGAGCAGCGCAATGACGGCTGCAATGCGGCAGGCGTTCGACGCCGCCGAAACCGTGGGCATCTGGTCGGTGCCGGACATGACGGTGATCAACGCGGGTCGCCGCCCGCCAGTGTCCATGCCAGCCGGCCTGTTCGGCCCGGTGTGGCCGCTGCTGCAGGGCATTGCGGAAGGGACCTCGACCCCGGTTGACTATCCCGCGTTGGGGTTCCTCGCCGCCTGTGCCAGCCTTATCGGCGGGAAGCGGAGAGTCCGTCCCTACCCGACAGCGAATTGGTCCGAGCCCTGCATCCTGTGGGTCGGCGTCGTGGGTGATCCCAGCACGCGTAAATCTCCAGCCCTCGATACGGTCACTGGGCCTTTGCGGGAGTTGGAGCGCGATCACGCAGACAAGCACAAGGTGGCGCTCAGGGACTTTCAGGAGCGAACCGAGCGCGCCCGGGCCGCGAAGAAGGCATGGCAGCAGCAGATGGACAAAGCGATCAAGGACGGGCTGCCGACGCCGCCCATGCCTGACGATGCTCTCGAGCCTGATGAACCCGTGCGGCGGCGCACGATGATCATGGATGCCACGCCAGAGGCGGTGGGGGCGATCCTCGAAGGCAACCCGCAAGGCACACTGCACTTTCGTGATGAGCTGGCCGGTTGGCTGACCTCGTTCGACCGCTACTCCCCCGGCGGGCGAGAGTTCTGGCTTGAAGCGTACGGGGGCCGGCCGTTCGTTATTGATCGGAAGAGCTCCACCAAGGGACCGATCTGCATTCCCTTCAACGGCGTGTCCGTTTGCGGAGGCATCCAGCCGGCCAAGCTTGCGGACGCCCTGCTGTGTTCCCCGGACGATGGCTTGGTGGCTCGCTTCCTCTGGGCATGGCCCGACAAGCTGGCGATCATCAAGCGCCCCCGTGAGGCAGCGGATATGGCGGCGCTGGAGACTGCTTATCGCCGACTTGAGCACCTCTCATGGGCGCAGGACGAGAACGGCCGCGACGCGCCTATCACCCTCCCCCTCTCGGTGGATGCCGCGAACATCTTCGAGCGATGGGAGCAGGACAACGCCAGGAGCGACGAGGATGCATCCGCGCTCTTCAAGTCGTTCGTCGGCAAGATGAATGGTGCTGTTCTGCGGCTGGCGCTTGTGGCGGAACTCATCGCCTGGGCCTGGAATGGTCGCGACGAGCCTCACGAAGTGTCCGCCACCTCCTTGATCGCCGCAGCGGAGTGGGTGGACGACTATGCCAAGCCGATGGCGGAACGCGTGTATGGCGATGCAGCCTTGCCGCAGGTGGAGCGCAACGCGGCCGTGCTCGCGCGGTACATCGTCAAGCAGGGCTTCCGTACGATCAACCTGCGGGACCTCAAGCGCTCTCCCCACAAGTCGAGACTGCCTGGACTGCGGAATGGGGAGGCGCTCAACGAGACGGCGGCATACCTTGTTGACGCAGGCTGGCTGCTGCCGGCTCCCTCGCGCGACGGGGACAATCCGGGGCGGCAGAAACGCGACTACCTCGTCAATCCAGCCGTCCTCGGAGGCGAGTGATGGGGTGGCGAGACTATGCCCGAGAGGTTCAGAGCCACGGAGACAATAGGGCCAATAGGGACAAAAGTCTTCCCCCCGAAGCTAACCTCCGTGATGTCTCTAACGTCCCAGAGGCAGTGGCGCAGTCTCGGCTTCGCGAATGGCATTCTGGGCTGTCCGCCATTGACGAGTTGAACTCCCCACCCGGTTGGACACTCAATCAGTGGCTGAAGACACTCGACGCATCGTATTGGCTCTATGAGAACTTCGCCTCACAGGCCGTGCGTGACGGCTGGTCTGCCAACGATCTGTTCGGGGTGCTGCTGCAGAAGCCAGGCTGGGGCGGGTTGGCCGATCGGCTGGGCGACAATCGCGGGCTCATCATGGATCGTGACCGGGCCCGATGGCGGTCCTTTGGTGTGCCGGAGACGTTCGGACGCGGAGGCGGCGATGGGATGATGCCCTTGTGGACGATCGACTGATGATGCGTGTCATCGCTAGGTCCGATTGGTGGATCGCAATTGAGAGCACCAGCAGCTTAAAGCTCGCCACACGGGACCGAGGGGATCAGGTCCCTCTGGGCGCGTCCCGAGGTTCTCTTCTAGGATAATCGGGCGCCGCGTGCAGAGTTGGAGAGAGCAAAGGCGAACTCCCACTCAAGCGGTGTGGGCGTAGCATTACCAAACAGTTGCACACCCGCAGGGGATTGCTGCGCTGGTGCAGGATGCGAGGAATTCCGCCCCAAGATCTACTCTGGTGTGGACGCAACCGATTCATCACTTTCAGCGTCGCCTTGGACGTCATTGCAGACCCACGCGGCAAATGTCGCCAGCTTGTCCTGCCCGATCGGATCTGAAGCCTCAGCAAGACGAACCATCGCATCATGAAGGCTTCTCGCCCAAGAGCGTTCACTTTGCAGCGCGCGATCAAAGCCTCTGCGGCCGTGTCTTGACAGGAGGCACTGGAACACTCGGATTTGGACCTGCGCTGGCTGACGAAGGACGGCTGCAAGAAACCTTTCGGGATCAATCTCCTTGAGCACTGGCCCGTCTATGAGATCAGATTCCTCTCCGCCGACACTCACTAGCCTACGGCAAAACAGGTCTACGTCCTCGTCGAGCTCTGTCAGCAGCCGCTCTGCAAGTGCGGGAAGCCGATCGAGGCGCGCCTGAGCTCGCTGATCGTTCAAATGAGCGTATATCTCTCGGTAGTGAGGCGTCCCCACCTCAGTGATGCCAAGACCGCCCCATGAACCGTGCCCGATATTTTCCATGTAGGACTCGTTTGTTAGCGGCGGCAGCTGTCCTTTCTCACGCAATGTCGTGATGTAGGACTTTGCGGCCTCAACAACACTGTCGCGATCGGCCGGAATCATCGCGGCGTCGCTCATCATCAACATTATGCCGAACACATGCAGAATCTCGCCAGGCTCTTGGAAGCGAAATGCTTCGACCTCGGTCTGGAGCGCCGAAATCGCACTTGAGACGGCATCCTCCTCCCGCTCCAAACGGTGCCATATCGTGCGCCACGATGGCTCGTCCTTCGGCTCGAGGAACCACGAACTTGCGCTCAAGTCCCGCCTGACCAGAGCTTCATCGACAACACCACGGATCAGCAGATCGGTGAGCAGCTCATCGGACAATGTCGTGTCGCTTAGGTCTAGGCCCCCATATCGATCGAACGACGCGTTGATGTTGACGCCCGTATCTTTGGCTATTGCGGCGGCGATCCAATGATCTCGCCGCCCCTTTAGGTCTTCGGCATGAAGTCGCCCGAGCTTGATCTCGAACGAGAAGGCAAAGAGCAACTGCAGGATGTGGAGCATCGCGCGGGCGTGTTGCCGGTGATGCGGTTCAATCGCGCGATAGAAGCGCTGAAAGTCCCATAAGGTCTGCTTAAGGACGCGTAGGTTGTCTACGTCACCTTGTTCATATAGATCGACAATCTTCTCCTGAACCGACTTGAGATACTCACTGGCTTCAGCATCACTCACATCTGCTAGGAATGTCGCAAGCGCTCCCCGAACAGCAGATTTCGCCTCCAGTGTTTGACCAACCAGTTTTTCACGCTTTGTCCGGTAGCCTTTGGCCTTCTCCATCTCGGCTTCATTGGCGACAAGTACGACGCGGCAGCCAGCATGTTCGACGAACTGGTTGATGTAGCCGAAGATGGCGTCCGGATTCATCGAGGACCGCTCGAGGTCATCGAAGATGTAAACCGCTTCTGAAGTTCGATTGATCACGTCCGTAACCGCAAGGGCGCCGTCGACCCGGAAATACTTCATTCCTGCATGGAGCAGACGACCGGTGATTTTTCCCATTTTCGTGCCGAGGACAGGGTACATCGCAGCGAGAATTGCGGCGTCGATTTCATCCGGTGTCGAGACGCCATACAAGCTGACATAGATGTAGCCGGAGTTTTCTGGGAATTGCTTGGCGAGGATGTCGCGGATCAGGAAGGTCTTCCCGATTCCCCACGCGCCACGGATCATAACGGCATACCCAGGCGCGCGGTCTTGGCTTAGGTAATCGCGCAAGTACTTACGGATGTGCTTATTAGGATCAGAGTAGTCGCTCATGGATACCTGCCCTGGTGAACTATGAAAGCGGGCGAACGGCTGCGCAAGGTGATGATGCGGCCGAGGCCTGATTGCTAGCTGCGAGGCGCTCGGATCAGATCTGGATGGCTCTGCTCACTCGCAGCCGACGCCATCTCCGTCACGATCGAGGTGTCCAGCATAGCCCGGTTGTCCTCGAAGAACGGGGGCCGCACCAGCCGCGCGAGCTGCTGTGCAATTCGGATAGTAGACCCCGCTTCCTGTGCTTGTCGCTCGCGCAGGAGCGGGCGGGGCGTTCGAGCCGCGATGACAATGTCGCTGACCCGTGCTGCGGTCTATGTGGCAGCCATCGGCGGCAAGCCGTCCGCCGTGCGCTGCCGCAGGCGCCGGGAGCGTGAGGTTCGCCGGAACGATGCAAAGCAAGGCCATCAAGAATGCGCGCACTCCGTCCCTCCTACTTGAACAGTCGCGAATCTGATCTTCGCTTTGCCGACGTCAGTTCCAAGCAAGACTATCACGCTGAGGTCGTAACCTGGGCGTGTCTTTCCAACCGCCCTACTCCGGGACATCTCCTAGCTTCTCATATGCAGCGCAGAGCCGCGCGCTAAGCGGCGTCTATGCTCAAAGAATGGTCAGACAACGAGCCGGACCCGCCGATGTCCTTCGGCCGCAAGTTAGCGGTGTTTGGCTTCCTCATCGCAGTGGTGGTGCTCGCCGGCTGGTCACTGTCGGGCTAGGTTTCTCCCGCCGCCCTGTGGTTCTCAGCGGCACCTAGCGCCGCCGCGCGCCGCAGGCCATGATGGCGGCATGTGCAATCTCTATCGCGCCAAGACCTCGCCTGCCGAGATCGCCAGCCTGTTCAGCGTAAACGGTACCAGCAGTTCCAACGCGCCGCCCGAAGTCTACCCAGGCTATCCCGGCCTTGTCGTTGCCGCGGGCGAGCTCCGCAGCATGGCTTGGGGTTTCCCGCTCGTGATGAAGGGCAAGTCCGGTCAGCCGCTGAAGCCGAAGCCGGTGAACAACACTCGAGCCGACAAACTCGACAGCTTCATGTGGCGCTACAGCTTTAAGGAGCGCCGCTGCCTCATTCCCGTCACTGAGTTCGCCGAGGCGGAGGGCGCGAAAGGCTCCAAGACCCGCACTTGGTTCTCGCTGCCGGATCAGCCTATCTTCGCGGTGGCCGGCATCTGGCGCGACACGCCGGAATGGGGGCCGGTCTATTCGATGGTGATGACGGAGGCCTGCATCCACGTCGCCGACGTGCACGACCGCATGCCGGTGGTGCTGCACCGCGAAGACTGGATCTGCTGGACTGATGCGCCAGCTGAGGATGCGCGGGCGCTCTGCGTACCTTATACGGGCGAGATGGTCATCAGGCGCACCGATGAGCCGTGGGTACGCCGCTAATTAGCCTTCCTTTTGGGGCCGATCTCCCGCGTTGGCCCTCGGCCAGGTGCTTCGAAGGGGTCTTTCCGCCGGCTCAAGACGGTGGCTCATGCTCGAGAACGGACACGGAACGAACTGCTTGCGCCGACTCAGTCGATGCGGGCATCTGTCCGCATGGCCCGGCGTTCCAGATCGCAGTTCAAGGATGACGATTTAGCTTTCCCCGTCCGGGTAAAGTTCAAGGTTCCCATGGGCGGCATGCGCGCTCTAGGGGCCGACCCGCAGGCATGGCTTAGCGCTGAGCTGGGGCACATGCGCTGGGCGTGGGGACCGACACAGTCGATCGGCTGCGGACAGGTGACCGCCTACTACTTCCGCTCAATCCACGATGCTCAGCGCTTCATCGCCGCCTTCCCTCAACTTGAGATTGCCGACGGGGTTGCCTCCCCGGTCTACTCGTCGCCGACGAACTCCGCTGGACCTACTCCCGTTGATCCAAGGCCGCACGTCATCTGAGGCCAACCGGCTGACTTGCCTCTTGGGCGCGGCGCCGGCGCTAAAGCGTTAGGCAGTTGCAAACCCTTCCATCATAGGCGGACGTGATGTCCCTCCTCCTCGCGGCTACCACGATCATCTCCGCCGGTCAGACCTTCACCTGCACGCCTACGCGCGTCTGGGATGGCGACGGCCCCATCTGGTGCGCGGAAGGCCCCCGGATCCGCCTATCGGGCATTGCAGCGCGCGAGACGGACGGCTCTTGCCGCAAAGGCCAGCCGTGCCCGGACGCCAGCGCGGAGGCGTCTCGTGATGCTCTCGTGCGGCTGGTGGGTGAGCCGATCGGTCGATCCCCTCAAGGTCACGTTCTCGTCCGCGGTCCCGCCATGCGCTGCATATCAGATGGCGGTAGCTATGAGCGTACCACGGCCTGGTGCGCGTCGCCGAAGGGAGGCGATCTGAACTGCGCCATGGTGCGGAGCGGATTCGCTCTGCGGTGGAGCCGGTATTGGAAGTCGCACGAATGCGGCGGGTTTAGAGCAGAAGCCGAGGACTAGTAGTGAGCACCGGGGCAGCCCCCCGGCTGCAAATGGAACGGTTAACCTTTAGCGGACAATTGGATCTAAGACCAAACCGCTTTCGGCACCCGTAAGGCGTCCGTGCAATTGGTAAGCCTCGTTCTCGGTCAGGGAAGCCACGCAATCGGCAGCCAGCCGAGCTGGCTTATCATCCTTATTGTCTTCCCAGATGTACCTCAGCCTGGCGGGGAAGAGCTTAAGATTGCCCGATTTCCCCTCCTTCAAAAAGATCTCGAAAAGGTCTCGTATAATCTTCTTCTGCCCATATTGCTGGGCGTGCAGGGCCGGCAGACCTATCACATAGTGGCGGGCAAAGTGCTTCAAAACCCGCACCTCGTCCGCAGCGTCTGCCTCGATGATCACGGCAGGGCCGTCCGCTTCTTCGGTCAGGGAGATCGCGCGCACGTAATTCCCGATCAGCAGCGACGTGAAGTTGCGTAGCTGACGGCGTTGCTCACGATTGCCATCATACACCTCCCTAGTCACGGTCGGGAAAAGTGTGACCTTTCGCGTTATGCGCTCAAGCGCAGTTAGCATCCGTCGTGGTCCGTCTGCCGGATAGTTCGGGTCTTTCTTCCAGGTGTGCACGGCGCCTTGGACAATGCGGTCTCGCGCGTCCGGAGAGACAATTTCGTTCCAGGGAATGATGCCGACTCGATGGAAATCCTCTAGATCATGGACTGAGTAGGCGATGTCATCAGCCCAATCCATAAGCTCCGCTTCCGCAGATTTGAAATCGCCGAAGCAGTGCTCTCGCGCCCAGAGAAACTCGCGTTCCTCTGAGGTATAGGCAGACCATTTCGACTTTTTTTTGTCATGGGCGAGATCACGCAGCCACGGGTACTTGAGCGTCGCGGCGAGAGTTGCGCGAGTGAGATCTAAGCCCGGGTGATCCTTGCTATACCGGACCGCAAGTTTAGTCAGGATGCGGAATGTCTGCGCGTTCCCCTCGTATCCATCTGCAGCAGCATCTTCATCGGTGCCGCCAACTAATGTGGGGCGCCGGACGATGCGGTCGAGTTCACTCTCTGAAGCATGACCGAATGGAGGGTGCCCTAGATCATGGGCCAAGCAGGCCGCTTCGACCACCTCAGGATGCAGGCCGTGCAAAGCAGCTTCAGCTTCTTGCTCGCGAACCCTATGTTCCGCTAACCGGCGGCCGATCTGCGCCACCTTGTATGTGTGCTGTTGGCGAGTATGAAAAATGTCAAGCTCGCCGGCTCGCACGATCTGCGTGATCCCTGCCAAGCGGTGAAAGGCAGAGGAGTACAGGATCCGATCGCGATCCCGTTCGAATGGCCGTCGTTGATCTAAGCCCGACGCCGCCTCGTCACTGAAGCATCGGCTTCGCCTCGCCGCATCCAGCGACGGCCCCCGCCCAGTTGTCACGCAGCCCCCTTTTTATTTTAAGCTGCGTTCGCCAGCTCATGCAGAGCGACAACCATGCCCTCGCTGTTGAGAGAAATTTTCCCTCGTTCAATCGCCCGCTGAAGCGCCTCGATTACGCTGGCCATGTCGTAGCTGCGATGCAGCACATCGATCAGCTGCTGAGGATCAACGCCGTTCCGGCCGGCTGCGTCGATCACTTCGAGAATTTCAGAGTCTTGTGGGTCCCTATCGACCATGGTCGCTCTCCACGTGGTAAGACCTCCCGATCTCGCGCAAAATTGTCGTCCCAAGCTGAACGTCTTGCCGTGCCATCGGTGCCGGCTACCCCCCGGCCGAGATCTCATCTTCCAATAACACCGCCTCTGTCAAATTAGGCGGCACCCGGTCGCAGCCACAGTTGCCCCGTTTTTTGGGCTAGGAAGCGACGTGAAAGCTGCGGAGGCTTTCGGGCCTCCGAGCTCGCAAAAAAAATTATCGGCGCTCCACGTGGCGTTTCTGCCAGCTCTCGCGGCCTTCTGGGGCTGATCTCGTGTGTTGGTTCGCTCGGGAGGTAGGGCCAGCGGAATAAGCGGCGCAAAGTACGCGCCTGGCGAAGATGACGAGCGCGGGCCCGATCAAGCGCTGATCAACATCGCCTGCGAGATCGCCGGCATCAGCGCCTCGATCGGCACAGGGACACTGGCAGTAGCATAGCCGGGATTCAGCGCCCGCCGCTGGCCGAAGTCGCGGATCCAGCCACGCCCATTTTGCCGCCAGGCGCGCTGTAGAGGCGCCACAGGCAGCAGGTAGCACCTTCGACTGGGAGCGAATGCGTAGGCAATGAAGTCGCATGCCAGCGGCTTCTGGACCCAGCCGGGCGATCGGCGCCCCTCATCGCTCCACTGCTCCAAGAGAATATCGGACCAGTCGGACGTGCGGACCTTCTCGTCCACCGTAAACACGCGACCGCATGCGAGGGTGATGACCCGGTCGATCCCGCCCCGCTGCGCCCAGCCGTCATTCCTGACGCTGACCGCGCTGATCATGGTGGGGAAGGCCTTGCGGTAGATATCCAGCCACCAGGGCGCGTCTGCGAAGCTCTCCGACAGCGCGAGGCTGCTGCCGAAGTCGTGAATGCGCGGCTCCACAGAGAAACGCCCCAGCGGTGAAGCCGGGGCGTTCCCGAACGGGAGATTCGTCTGCTGCATTTTCTTCTCAAGCAGCTTTAGCCCGGCTTCGCTCTCGGATGAGATCGAAAACGAGCTGCAGGCCGCCGCAGGCATCGAGATTGTACATGACGTCATCCATCGAGCCGTCGGACGGCACCATGAACAGGATTTCGGCGTCTCTCTCGATCCAGACGCCGCCGCGCCGCTCGAACCACGTTAGCCATGTATCGGCGTCGAAACAGCGGCTCGGCTCCCGATTGGTCATTTCGTGAAGGTCGCGCATGATAGCAAGAGCGGCCTCGCCGTCCTTGTCCGATGCGCGGTCCTGCCAGAGCACTTCGACTTTCGCCCGCAGATCGCTGACTGTCAGCGCTGGGGTTCTGATCAGAGCGTCTCGGGCATAACTGTACGCGCCCGCGGCAATATCCTCTTCCTCAGGGCTTGGGTCCGCAGGAAGGTCGTGATCGAGGCGATGCCTCGCGTCGAGGAACCTCTTGAGCGCGCTAGCAAACCGATCAGATACGGTCATTGGATTTCCCTTCTGATTTGGCGCCAATCTTCGCCATCTGGACTAATCGCGAATTATGGGCGTGCCCCACCAGCCAGCTGGCGAGCGTCGGCGATGAACTCCGCCAGATATTCGTGCGGAAATTGGCAGTGTTTATAGTCCGCCGCGAGTGTTTCGATCTTCTCGGCAAGGTCGGCGGCCGAACTTGTCCGATACATCGCCAGCGCTCGAAGTGCGCTATCGTATGCGGCGTACGCACCGTCGTGATGGGCCTTGGCTGCCCCTACCATTTCCGCTCGCAGTGCTTCACGCTGCGCCTTCCACGTCTCGCGCTCCCGCTCGTAGCGAGCCCTAGCGGCCTTGTAGGCCTGTGACTCGCGGGTTGCCCTGAGCTGATCGGTCGTCATGTGGCTGATGTCGCCTTCCCAAAAGGGGGGCGCTTGGGGTTCAGCCGGCAGAGATGCACACGCTGCGTGAAAAGCCTCGTCGGCTGCGTCTTCTTGGTTGGCCGCTTCCGACCACGCAGCGTACTTTTGTCGGTAATCGGCCACCAAACGCGCCCACTCGGGATCGACACCCCTTGCGGCGCCGACGGCGGTTGCACCAAGGGTCGCTTGGTGCGTAGTGTTGTTCATATTCGTGTCCCTTCTTGATCAAGGGTTGCGATAGG
>Ga0182742_1003623_pt1 | contig 14874 bp, 15 predicted proteins | sample eDN5th37CBELigMG_FD_128880 | JGI IMG/M metagenome (GOLD analysis project Ga0182742, IMG submission 128880) | Enriched Miracle-Growth compost microbial communities from Emeryville, California, USA - eDNA 5th pass 37_C BE-Lig MG (version 2)... ... | reverse complement strand
GTCAAGCCGGGGATTGGGACAACCTGGGTGATTCAGCGCGCCTTGCAGCGCGGCCGAGTGATGAGGACCCAATCCACCGACATCATCATGGCCAGCGGCCTATGGCGCCGCGCGAATAGGCCGCACACATGAATGAACCTGACCTAACCAGCAAATCGCGTTCAATTTTCCCCTTGCCCAACAGGGGCCGTCCACACATGAATCATGCTTCGCGCCTTCACGCGAGAGGTTTGATGCAGCTCCGGTTCAACTCGCCGCTTGCGGCACGCTGGTCTGACGGGCCTCATGCACGCGGCGCCAATCCAGCCCTTCGAGCAGGGCCGAGAGCTGCGCCGCCGACAGATGAAGAGCGCCGTCCTGGGCCTTGGGCCAGCGGAACTCGCCATCCTCCAACCTCTTGGCCATCAGGCAAACGCCGGTGCCATCCCAGAAGATCAGTTTGATGCGATCGGTGCGCTTGGCGCGGAACACGTAAACGGCCCCGGAGAATGGATCCGCCCCCATGGTCTCGCGCACGAGCGCAGCAAGCCCTTCGGCACCTTTGCGGAAGTCGACGGGCTTGGTCGCCACGAGAACACGGACGGCGCCGGTTGGTCCGATCATCGCAGGCTCTTGAGCGCTTGCAGGACAGTGGCCAGTGTCGCTCTATCGACTCCGGAGGGTACGCGGATGACGGCACCCTCGACGGCAATCTCGATCACCGCCTCACGACAGGCGGCAGGCCTGGGCGGAGGATCAGGGGCGACGACAACAGGCGTAAAGGCCAGCGGATGATTGCCCGCCTCACGCTTGGCTTGACGACGCCAGGTGAACAGGTGCTGGGGCGACATGCCGTGGCGGCGGGCGACCTCGGACACCACCGCGCCCGGCGCCATCGCCTCTTCCAGGATCCGCGCCTTCTCATCCGCCGACCAGCGTCGACGCCCGCCAGATCCGGTGATCACTTCCAGACGCCGCACCGGCCGGGGCGGCTCAAGCATATGGTCAAGCATCGACACAAAACGATCTCCAAACAGAGACCGCCAGTCTCGTCCCTCACACATGCAAACGTAAGGTGGGTCCAGAACACCGCTTACTCCGCTTCATCATCGTAGAAACATGCAGGCGTCCGACCGTGAAGCCCTCCGCCACTAGCAGGTTGCGCAGCATCCGGCTACCCGCAAAGGGATAATCAAGATGTAGTTCACCCATCCGCCGCATCAGGGCCAGATCAGATGCTGAGATCGGCCGGGGCCCATGATAGACGCTACCCCGGCTGATCCTGAGCGCCTCAGCCTGCCGGGCGAGTGGCAGGGCATGGGAGCGGTCGATCATCGCTTTGCGCTCGGCCACACACCGGCTTTGCCGAGCGCGCTTTCCAAAAAATCCTTGACCAGCGTCAGCTCGCCGATCTTGGCGTGCAGGGTCTTCACATCCACCGGCGGCGTGCCTGTTCCGGCCTTGGGCTCGGGCCCGAACACGCCGGCGGCTCCGTCAAGCAACTGCGCCTTCCACTAGGTGATCTGGTTGGGATGCACATCGAACTGTTGGGTCAGCTCGGTCAGAGTATTCTCATCCTTCACGGCGGCAAGGGCCACCTTCGCTTTGAAAGCCGGAGAGTGGTTCCGACGCGGTCGCTTGCTAATGGTCTCTCCTGTCTGGCAGCCATTCTGGCTACGGTCAGCAGAAACTCCACTTATCCCTCTGTTCAAATTCTCCGAACCAGCTCGAGGCCGTCCGCGCACAGGTCTCATTAAACCACGAGCCTCAGCCAAAACGATTTCATCTAGATGATTGACATCAATATATGGGCATGTTTGACTAGTGCAAATGCAGGGCAGGCAATCGAAATCCTGGGCTTGGCGAAGGTGATAGGGCGAAAAGTTCATGATCGAGCTACTTGTTGCCCGATGAGTGCCTTGCGTTGATAGGCCCCTGGGCTGATGTAGCCAGCATACAGCGTTGCAAAAAATTAAATCAACGAGGTGAGGAAAATGACCGAAGTTCCGAGCGATGTGATCGCAATGTGCAAAGAGGCAGTCGCAGATGACGCTGCATTGCGCACCGCATTGAACGAGGCTGAGGTCACGCCGATGCTTTTGGTCTACGCACAGTTGACCGGAGATGAGAACCTCGTGAAAGAAGTTGCGCCTTACATTCACGGGCCCTGGAGCTTTCAGCACTCACTGCCCGATGTAATGAGGCAGAAGGTTATTGAGGCCCTTGTTGAGGCGCTGAAGAGTTGCGCCAATTCGGATGGCCCATCGCAATTCGCCTCGTCGCCAGCAACGATGACGCACTTGATGGGAGCGGCCGCAGGGCGTCCAGTTCCGGAGGAGTACATCCCACTTCTTATGGAAGAAATGCAGTTTGACGAACGGCAGAACCGAGAAGTTCAGTGGCGCAAAAATCCGACGACGCTGCCGATAAAGGATTTCAAGGTTGTCGTGATTGGCGCTGGCGTTTCCGGTATCTGCGCCGCCATCTACTTGAAGAAGATGGGTATCCCGTTCGTTGTTTACGAGAGAAACGCAGGAGTCGGCGGAACTTGGCTTGAGAACTGCTATCCAGGGTGCGGCGTCGATACTCCAACTCATTTCTATTCCTTTTCATTCTCGCCCAAAAAGGATTGGTCCCGCCATTTTCCGAAGCGCGACGAAATATTGTCCTATGTCGAGACAGTAGTAGCTGACCACGGTATTCAGGACTACATTAAGTTTGAGACTGAGGTAAAGTCAGCTGAATACGACGAGGAACGCGGGTGCTGGAAGGTAAATGCAATCGACGCGAAGGGAACTACCATTGAAGTTGAATGTAACGTCCTGATTTCGGCGGCTGGTTATTTCAACCGGCCTTCGATCCCCCAGATCAAGGGGATCGATGATTATAAAGGTGATATGTTTCATACGGCGCGGTGGGACTATAACATCAACCTAAACGGCAAGCGCGTGGCGATGATTGGAACTGGAGCAAGCGCCATGCAAGCGGGGCCGGCGATTGCTCCGGACGTGGGCCATCTTACAATCTTTCAGCGGCAGCCTCACTGGGCGCTCTATAATCCGAACTACAACAAAGAAATGAGCGCAGGGAACATTTGGGCGTTCGAGAAAATTCCATATTTTGCAAAATGGGTGCGCTTCCAGATGTTCTGGGCAAGCGGCGACGGCTTCCACGCATCTCTACATAAGGATCCTAATTGGGATAAGTCCGAAATCTCGCTCAACGAAGAGAACCATAAGCTACGGGAAGATATTATCGCACATGCTCGTAAGGAGCTTGAAGACGAAGAGTTGCTAGCCAAAGTCATCCCTGACTTTCCGCCCTACGGAAAGCGGATGCTTCGGGAGAACAACTGGTACAAGATGCTGAAGCGCGACAATGTAGACCTTGAAACTGGACGCATATCGCACATCACAGAAACGTCAATAGTGATGCAGGACGGCACCGTTCACGAAGCTGATGTTATCATTTGGGCGACAGGATTTAGTGCCGGAAGGATGCTGTGGCCGATCGACATCAAAGGCCGAAACGGTCTCTCGATTCGCGACGCCTGGGGTGATGATAATCCGAGCGCCTATTTAGGGATTTCCGTACCCGGTTTTCCAAACCTATTCGTCACCGCCGGCCCGAATACATTCTGGTCGCACGGCGGCAGCATGATCTTCGCCTCCGAATGTCAAGTTCGCTACATCCTTCAGGGTTTGAGAGAGATGATTGAGAACGGGATCACGGCCCTTGAAGTCAAGCCATCTGTTCATGACGCTTACAATGAACATCTTCATAAGAAAGCGAGTGAGATGGTGTGGACTCATCCCAATGTTCACAGTTACTACAAGAATTCCAGAAATCGTCTTACGGTTTTGAATCCAATGCGGCTTGTCGACTACTGGAAGGCGACGAAGGATTTCAAGATCGCGGATTTCAACGTTTCGAAGCTGCAAGATACAGCGGCTCGTGGGACTGGAGGGAACCGGATGCGGAGCCAGTCAAACGAATTTGAATTCGAGCAGCGCCAATAGATAACGAGTGCTGACGAATTGGATGGTTCTGGCGGCATGAAAGGCCTCGCTTAAGCAGACCTTTCAGCTTCGTCATAGCCGATAAAGGGAGGAAGATATGCTGTTGAAGACCTTAGTGCCACTTTCTGCTATGACTCTCCTACTTGCAGGCATGACCTATGCAGGAGCCCAACAGAACGACCCTGTTACGATTGGAGTCGTGGGCGACCATGGCGTCTACTCTGCAGTGTCAGGGATGGGATCCGTGATCGCAGCGCGCATGGCCGCCGAAGATTTCGGCGGAAAGGCGCTTGGACTTCCGATAGAAGTCATATTTGCAGATCACCAGAGCAAACCTGATGTCGCCTCATCCATTGCACGTGACTGGATAGACAGCAAGGGCGTTGATGCTTTCGCAGACGGTTCTTCCTCTTCCGCAGCCCTCGCAATAAATGAGGTCGCCCGGAAAGCCAACAAGGCTTTCCTCGTGTCGGGTGCCGGATCCCCAAACTTCCATGGGTCAGCATGTACTCCGATTACGACTCATTGGGCATTCGATACCTATTCATTGTCGAATAGCACCGCCCAAGCCCTGCTCAAGCAGAACCAGGATACATGGTACTTCATCACTGCTGACTACAATTATGGACATTCCTTGCAAAAGGACATGTCGCGCTTTGTTGCTGAAGCAGGTGGCAAGGTAGTCGGCAGCGTTGGACATCCGCTAAACAGCCAGGATTTTTCCTCCTATCTTCTGCAGGCCCAGAGCTCGAAGGCGAAGGTGGTCGCGCTAGCCAACGCGGGCACCGACTTCGTGGCAAGCACTAAGCAAGCGTCCGAGTTCGGGATCGTCCAAAGTGGCCAGCAACTGGTCGCGCTTTCCGGCATGATCCCGGATGTTCATGCGATTGGCCTTGAGGCTGCGCAAGGCTTGATTCTAACAGAGTCCTTCTACTGGGATATGACAGACAATACACGCGCATGGACCAAACGCTTCATGGAGCGCAACCAAGGCAAGGCCCCAACGCAGATTCACGCGGCCACCTATGCTGCGGTCACGCATTACCTCAAGGCCGTCGAAGCAGTCGGTTCAACCGATGGCGCCGCTGTGACAGCTAAAATGAAGGAAACCCCGATTAACGATTTCTACAACAAGGATGTCAAGATCCGCAAAGACGGCCGCGTCCTGATCCCCGTACATGTATTCCGTGTAAAGAAGCCAGCAGAGTCAAAAGGCCCGTGGGACCTCTACGCAGAGGTAATGGAAATCAATGGCGACAACGCGTACCGCCCGATCGAAGAAGGTGGCTGCCCGTTGGTCAATGGCTAGCAATCCAGCTCGATTCCCGCCCGCAGCAGATCGCTCCACGATCTGCTGCGGGCTAGCGTCGGTGCCTCAGGTTTAAGACAAGGACCAATGCCCCACGGGCGGTATGCGGAACTTGGACATATCCAGCAGGCGTTCTCTCGTTCAGGCCTAGGGTTATTGCAATATGGATGACATCATTCTCTCAACCGATGGCATCTCCAAGAAATTTGGCGGCTTCGTCGCGGTTGACCAGGTTTCATTAAACGTCAGACGTGGCACGATCCACGCATTGATCGGGCCGAATGGCGCCGGGAAGACAACTTGCTTCAATTTACTTACAAAGTTTGTCTCGCCCACGACGGGGCGCATTTTCTACAACGGAAAAGATATAACCGGGCATTCCCCTATGCAGATAGCGCGCAGCGGTTTGGTACGGTCTTTTCAGATATCGGCAGTCTTCCCAAACCTTTCATGCCATTCCAACGTCCGCTTGGCGGTTCAGCGAAAGCGTGGTCGGAGCTTCGACTTCTGGCGGTCGGAGCGCGTACTTTCTAAGCTTGATGAAGAGGCTGACGCGCTGATCGAGGATGTCGGTTTAATGCCCTTTCGGTCAGTGCCGGCGTCTCAGCTGTCGTATGGACGCAAGCGTGCTCTTGAAATCGCAACTACACTAGCGCTCAATCCTGAGATGCTCCTGCTCGACGAGCCGATGGCTGGCATGGCGAATGAGGACATTGATAGGATTGCGCAACTCATCCGTCGCGTTGCGAAGAATCGCACTGTCTTAATGGTGGAGCACAATCTTTCAGTCGTTGCTTCTCTCTGCGATATGATTACCGTCTTGGCACGAGGGCGCGTCCTGGCCGAGGGATCCTATCAGGAGGTGTCGCGGGACAGCCGTGTGATCGAAGCATATATTGGAGCCATTCATGGATAATTCGGGAGTTGTTCACGCAGCTACTCTGAAGCCCGCTGCATTAGATGCTCTACTCTCAGTGCGAAATCTCGAGGCATGGTATGGCGAGTCACATGTGCTCCACGGCGTTGATCTCGATATCCGTGCCGGAGAAGTTGTTACCCTGATTGGGCGCAACGGAGCAGGCAAATCGACAACTCTCAAGTCCATAATGGGCGTTCTCCCAAAACGGAGGGGCTCTATCAGGTTCGAGGGTACGGAAACCATCACTGCTGCCGCGAGGGCTATTGCCAAACTTGGGGTGGGATACTGCCCTGAGGAGAGGGCAATTTTCTCAACGCTGACGGTGAAGGAGAACCTCCTGCTGCCGCCAGTGATTAGACCAAGTGGGATGAGCGTCAGTGAAATCTTCGATATATTTCCTAATCTTCGCGAGCGCCTGAACAGCTGGGGTACGCAACTCTCGGGTGGCGAGCAGCAAATGCTCGCGATTGGCCGTATCATCAGAACTGGAGCTCCGCTTCTGCTGTTGGATGAGCCCACTGAGGGACTGGCTCCGGTAATCGTTCAGCAGATCGCGAGGACAATCGAGCTAATGAAAGCGCGAGGCCTAACGATTCTATTGGTCGAGCAGAACCTTCATTTTGCATCGGCGATTGCGGACCGCCACTATGTGATTGAAGATGGGCGCGTTATCGACGTGATCAACAGAGACGAAGTTTCAGCAAAGCAAAGCCGACTGCAGCATTACCTAGGTCTCTAAGTCTCTCAGAAGGACAACGACGAATATGACTGAGCTTTTTGCGGCGCTGCCTTCGATCCCCGCCTTGATGGGACAGCTGACAGTTGGTCTCGTTAACGGCGCATTTTACGCGATGCTGAGCCTCGGGCTGGCAGTCATTTTCGGGATTCTGAATATAATTAATTTTGCGCATGGCGCGCAGTACATGCTCGGAGCTTTCACAGCCTATGTACTGTTGACGTATTTTGGGATTGGGTACTGGCCCGCACTTTTTATTGCGCCTGTCGTTGTTGGTTTATTCGGCATCATTCTAGAGCGGACGGTTCTACAACGTGTCTATCGATCAGGTCATACCTATGGATTGTTATTGACTTTCGGATTGGCCCTCACGATTGAGGGCGCCGTGCGCAATTATTTCGGGTCGGCTGGACTCCCGTACAGCACGCCGGAGGAACTCCGAGGAGGGGTAAATCTCGGGTTCATGTTTTTGCCGATGTATAGGGCATGGGTCATCATAGCCTCGGTGCTCGTCTGCTTTGGTACATGGTATGCGATCGAGCGGACCCGACTTGGAGCGTACCTTCGAGCGGCTACCGAAAATCCTACGATGGTCGACGCGTTTGGAATCAACGTGCCGCTCTTGATAAGCCTGACCTATGGAGTCGGAGTTGGACTTGCGGCACTTGCCGGTGTGATGGCTGCGCCCATCTATCAGGTCAGTCCGCAGATGGGCTCGATCCAAATCATTACTGTTTTTGCCGTGATCGTAATCGGTGGAATGGGTTCAATCCGGGGTGCTATCTTTAGCGGCTTCCTGCTAGGCCTAGCTGAAGGTCTTACCAAAGTGTTCTATCCGCAAGCGTCATCGACGGTCATCTTCGCGATCATGGCGATCGTCCTTCTGCTTCGCCCGGCCGGTCTCTTCGGGCGAGACCGCGAAGCCGAGGCTGGCAGCGCCGAGACCTCAATTGCGCCCCAAAATGTCTTGTCGAACCAATATTTGGTGGGCACACTTCTTCTCTGCGCCGTGATAGCGCCGTTTCTCCTGTACCCGATGTTCCTCGTCAAGGTCTTGTGTTTTGCGCTCTTTGCTTCGGCGGTGAACCTGCTCCTGGGTTACGCAGGACTACTTTCCTTCGGTCACGCTGCTTACTTTGGAGGTGCCGCATACATAACGGCCTATCTCGTAAAGGTCGGAGGGTTGGATCCGATCTCAGGTATCATCGCCGGAACGGCGGTGGCAACGGTACTGGGTCTAATTATCGGCTGGTTAGCAATCCGCAGGCAGGGAATTTATTTCGCGATGGTAACGCTTGCCTTCGCGCAGATGATATACTTCATTGCTGTGCAAGCGCCTTTTACAGGCGGCGACGATGGAATTCAGGCCGTGCCGCGTGGACATTTGTTAGGCCTCATTGATCTGAACTCCAATCTCGCGATCTATTACTTTGTGCTCGTCATTTTCATCCTAGGGGTATGGTTGGTCAATCGTACTATCCATTCACCCTTTGGTAACGTGCTGACTGGAATCCGCGAAAACGAGAGGCGCATGCGCTCGCTGGGCTATGACGTTGATCATTACAAGCTCTTGGCCTTTGTAATCTCGGCAGCGCTTGCAGGGGTCGCAGGTTCAACCAAAAGCATTGCATTCCAACTTGCCTCGCTAACGGATGTGCATTGGGCGATGTCAGGTGAAGCCATCCTAATAGCTATTGTTGGAGGTATTGGGACGGTTCTTGGGCCAATACTGGGGGCCTTCGTGGTCGCAGGCATAGAACATTACCTTGCCGGTATCGGCTCCTGGCTAACGGTCGTCCAGGGTTTAATTTTCGTATCCTGCGTTTTGATCTTCCGGCAGGGAATTATGGGTGGCTTGTCACGTGTCGCTCGCGCCCTTAGTCGGGAGAGCAGCCATGACCGATTGCGCGTGCACAAGATGAGAGACCGCGAGATAGGACCAAAGGCAATTAAGCTCATGTCGGTCAAGTCAGGCGATTAAGTAATCGTCCCAAGCGCACATCGTATAGAGACTCCACAACGAGGGGGAGCGGTTAGATTGAATCCTGCCATCGAAGCACTTCCACCGCCTCATCCATCAGGCGATACCTATGAAGTGTACGCCATGCGTTACGCAAGTATCCCAGAGAGGATGGCGTCCAATAATTTCATGCGTGGGGCACTCGACGACCCTCACGAAGGACCCATGCCCCTTGACTTCTACGTATGGATTATACGAAATCAGGACCGTGTCGTACTTGTAGATACGGGCTTCGACCATCGAGCTGCCGCTAAGCGTGGACGACCGATTGACTTTGCACCGCACGACGGCCTTGCCCTTATTGGCATAGCAGCCGATTCAATACGTGACATCATTCTTACGCATCTGCATTTTGATCATGCTGGCGGAATTGATCACTATCCCAACGCGCGGTTCCACGTGCAGGATGCCGAGGTTGCCTATGCGACTGGTCGTTGCATGTGTCATCCGATTGGGCGGTTTTTCTATGACGTGGAGGATGTTGTGTCACTCGTGCGCAATACTTACGCGGACCGCGTCTCGTTCTACGACGGTGACGCAGAAATCTTTCCTGGAATTTCTGTGCATCTTCTCCCGGGTCACAGCCGGGGTATGCAGGGCGTTCGAGTGAACACAAAGCGAGGTCCGATACTGCTCGCTTCAGACGGTAGTCATTACTATGACAACTTCACTCTGAACGCACCGTTTGCAGTTACGGTCGACGTGGCTGCAACATTGAACACATACCGCCGCATGTTCGAGCTTGTCGAAGGGCCTAAGTGGATTATTCCCGGGCACGATCCAAAAGTTCGTAGGCTTTATGCAGGTATTACTGTCCAGGGTGTAGAGTTAAATGCCCTTCATCTCCCTTCTGTATGCTAGAGCGATTTCCGCTTACTCCGGCTCATATCCAGCGGCTCTGAAGTAGTTGGCACATTCTTCGGGCGAGAACTCGTCCAGCAACTCGCCGATGGTCTGCCAAAGCGCTTCCTTCGTGCGGGCGGCCGCCTTGCGCAGCAATGCCTTGAGCTTGGCGAAGGCATTCTCAATCGGGTTTAAGTCGGGCGAATACGGCGGCAGGCGCTTCAACGTGGCACCTGTTGCCTCAACGAGCTCTCGCGCGGCCGCGCTCTTGTGCGGCGGCAGGTTGTCGAGGATCACCACGTCGCCCGGCCGGAGCGTCGGGACCAGGATCTGCTCGACATAAGCCGCAAAACACGGGCCGGTCATCGGCCCATCCAGCACCATCGGGGCAGTAAACCCGCTCAGGCGCAGGCCGGCCACAAAGGTGGTGGTCTTCCAATGTCCATGCGGAATGCCGACCCGCAGGCGTTGCCCTCGCGCGCAGCGTCCATACAGGCGCGCCATCTTGGTCGAGGCGCTCGTCTCATCGATGAGCACCAGCCGGTCCGGATCGAGATCCAGCTGCCCGTCAAACCAAGCCTCGCGCGGCTCTGACATCGGGCCGGTCGCGCTCGCAAGCGTGCGCGGTTTTTTGCCCGTGATCGCCCGCGCGTGGAAGAATGAACTGCCTCTGCCGTGGTGGCGCTGCCGCGGAGGAGCTATCCCGTAATCCGTCCGTTCAAGAGGAGCTATTCGTACCGTCACTCCGCGGGACTGAACACGCAGCACAAATTTAATTTAAATGGGCTCTTACCGGACGGGGCTTCGTCAAGCAACTCTCGGGCGGTGGTCCAGAGCGCCTCCTTGATGCGCGCCCACGCTGCACAGGAGCATCTTGATTTTGGCGGAGACCTGCCCATTCAGACTATGTAGGGGGCCCAATCAAAAGACTGATATTGTTGATTGATTTCATCTCGCATTGGTCTTACGAGGTGGGAAGACGTCATGCGTGATCTATTCTGGCTGTCTGACGAGGCTTGGGCGGCGCTGGAGCCGCATCTGCCGCACAACCTGCCGGGTAAGCCCTGCGTGGATGATCGACGGGTGATCAGCGGCATTCTCCATATCCTCAAAACAGGTGGACGCTGGCGCGATGTGCCGTCCGAATACGGACCCGCCAAAACCATCTACAATCGCTACACCCGTTGGGCGCGACGCGGCGTTTGGCAGCGCATCTTCGCCAAGCTCGCCGCAGCCGGACCCACCCCAGAGGAGCTTGCGCTCGACAGCTCGAACGTCAAAGCCCACCGCTCGGCATCAGGCGGAAAAGGGGGGAGTTCAGTCGGGCGGTCGGCGTCTCACACGGCGGCCGAACAACGAAAGTCCATTGTCTGGCCGATGGTCGTGGCCGGATCGTCGCCGTTGCGGGAACGTCGGGCAACGTGGCCGACATCACGATGGCTGTGCCGATCTTAGAGGCTCTGGCGCCGACCAGGCGGCTCATTGCTGACAAAGCCTATGACGCGGATCGGCTCCGCATGTGGCTCGAAGAAGGGCATCGAAGCTGTCATTCCCGGCCGTGCCGCTCGTGCCGTTGCCTATCCACACAATCGCGCCGCCTACTGACGCCGCAACGTCATTGAGCGGATGTTCGGCCATCTTAAGAACTGGAAGCGGATCGCAAAGCGATACGACCGGCTGGCTGTGAACTATCTGGCCGCCATTGTCCTCGTCGCGACAGTGACTCAATGGCTTGGGTGAGTCCCCTACCTAAGATTGGGGCTCATATATATGAGGGTCGCCCACGGCGTGCCTGCGATGTGGCGAAGAAGGACCGCAACCGCGTGCAGGCATGACTGACCATCCGAGAAGGCGCCGACACTGTGATCTTCGCCACACCCTGCGCAGAGCGCACTCAGGTTGGCCGTTGGTGGATAGCTTCACCTCATGAGAGTTCCGAAAGTCGGACATAAACCGATGGGAAGAGCGCGCCCAACAGACATTGCATCTTAATCAATTAAATGATTTGACAGCGGTGCGGCGTAGATTTAGTTTCTCCCTAATAGCAGAGGGAACATATGCTGCTTCTTTCCAAAATTTATTCGGTACCTGTCGAGCTGGTGGTGCGGAATTTTAGCTTCTGGACTTCGGTCGCGGGGCTCTGTTGCTTGTACACTATCGTGACGAAAGCATCCTCAATGCCCAACAATGGGCATTGCCGCCTCAGGAGAACGTCCCAATCAAGACTTCCCGGCATAACCGTTAGGCGGACGTAAGATCCCGCAGGCATCATCCCCATGAGTTGATAGGCACGTACATGATGGACTGGATCGAAGTAAACGGGATTACCTTGCGCTACGATTTGTCTGGAAGTGGCAAGGAAGTGCTGGTGCTAGTACATGAAATGGGTGGTACTCTTGAACTCTGGGACGACGTGCTGCCCCAACTCTCGGAAGGGCGAAGAGTACTAAGATTCGACATGCGAGGCGCAGGCTTATCTGAAAAGCCAGTCCAACCTCTCGATCTCGACGTCATGGTTGACGATATTGCGACGCTCCTTGATGCTCTTGCCATAACAGCACCTGTTGCTATCGCAGGATGCGCCATCGGCGGAGCTATGGCGATGCATTTTGCGGCAAAGTATCAGGATAGAACGGCTGCTCTAATCGCCATGGGGCCTGCAATAGGCGTTGTGGGCGACCGCCGCACAGCTACATTGGCGCGAGCTGATACAGTTGAGCGGAGCGGACTTCGATCCATCGAAGAAGCGCTCTTTACCGCGACATACCCACGGCGATTGCAAGCTGCCGACCCGCAACGTTTCAGACGATTTCGAGCACGCTTTTTTGCTAACCATCCAAGCAGCTACGCCGCTATCAATCGTCTTCTTGCAAATATGGAGATGGAGAGGGATCTTGAAGCGATCCGGTGTCCCACTCTGGTATTGGCTGGAACTATGGACGCCTTGCGTCCTCCAGATCAAATTGAGCCGTTGGCACTGAAAGTTTCGAACGCAGAGTTTCGAGCGCTCGAAACAGGACATTTCATGCCATTGCAAACGCCTGACCTCGTTGCAAGGGAAATGACCAACTTCTTAGCGCGCGCAGGTGTCTAGTACGGAAGGCCTGAGTTCAGTTGACATTCTCACTATCGGATAACGCACATGCGCGAGATAAAGACAAAGCACCTTTTCAGGATTGCACTAAGGGCAGGAACGCCCCACGTCATCGGCAGAGTCGCGAAGGGAGAACGTCGGCCTTCTCCAGTGATCGACGGAACTTTCGAAGGAGAACGTCTGAAAGGCGAAGTCCTGAATGGAAGTAACGACTGGATCCTGATTCGTTCCGACGGCGTTTGGGAACTAGATGTAAGGCTCGCACTTCGCACCCATGACGGTGAAATGATCGCTATGACATACCGTGGCCTTCGACATGGTCCTCCAGATGTCCTCGAGAGGGTAGGTCGCGGAGAGATAGTTGACCCCTGGAGCTACTACTTTCGAACCGCGGTGATGTTCGAGACAGGCTCCGACCGCTATGCATGGCTAAACCGATTGATCGGCATTGGCTTCGGATTTCGAGAACCGGATGGGCCAAGATACGACGTCTTTGAGGTTCTTTAACAACCTGTAACACTGCCATCTAATATCTGGAAGACACCGTATGTTTTATGAGCCTAAGCATGGTCACGGACTTCCTTATGATCCCTTCAAGGCGATTGTTGCCCCACGTCCGATTGGCTGGATATCAACGTTGAATTCGCGTGGAGTGGCTAACCTAGCGCCATACAGCTTCTTCAATGCGATGGCGACCTCGCCTCACATGGTGGGTTTCACGAGCATTGGATATAAGCATAGTATTGAAAATGCTCGCGACACTGGGGAGTTCGTCTTCAATCTGGCAACGCTGCCGCTGGCAGATGAGATGAACCGATCTTCGATCGGGACAGATTCTAACGTAAGCGAGTTCGAAGTTGCCGGCATTGATGCGCTTCCTTCGTTGATTGTGAAACCACCGCGGGTTGCCAAGAGCCCCGCATCTCTGGAATGTCGTCTTGTCCACTTTCTTGAGTTTCATGATATCGATGGCCGACCTACCGACAGGTACCTAGCAGTCGGACAGGTGGTCGGTGTTCACATTGATGAGCGTTTTCTAGTCAAAGGGCGCTTCGACAGTGCATCTGCTCAGAGCCTCGCGCGATGCGGATATCGAGACTATTCTGTTTTGGACAAAGTTTTCGAGATGTGTCCGCCCGACGAAGCGACAAAGTTGATTACGTAATATCCGGTTCCAAGTGACTGCGCTAGGCAGCGAGTTCATCCGCTGAGCTTCAAGGGAGTTGGTGGATCTCCCGCCCTGCTCGAATGGCGCTGCCAAAAGCGCTCCTTGGCGAAGGAGATCGAAGCTGGTGCATCGAAAAGGCAGAGCGCTTCGGGAGCTTGAGGCGCGCGATCGTGTCTCAACTTGCCTACTGCTCAGGGGCTGTTCCAGCGCTGCACGCACTGCAGCACCACCGTGGTTGAACCCGGCAATAAGGCACCGGCAACCAGCGGTTAATTCGCGAGGCTCATCAAAGCTCTTGCGATGGCCTTTTCCCGGCAATTAGACTGGGGCTTACAGCGATATGGTGAGGCGAGCAGAACTGTTACAAGCGATCCCTGATGCGGGCAGTCTTGGACTGGATCGGCCGAGTTCCTGGCAAAACATGGTGCCATGCCAATGAGGATGAGCGTCGAGGAGTTCGGAAGCCACGTGACGAGCGAGCTCGAGAAGTGGAAGGCCCTTGCCAAGAAGCATAACATCACGAGTACCAACTGAATATGCGGAAAGGGTGAGACGTGCAGGACGGTTCTAGCGCTTCATTTCGCTGCGCCACTCACCTATCCGTCTGAACAATTTTGATGTGATTGGAGGATCCTGATGGGCATCGCTGCCACCATTCCGAACGTAGAAGCTCCTGCGGACTATGCGGCAGTATTCGCAGACTTTGCGACAAGCCTCTCAGTCGACAGGATGCCCGCCGAGGTGGTTACGGCGGCTAAGACCAACCTTTTCGACACGCTGGCCTGCG
>Ga0182742_1003622_pt1 | contig 14876 bp, 19 predicted proteins | sample eDN5th37CBELigMG_FD_128880 | JGI IMG/M metagenome (GOLD analysis project Ga0182742, IMG submission 128880) | Enriched Miracle-Growth compost microbial communities from Emeryville, California, USA - eDNA 5th pass 37_C BE-Lig MG (version 2)... ... | reverse complement strand
CGGTCGCACCGAGCGCGGCGGCGCCGGCGAGGATCGTTACAAGTTTACGCATCGAGATGTCCTTGCGTTCAAGTTTTCGGGAAGCAGAGCAGGACGCGCCCGGCGCCCGTTGATTAGCTAACATTGGTAGCGTGAGTCTTACTCCTCCCGCGCCATCACAATAAGGTGCGCGGGCGTTGGCCGGGTTCCTACGGCATGGGTCATCCGTCACATCGTGCCAACGGCCGAGGTGATCCACAACATGCTGTGCATGAGCGCTGCGCCGCTGGCGGCGCAACGCTCACGACGCGCTGCGATTGAGCATCGCGTTAGCAATACGTGCAATTGTAGAGAGAGTCCCGTGAGCCGGGATAGTAATACCCGCCGTAATAGCGGGGCGCATAATACGGCCTGTAGGCATAGCCGCCGTAATAGCCATTGTAGCCGTAGCCGCCATAGCCATAGCCCCGATAATACTGCGCCTGCGCGTCAGTCGGGACTGAGACGGACAACACGGCGATTGTGAAAGCGGCAGCAACGATCGTGACGATTTTAGTCATGACTCGCTCCCTCGATCGTTAGGCGCGGACCGTCACGGTGACGGGCTCGCGCGATCTGCACTCCTACTCCGGGGCAATCCGCAAAGATGCATCACAAAGCGGTGCATCACGATCTGGTGCGCCGGGTCCGGACAGTTCCCATTGACGCATTGAACAGCGCACGCCCGCACGGCCGGACCAACGCCGGCGCTTTTTTCTTGTCATCACCAGGAGACCAAAATGGACCTCGCAACCGAGACTTTCGAAACCAAGGCCGGCTTTGCCCCGGACAGCCAGGTGCAGGGGCATGTCACCCATGCCGAGCTGATGCGCACCTTCGACGCGTTCAAGGCGGCGAATGACGAGCGCCTGGCGGCGATCGAGCGGCGCTCCGCGGATGTGCTGCACGAGGAGAAGGTGGCGCGGATCGACGCTGCGCTCGACGCGCAGACGCGCCGCCTCGACGAACTCGCCTTGAAGTCGGCGCGCCCGCAGCTCGGGGTCGAGACCGGCATCCGGAGCGCCTCCGCGCGCGAGCACAAGACGGCGTTCGAGATGTATGTGCGCAGTGGCGAGAGCGCGGGCCTGCGCGCGCTCGAAGTCAAGGCGATGTCGGCCGGCACGCCCGCCGACGGCGGCTATCTCGTGCCCGATGAGGTCGAGCGCGAGATTGGCAAGCGGCTCGCCGCAATCTCGCCGATCCGCTCGATCGCCTCGGTGCGCGAGATTTCCGGCAATGTCTACAAGAAGCCGTTCATGACGACCGGCCCCGCGACCGGCTGGGTGGCGGAGACCGCGTCGCGTCCGCAGACCAATTCGCCGGTGCTGGACGAATTGTCGTTTCCCGCGGCGGAGCTTTACGCCATGCCGGCGGCGACGCCGGTGCTGCTGGAAGACAGCGCCGTCAATATCGACGCGTGGATCGCAAGCGAGGTCGAGTCGGTATTCGCCGTGCAGGAGGGCGCGGCCTTCGTCAATGGCGACGGCACCAACAAGCCGAAAGGCTTTCTGCAATATGACAAGGTTGCCGAAGGCTCCTGGGCCTGGACCAAGATCGGCTTCATCGAGACTGGCGTCGATGCCGGCTTTCCGACGGATGGGCCGGCCGATCCGCTGATCGATCTCGTCTATGCGCTGAAGGCCGGCTACCGGCAGAACGCGCATTTTGTGATGAATCGCAAGACGCAGTCGGCGATCCGCAAGCTGAAGGATGCCGATGACAACTATCTCTGGCAGCCGCCGGCGCAGGTCGGCGGACGCGCGGGCCTGCTCACCTTCCCGGTGGTGGAAGCCGAAGACATGCCGGACATCGCCGCCGACAGCTATTCGATCGCGTTCGGCGATTTCCGGAGCGGCTATCTTGTGGTCGACCGGCAGGGCGTGCGGGTGCTGCGCGATCCCTATTCCGCAAAGCCTTATGTGCTGTTCTACACCACCAAGCGGGTCGGCGGCGGCGTGCAGGATTTCGACGCGATCAAGCTGCTCAAGTTCTCGGGCGAATAGCGGCTTACCGTCTGCGCATGGAGCGTATGACGTGAAACTCCCCGCTCGCATCCCTATATGGACGGTAACGAATGGAGGTTGCGATGCGCGTCTTTGTTCTTTCCGTTCTCGCTGCGGCGGTTATCGTAGCGCTCGGTTACGCGGGGCTGACCGCGTTCCAGGAGTCGGTCGCCACCGCCTATAGCACCAGCGCGGTCCGGATCGACTGGCAGGAGCAATCGGACTTCTACGGCCGCGAAGTGCCGCCGCCGCGCGGCACCGCCGGCTAAGGCCATCCGGCGCAATTGAACGATGGCCGCCGGCGCGGCCGCTTTTTGCTGGTCTACCGTCACACAGTCGTGAGCGGGCGAAACGCGCAGGGCGCACTTATATGCGCTGCAACAAGAAAAAACTGGAGATTGGCTATGCGCGTTTTGAATCCGAAAGTGTTGCTTGCAACAGTCCTGGCGCTGGCGGTGGTTGCCGGCGGCGCCTATTCGGTCGCCCGCTCGGTGAAAAACCCTGCGGTGGCCGGTACCTATCAGGCCTATACCACGGGAGCCGCCGCGCGGATCGACTGGTCCGATCGGCTCAACGCCGGCTTCGACGAGTAACGTCGGCCGCTCGCGGTCCCCGTTCCGATCACACCGGCCGCCGTCCGACCAGCGCGAGATATTCCCACACCACGGTCGCAGCAGCGAGCGCGGTGATCTCGGCTGTGTCGTAGGCGGGCGCGACCTCCACGATATCCATCCCGGCAAACTGCACCTCATCGAGGCGGCGCAGGATCGCCTGCACCTGCCAGCTCGCCAGTCCGCCGATTTCCGGCGTGCCCGTGCCAGGCGCGAAAGCCGGATCGAGACAGTCGATATCGAAGGAGAGATAGGCGGGCGCGGCGCCGACGATTTCTTCGACCCGCTGCGCGACATTCTGCGGTCCGAACTCGTGCACCTGCTGCGCGGTGATGACAGTGACGCCCTTGCCGGTGGTCCAGTCATAAACGTCCTTCTGCACCGGCGAGCGGATGCCGATCTGAACCATGCGCGCCGGATCGACCAGGCCTTCCTCGATGGCGTGGTAGAAGACCGAGCCATGCGCATAGACCTGCCCGAAATTGTCCGGCCAGGTGTCGACATGCGCATCGAAATGCACGAGCGCGAGCGGCCCGCGGTTCCCGGCGGCGAGCGCGCGCAGCAGCGGCAGCGAGATGGTGTGCTCGCCGCCGAGCGCGATCAGATGCGCATAGGCCGCCGCCTGGTCCTGAATGAGCGCGAGACTGCCCTCAATGTCGCCGAGCGCGATGTCGAAATCGCCGGCATCGGCGACGGGGAGGGCGGCCGGATCGAGCCACCAATGCGGATGATCGCCATCGACCAGCATGCGGCTCGCCTGCCGGATGGCGGCCGGGCCAAACCGCGCGCCGCTCCGGTTGGTGGTTCCGATATCGAACGGAATGCCGGCGATGTGAATGCTGGCCTCGCTCTGCAGCCGCAGCAGGCCGAGAAACGTCGACGGTGTCGCGAAGGTCGGTGTGCCGACCATCAGCGGGGGTCCGTGAAGCGGAACACCGCCGCCGCGATCGCGCAGGTCCAGTGGCCGGCATCGTCGCCGATGGCGGCGGCCGTTACCGATGTGGAGCCGAAAATGAGAGTTGAGGTCTGGTAGACCTTCTTGCGCTCGTCCCAGGCGGCGTTGGGATCGAATTCGATGCCGAGGGTGGAAGCGAGCATGGACGCCGCGAGGTCCTCGGCATAGTCGCCGCTCTGTTCGGCGGTCATGCCAAAGCCGTGATGCTCGGAAATGTAGCCGTACATCTTCGTGTCGCTCGGACGCGCCAGCCCGATGCTGGAATGGATGCGGCGGCCGGGCTCGTTGGTCTCGGTGCGGGCCATCACGCTGAAGGTGATCTCGCCCGGACGCAGTGTCGCGACGCCGGCCTCTCTCGTCATCTCGACGCATTCGGGCGGCAGGATCGAGGAGACCGATACGAGATTCTGCTGCTCGATATCGGCTTCCCGCAGCGCAAGTTCGAACGCGGTCAGACGTTCTCTGTGCACGCCGACGCCGCGCGTCAGGAAAAAGCTGGTTGGTACCGGGAACATGATGCCGCCTTGTGCTGCGAAGGGCGTCGCGGCAGGTTCGCAAAGCGCGAGGCTTTGTCAATGGTGTGACGCGAACTGTCTTGCTGCCGCGGCTGGTAGCCCCGTGACGGTGCTACTGTCCGAGCGGGCTGCCGAGCTTGCCGGCCGTCTCGACCAGCCATGGATAATATAATGACAGCGGCGTGACGCCGGTGAGCCCGCCGCAGCCGGCCTCGTTGCCGGCGGCGGTCGACCAGCTCACGACGCCGACCACCATCATGCGCCCGCCAATCTCGGCAAACACGGGCGCGCCGGAATCGCCGGTGCAGGCGCCGAGCCCGGGCCGCTGGTTGCGGGTCGCCGCATCCATCAGGCGGATCTGCAGGTTGCCCGGCTGGCCGGTGACGGTCAGGTCGGCGCTGCGCAGGACGCCGCCGCTCTTGCCGTCGCCGATACGGGTGAGGCCATAGCCCAGCACGGTGAGGCGGTCGCCCGGCGCGATCTTCAGCCGCTCGCCATGGACCTGTGCGGGGACGCCTTGCGTGGCGTTTGCGACCTTGATCAGCGCAACGTCCGCGGTCGCGCGGTGGGCGTCGAAGGTCTTCTGGCTGAATCGCGGATGCCGCACGATGCGCTGGGTATCGCGCAGTTGCGGCTGGCGCTTCGCGTCGAACTGAACGAGCTTGTAATCGGCGCCGGCCGGCACGCAATGGGCGGCCGTCAGCACGAGATCGCGGGCGATCGCGATGCCGGTGCAGGAATTGCCGCGCGAGCCCACGATCATTACGGCCGCGTGCGGTCCGTGAACCGGCGGCGCGCCACCGACCAGGGCGGAGGCGGGGAGCGGTGTCATGGAGAGAAGGCAAAGGGCGAGGATGCGGCGCATGGCATCGATCTTGGAGCGATGTCGGTATGCGGTGTCAACCGGCCGGGCGCGCGGCGGCTGCCCCATCATCGCCCTTGGCAGAATCCGGCGCGGATGCGAGGGTTGAGGGCTGCGCCACCGCAGGGCCGATTTTCCCGCATGCTCGTCAGTTCATTCTCCGTCCTGTTGCCGGTCCTGTTCGTGATCGCGCTCGGCTATTTCGCCGGTCGCACCAAAGAGTTCGATGCCGACCAGGTGAAAGGCATCAACGAACTGGTGCTGGATTTCGCGCTGCCGGCCATCATGTTCGTCGGCATCGTCAAGACGGCGTCGAATCCGCCGGCGGGCGAGACGACGTTTCTCGTTGCGATCACCTTCGCGCTGCTCGCATTCTATATCGGCGTGCTGCTGGTGAGCCTGTACGGGCTCGGTCATTCGCTCGGCGAAGCGGCGCTGCAGGCATGCCTCCTCAGCTTTCCGTCGGTCGCCTTCATGGGGATCCCGATCTTCAAGGGACTGTTCGGCGACAGCGGGGTGCTGTCGGTGACGGTCGCGACCGTGATCGCCAACCTGACCATTGCGCCGCTGACGGTGGTGCTGCTCGAGATGCATGCGCAGCGCAAGGGGAGGGACGCCGCGGAAGCCTCGCGGTTCGGCGCGGACGTGATCGCGGCGCTCAAGAGCAGCCTTGTCAAGCCGGTGGTCTGGGCGCCGCTGGTCGCGATCGCGATCGTTGCGACAGGCATTGCCGTGCCCGAGCCGGTGGACAACATGCTGGCTTTGATCGGATCGACCACATCGGGCGTCTCGCTGTTCGCGGCCGGCCTGATCATCGCCGCCTACAAGGTCACGGTCAGCGCCGAGATCGTATCGAACGTGATCGCCAAGATGGTCGCGCAGCCGCTATTCGCGGTGCTCCTCGTGGCGCTGCTGGGTGTGACCGATCCGCTGTCGCGCGAACTGATCCTGATGTGCGCGATCCCGAGTTCGGCTTTCGCGGTGCTGCTGGCGCCGCGTTACGGCGCTTATGAGACCGAGAGCGCTTCGACGCTGGTGCTGACCTCGTTCGCGATGGTCGCGATCATGCCGCTTGCGATCATGCTGACCGGCGGGATGTAATTTTTCTCACACCGGCGCCGCACTCTCTGACGACCTCCCCCTGAAAGGGGGAGGTCGATTTGCGAGCGAAGCGAAGCAAATCGGGAGGGGGGCACTCTGTAGGACCCCCACCCCGACCCTCCCCCTTTCAGGGGGAGGGAGTCCAGGCCACGTGCCTTTGCGAAAGAATCAAACATGTCTGCTGTTCTCTTGACGCCGCCGGCGATCGAGCCGGTGTCGCTTGCCGATGCAAGGCTTTTCCTCAGGGTCGACCACGACGACGATGACGACGTGATCGCCGCGCTGATCGCGGCGGCGCGCGTTCATGTCGAGGCGCAGACGCGCCGTGCGCTGATCGAACAGACCTGGCGCCTTGTGCGCGATGTCTGGCCGGCGGCCGGACGGCTGCCGATCCTGCCGGTCCCCCTGCGAGAGATCACCGCGATCCGCGTGTTCGATGCAGACGGCGCGCCGCATCTGCTCGATGTGGATGACTTCGATCTTGACGCAGCATCCGCCCCTGCGGTGCTGTCGTTCGTGCGCGGTGCGCCGATGGCGCCGGGCCGGCTGGCCGCGGGCATCGAAGTCGACATCACAGCGGGCTATGGCGAGGCGGCGGATGACGTGCCCGAACCCCTGCGCCAGGCGATCCGCATGCTGGTGGCGCACTGGTACGAGAACCGCGGCGTGATCGCGGCGAGCGGGGAGGTGGCGTCGATGCCGGCCTCGGTGTCTTCGCTGATCGCGCCGTTCCGGGTGATGTCGCTATGAGCAATCCCGGTCTCCTGCGAAGCCGTCTTACGCTCGAGGCGCCGGTCGAGAGCGCCGATGGCGCGGGCGGTGTCGTGCGCAGCTTCGAGGCGGTCGCGACGCTGTGGGCGGAAGTGACGCCGGTCTCGGCCGCACGCGCGGTTGAGGCCGAGCGCCTCGGCGCGCGCGTCACGCATCTCATCAGCATCCGCTTTGCGGACGACATCACCACGAAGCATCGTCTGCGCGATGCAGCGCGTGTCTTCCGTATGGTGTCGTTGCGCGATCGCGACGGGCGCAAGCGCTTTCTGACGATCGAGGCGGAAGAGACGGTTGCTTGACTTTTCCCTCCCCCGCGAAGCGGGGGAGGGTGGCCGCGCCACGCGCGGCCGGGTGGGGGCGATCCGACTGCTCTCACGATGATCCTTAACCCCACCCCGGCGCTTCGCGCGACCCTCCCCTGAAGGGGAGGGATGGAGCCACAGCCATGTCCACATCAACCGCCGCGTTGCGCGCGGCGATCCATGACGCATTGATCGCCGACGTTCCGCTCACTGGCCTTCTCGGCGGGCCGAAAATCTACGACGAGCCGCCGTCGGCGGTTGCGTTCCCCTATGTGACGCTGGGCGAAGCGCGAGTGTCCGACTTCTCGGCGGGTGACGAGGCGCTACAGGAGCACCAGCTCACGCTGCATGCCTGGTCGCGTCAGGGCGGACATCGGGAAGCGCATCTGATTGCCGGCGCGCTGCTTCAGGCGCTGGATGACGCGCCGCTGTCGCCTGCCGGGCATCAGCTGGTGAATCTGCGGTTCGCGCTTGCCGATATCCGGCGCGAGTCTGATGGCCGCACCTATCATGCGCTGGTGCGGTTTCGCGCGGTGACCGAGGCGGTGTGAGTTTTCCCTCTCCCGCGCCGCGGGGAGAGGTGAAGAAGCAGCTTCAGAGGATCAAGACATGGCAGCACAGAAGGGCAAGGACCTGCTCATCAAGATGCATGACGGTTCGTCCTACGTGACGGTCGCGGGCCTGCGTTCGCGGCGCATCGCATTCAATGCCGAGACCGTCGACATCACCCATGCCGAAAGCGCCGGGCGCTGGCGCGAACTGCTCGACGGCGCCGGCATCAAGCGTGCCGGGCTGTCCGGGCGCGGGCTGTTCAAGGACGCCGCAAGCGACGCGCTGATGCGCCAGAGCTTCTTCGACGGGGCGGTGAAGAACTGCCAGGTGGTGATTCCGGATTTCGGCACCGTGCAGGGGCCGTTCCAGATCACCGGCCTTGAATTCGCCGGCGAGCATGACGGCGAGGTCACTTACGACATGGCGCTGGAATCGGCGGGCGAACTGACATTCGCGGCAGCGTGAATGTTGTGTTTTCGGACGACAGTCCTTCCGCTCATGCCCGCGAAGGCGGGCATCCAGCATTCTTGACTCTGGGTCCCTGCCTTCGCGGGGACAAGCGGTGGTGATAGCGGAGTGCTTCCCATGCCCAATCTTCATCGCGGCGAGATCGAGGCGGAGATCGGCGGCCGCAGGCGCAGGTTGGTGCTGACGCTCGGCGCGCTGGCCGAGCTTGAAGCGGCGTTCGGCGAGGGCGATCTCGTGGCGCTTGCCGAACGCTTCGGCAGGGGCCGCATGAGCGCACGCGATCTGATCCGCATCATCGGGGCGGGACTGCGCGGTGCGGGCGAAAGCGTGAGCGACGACGAGGTGGCGGCGATGGCGCTGCCGGGCGGCGCGCAAGGTTATGTCAGGATCGCGGCGGCGCTGATCGAGGCGACCTTCGGAACTGGTGAGTAGGATGATGATCGCCAAAAGCTCCGTTCATTCCCGCGAAAGCGGGAATGAAGCGGCGCGGACTCTGGGTCCCCGCTTGCGCGGGGACGAACGGCTCGTTGAACCATCGCTAAACCACATGACCGCCCGCGAACCGTTCCCTTGGGACGAAGCCATCGGCTTCGGACTCGGCGTGCTGCGGCTGTCGCCCGCTGCATTCTGGGCGATGACGCCACGCGAACTGGCGCTCGCGATCGCAGCTTTGCGCGGCGGCCTGACGCCGCCACTGCGCCGCGCCGACCTCAACGCTCTGATGACGAGATATCCCGATGGCCGATGAGTTCGACGATTTTGCGTCCACCGCAAGCGTGGACGGTCTCGATCGCGGCTTGCGCAGCATCGACCGCGCGATGCACGACATCAACCGCAGCGCCGCCCAGTTCGGGCGCGCGCTGTCGGGCGCATTCGCGCAAGGGATCTCAGGCAGCCGCAGCTTCGAGGGCGTGCTGAAATCGCTCACGCTGCGGCTGTCCGACATCGCCCTGCGGCTGGCCTTCAAGCCGGTGGAGAATGCGCTCACAGCGGGCTTTGCCGGATTGTTCGGCGGCGGGCTGCTCACCGCGGCGGGCGGCGCGGTCAAGCCGTTCGCGACCGGCGGCATCATCGGAACGCCCACCTATTTCCCGCTGCGCGGCGGCGGACTCGGGCTTGCCGGCGAGGCCGGACCGGAAGCGATCATGCCGCTCGCGCGCGGGCCGGACGGACGGCTCGGCGTTGCCGCCTCCGGCGGCGGCCGCGCCAGCATCACCGTGAATATCGCAACCCCCGACGCGGATTCGTTCCGCCGCTCCGAACTCTATGTCACCGGGCAGATCGCGCGCGCGGTCGCCCGCGGTCAGCGCGGCCTGTGAGCTAGACCCGGTCGCGCAGGCCCTTGACGCCTTTGTGCTCGGCGCAATGGTCGCAGCAAAAGAACGTTCCGTCGGCTTCGAGACCATGGCCGACGATACGGATGCCACAATGCGCGCAGGTCGGCGCCAGCGCGTGAATGGCGCATTCGAAGCTGTCAAAGGTGTGAGTGGTGCCGTGCATCGTCACCTGGAACGACTTGTCATAATTGTTGCCGCAGGTCTCGCAGGTCGCCATGGCGCGCCTCCTGGTCTTGGTCGCTCTACCTCAAGACGCGAGCGCGCCCGCGGTTCCTTCTCCTGTTTGACGCAGCCCGGATGCCTGCATGACCACACCCTTCCACGAGATCCTGTTCCCGCTCGACATCGCGCTCGGAAGCGCGGGCGGGCCGGAGCGGCGCACCGAGATTGTCGCGCTCGCCTCGGGACGCGAGGAGCGCAACGCCCGCTGGGCGCATTCGCGCCGGCGCTATGACGCGGGCTACGGCATCAAGACATTCGAGGCGCTGTCGCAGGTCATCGCGTTTTTCGAGGAGCGGCGCGGCATGCTGCATGGCTTTCGCTGGCGCGACCGTCTCGACCATTCCTCCGCGACGCCGGGCGTCGCGGTGACGGAGCTCGACCAGACGCTCGGCATCGGCGACGGGACAACCGACACATTCCAGCTGGTGAAGATCTACGGCGCAGGCTTCGCGCCTTATACCCGGCCGATCGTCAAGCCGGTCGCCGGCAGCGTGCGGGTCGCGGTCGATGGGGTGGCGTTGGACGACGCCTTCACGGTCGATCCGACCACGGGCATCGTCACGTTGTCCGAGCCGCCGGCGTTGGGCGAGGTGGTGACGGCGGGATTTACCTTCGACGTGCCGGTGCGGTTCGATACCGATTACCTCGAAGTCGACCTGTCCGCGTTCGAGGCTGGTGCGATTCCGAAGATCCCGCTCGTCGAGATCAGGATGTGACCCCACAAAACGAGCGAACCACGTGATGGTCCCGGTTCTGCAGCGCACCGTTGCACGCTGCGCTGCGCCCGGGACACGAGGCCATACCATGCGCATGATCCCCCCTGCTTTGCAGGCCAAACTCGATTCCGGCGCGACCACGTTGTGCCGCTGCTTCATCGTCACGCGCCGCGATGGCGTGATCCAGGGCTTCACCGACCACGACCGGGATCTGATGCTGAACGATGTCCTGTGCCGCGCCGAGACCGGCTTTGCCGGATCGGAAGCGGTGGCGCGGCTCGGCCTCAGCGTCGACGGCATCGAGGTGTCGGGCGCCCTTTCCGATGAGAGCCTCAACGACGACGCGCTCGCGGCCGGGCGCTATGACGCGGCGCAGGTCGACACCTATATCGCCGACTGGAGCGATCCATCGCTGCACGTCCTGATGTCGCGCGGGCATATCGGCGAGGTCCGGCGCGAGGGCCGGGCCTTCGCGGCGGAGTTGCGCGGACTTGCCGACGCGCTCAATGCGGAGACCGGCCGGCTCTATACGCCGACCTGCGCGGCCGATCTCGGTGATGCGCGCTGCGGCGTGGATCTCGACGATCCCGCCTATCGCGGGGAGGGCGCAGTGGTCGCGTTGACGGCTGCCTCGGCCTTCACCGCGAGCGGGCTCTCAGGCTTCGACGACGGCTGCTTCACGGCCGGCCGCCTCACATTTACGAGCGGCGCCAACCAGGGCGACGCGATGGAAGTCAAGCGACACCGCCGGGATGGCGACACGATCATCGTCGAACTGTGGCAGGCGCTGGCGCGCGCCATCGCGCCGGGCGACAGCTTCGTCGTCACCGCGGGGTGTGACAAGCGCTTCGCCACCTGCCGCGACCGCTTCGACAACGTGATCAATTTCCGCGGCTTCCCGCACATCCCGGGCAATGACTTCATCATGCGCTACGCGCTCGACGGCGAAGCCGGTCACGACGGCAAGAGCTTGCGGACGTGACAACGGCTCTCTTCACCTCTCCCCTTCCGGGGAGAGGTCGACGCGCGAAGCGCGTCGGGTGAGGGGGCGTTTCTGAATCCATTTGTGTTGCATCCCCCCTCACTCCAACCCTCTCCCCTTCGGGGGAGAGGGAGCGCACCGAATTTGCGGTTACTCCCATGCCCATCACGCCCGACCATATCGTCGCCGAAGCGCGCAGCTGGATCGGCACGCCGTATCGGCACCAGGCGTCGCTGAAAGGCGTCGGCTGCGACTGTCTCGGTCTCGTGCGCGGCGTCTGGCGCGCGCTCTATGGCGCGGAGCCGGAACGCATGCCGGCTTATTCGCGCGACTGGGCGGAGGCATCTTTGCGCGAGTCGCTCGCCGAGGCCGGCGCACGCCATCTGGTTCCGGTCGCACGCGAGGCGCTGCAGGACGGCGACGTGTTGCTGTTTCGCTGGCGCGCCGGCCTTGTCGCCAAGCATGCCGCGGTCGCAACCGACGCCGGCATGATTCACGCCCATGACGGCGCCGCCGTCGCCGAGGTCGCGCTGGCGCCATGGTGGCGGCGGCGGCTCGCTTATGTGTTTCGATTTCCCGGAGTGCGCTGATGGGGTCGCTCGTTCTCTCGGCTGCAGGCGGCGCCATCGGTGGCGCGCTGTTCGGTCCGGTCGGCGCTTTCGCGGGGCGGCTGGCGGGCGCGATCGGCGGCAGCCTGATCGACCAGAGCCTGTTCGCGCCCGCGCCGGCTCCGGCGCGCCGACATGATGGCCCGCGGCTGCGCGATCTCGATGTGATGGTGTCGACCGAAGGCGCGCCGATCCCTCGCGTCTATGGCCGTGTACGGGTGCCGGGCCAGGTGATCTGGGCGACCGCGCTCGAGGAGAAGGTCAAGAGCCGCACCGAGACCACGGGCGGCGGTGCGGCCGGCGGCAAGGGCGCGAGCGCGCCGCCGCCGCAGACCACGACCACCCGCACCTTTTCGTATTTTGCCAATATCGCAGTGGCGCTCTGCGAAGGCCCGGTGGCGCATCTCGGCCGGGTCTGGGCCGACGGCAAGCCGCTCGACATATCGCGGCTGAACCTGCGCTTCTACCCGGGCAGCGAGGACCAGAGCGCCGATCCGCTGATCGTCGCCAAGCAGGGCGCGGACAATGCGCCGGCTTATCGCGGGCTTTGCTATGTCGTGTTCGAGCGACTTCCGGTCGGACCGTTCGGCAACCGCATCCCGCAACTGTCATTCGAGATCGTGCGGCCGGTCGGCGCGCTGGAGGAGGCGATCCGCGCGGTCACGCTGATTCCGGGGGCGACCGAATTCGGCTATGAGCCGAAGACGGTGACGCGCAAGCTGAAGCCCGGTAAGCATGCGCCGGAAAACCGGCATGTCACGCATGCACCTTCCGACGTCATCGCTTCGCTCGACGAATTGCAGGCGCTGTGCCCCAATGTCGAGCGCGTCGCAATCGTGGTGTCGTGGTTCGGCGACGATCTGCGCGCCGGTGCCTGCCGGATCCGCCCCTGCGTCGATCGCGCCGAGAAGAAGACCGACGGTGCGAGCTGGTCGGTGGCGGGTGTTGGCCGGGGCGGCGCCGCCGTTGTGTCGCAGGTCGACGGCCGCGCCGCTTATGGCGGTACGCCGTCCGACAACAGCGTGCGCCATCTGATTGCCGAACTGAAAGATCGCGGGCTCAAGGTCACGCTTTATCCCTTCGTGATGATGGATGTGCCCGCTGAGAATGACTTGCCCAATCCTTATACCGGCGAAGCGCCGCAGCCGGCTTATCCCTGGCGCGGCGAGATCACCTGCGATCCGGCGCCGGGCTCGGAAGGCTCGCCCGACGGCACGAGTGAGGCCGGAGCGCAGGTCGATGCCTTCTTTGCCGGCGGCGGCGATAGCGGGTGGAATTTCCGCCGGCTGATCCTGCATTACGCCGCGCTTGCAGCGGATGCCGGCGGGGTCGATGCGTTTGTGATCGGCTCGGAGCTGAAGGGCCTGACGCGGGTGCGGTCCGCCTCCGGCGTCTATCCGGCGGTCGATCACCTTGTTGCGCTCGCCGAAGACGTGCGCGCGATACTCGGTGAGGACACGATCATCACCTATGCCGCCGACTGGACCGAATACGGCGCCCATGTGGTCGATGCGGCGGCGCAGGAGGTTCGCTTTCCGCTCGATCCGCTCTGGGCCTCGGCCAATATCGACGTGATCGGCATCGACTATTATCCGCCGCTGTCGGACTGGCGCGATACGGCCGATCATGCCGACCGTGCGATCGCCGACACGATTCACGATCGCGCTTATCTTGCCGCCAATGTTCATGGCGGCGAGGGCTTTGACTTCTATTACCCGGACGCGGCCGCGCGGGCGGCGCAGGCGCGTGTGCCGATAACCGACGGCCTCGGCAAGCCATGGATGTTCCGGCAGAAGGACCTGTGGAGCTTCTGGGGCGAACCGCATGTCGAGCGCGTCGATGGCGTCGAGTCGGCGCCAACCGCGTGGGTGCCACAATCGAAGCCGATCTGGCTGACGGAAGTCGGCTGCCCGGCGGTCGACAAGGGCGCGAACCAGCCGAGCGTGTTTCCCGATCCGAAATCGGCGAGCGGCGGCTATCCGTATTTCTCCGACGGGCGGCGCGATGACCTGATCCAGCGCCGCAGCATCGAAGCCGTGCTGTCGGTGTTCGGGCCGGACAGCGATCTCAACCCGCCATCGTCTTTCTATGACGGGCGCATGGTCGATCCGTCCGGCATCCATGTCTGGACCTGGGATGCGCGGCCCTATCCGGTATTCCCGCAGGCGGCCGACGTCTGGAGCGACGGCGCCAACTGGGAGACCGGGCACTGGCTCACGGGGCGGCTTGGCTCCGCCGCGATGGAAGGATTGATCCGCGCCATCGTGAGCGATGCCGGTGCGCCGCCCTGCGATGTGTCCGCGCTCGGCGAAGGACCGGACGGCTATTGCATCGACCGGCCGATGAGTGCGCGGGCGGCGATCGAGCCGCTGGCCCAGGCCTTCGCTTTCGATGCCGCCGAGGACGGCGGGCAACTGGTCTTTCGCCCGCGCGGGGGCGCGCCAGTCATCGAACTGACGGACGAGGATTGCGTGCTGCCGGATCGCGGCGCGCCACTGCGGCTGACGCGTGCGCAGGAAACCGAATTGCCGCGCGAGGTCTCGATCGGCTTTGTCGACGGACGCAACGATTATCGCCGCGGTGCTGCGTCATCGCGCCGGCTGGTCGGCGCTTCGACGCGGCTCGTCCAGAGCGACATCGCCATGGTGACCGGCGGCAGGGCGGCCGGACGGCGCGCCGATATCTGGTTGCAGGATCTGTGGGCCGGACGCGAGGGCGCCGATTTCGCCTTGCCGGCGAGCCGGATGGCGTTGATGCCCGGCGACGTGGTCGCGCTGACTGCCGATGGCCGCAGGCGGGTGCTCGAAATCCGCGACATCGTCGATACGCAATCGCGTGCGATCAAGGCACGCG
>Ga0182742_1003620_pt1 | contig 14878 bp, 10 predicted proteins | sample eDN5th37CBELigMG_FD_128880 | JGI IMG/M metagenome (GOLD analysis project Ga0182742, IMG submission 128880) | Enriched Miracle-Growth compost microbial communities from Emeryville, California, USA - eDNA 5th pass 37_C BE-Lig MG (version 2)... ... | reverse complement strand
CTCCAGCCGCTTCAGCAGCACGACGCCGCCGCCCTCGGCGCGCACATAGCCGTCGGCGCGCGCGTCGAAGGCATGGCAGCGGCCGGAGGGGGAGAGCATCCCCGCCTTGGCGAAGCCCAGGAAGGGGAAGGGCGAAAGCAGCAGGTTCACGCCCCCGACCACCGCTGCCGGCAGCCGCCCGGCCCTGAGCGCCTCGCAGGCCCAGTGCAGCGCCACCAGGGCGGAGGAGCAGGCGGTGTCCACCGTCTGCGCCGGGCCACGCAGGTCGAAGACATTGCCGATGCGATTGGCGAGGATGGAGAGCGCCCCGCCGGTCATGAAGAAGCGGTCGCCCGAGGCGATGTCGCCCAGGCGCAGATCGCCGTAATCGGTCAGCGAGGCGCCGACGAACACGCCCATCCCGCTGCCGGCCAGGGAGGAGGCGGGCCAGCCCGCATCCTCCAGCGCCTCGGCGGTCAGTTCCAGCAGCAGGCGCTGCTGCGGGTCCATCTCCGCCGCCTCGCGCGGGGAGATGCCGAAGGCGGCGGGGTCGAAGCCGGCGATGTCGGCCAGGGTGCCGGCGGCGAAGCTATAGGTCTTGCCCGGCTCTCCGCGGCGCGGATGCAGGAAGGCGGCCTGGGTGAAGCGCTCCGCCGGTATGGTGCCGACGGCGTCCCGTCCTTCCTCCAGCAGGCGCCAATAGGCCTCGAGATCCGGCGCCCCGGGCAGGCGGCAGGCGGCGCCGACGATGGCGATGGCGGCTTCGGGCCGCCGCGCCGGCTTTGGCGCCGCCCGGCGGCCGCGTCGCGGTGGCTGCGGGTCGGGCCGGGCGCGGCGGGTCATGCGGGGGTCGTGCCCAGTGCCTCTGCCGGCTGCTCCGGCAGGGGCCGGGGCTGCCAGGCGCGCGGCCGGGAGGCAGCCGGGGCGGTGCCGGCCACCACCTGCTCCAGCAGCGCCTCTACCCGGGCGAAATGCGCCTCCCAGCCCGGCGGCTGCCAGCCTGCCATCCTGGCGAGCTGGGCGGCGCGGGCGGGCGAGGCGGGCGCGGCATAGTCGAGGATGGCCCGGCGCCAGGCGGCGCCGTCCAGCGGGTCCAGGAAGTCCGGCACCGTGCCGCCCACCTCCCGCAGCGCCGGCAGGTCGCTGCAGATGGCCGGCACGCCGAGGGCCAACGCCTCGGCCAGCGGCAGGCCGTAGCCTTCGGCGAAGGAGGGGAAGAGCAGGGCACGGGCGCCGGCCAGCAGCGCCGCCACCTCCCGGTCGCCGGGGGTACCGGCCTCCCGCACCAGGCCGCGCAGCGCCGGGCAGCGGTCCAGCAGGTCGAGGATGTTTTCGTTCTCCCAGCCGCGGCGGCCGAGCAGCACCAGGCGCGGCGCCGCCTGCCCCAGGCGCTCGGCGAAGTCGCGCCAGATATGCAGCAGCAGCAGGTGGTTCTTGCGCGGCTCGATGGTGCCGAGGCAGACGAAATAGGGCTCGGCCGGCGGGGCGAGGGGCACCGGCCGCGGCATCTCGATGCCGAGCGGTGCGACGGCGACAGGCGGCACCGCGGCGCCATGCCGGGCGAGATGCGGCAGCAGCGTGTCCAGGGTGGCGGCGGAATTGGCGATGACGCCGTCCGCCAGGGCGGCAATGGTGGCGACGCGCCGTGCATGCCGGCGCACCTGCGGCGGCCGGGCATATTCCGGGTGGGTCAGGGGAATCAGGTCATGCACGAAGGGCACGAAGGCGGCGCCGGCGCGGCGTAGCGGTGCGATGCGCCGCGCGCGGTCCAGCGCGCAGTGCGAGACCAGCAGGAAGACCGGGCGCGGCGCGTCCAGCGCCCGGCCGAGCGCGGTCCGGCCGCCGCCCAGCGCCAGCCCGCCCAGGGCCGCGAGCGCGATCCCCTGCGCCCGGCGGCGCAGGGCAGGCGCCGGGCCGTCCCGCCACATCGTCTCCAGGCTGTCCAGCAGCTCCTCCACGCGGGCGCGCGGCAGGGCGGCGAACCGGCCCCAGGGAATTTGCGCAACGAAGGTGGAGAGGCTGGCCGGCTGCGCGAGCCAGCGGCGGGCATAGGCCATCTCGACCCGGTCGATGCCGGAGGGCGATCCGCGGCGGACGCAGAGGAGCAGGCGCGAGATGTCCAGGATCACATGCACAGTCTGCGTGCCCATCCTCAAGCGTGCCGGGCCATTCTTCTGCCCTTGCCGCATGGTCTCAGTATCCTGTGAGGCGAGGCTGGGTCAACCAATGCGCGCAGCGGGAGGAGCATGCATCGGCGCATGGTTTCGGCAGGAGCGTGGCCTGCGCTATCTTGTAAACGCTGTTATTTTCGAATGGGAAACCGTTGCGGGTGAGTATCTGGAAACGGCGCTTCGCGGCTGAAAATTTTCGCGATCAACATGCCGACACGCTACCCGGCCTGCTTGACATTCGTGTGACCGAGATCGGGCCCGACTTCGTGCGCGCCGAAATGCCGGTGGACGGGCGGCATGTTCAGCCCTTCGGCATCCTGCATGGCGGCGGCAGCGTCGTCCTGGCCGAGACGATCGGCTCCTACTGCAGCATGATGGCGTTGCCGGAGGGGCAGGCCTGCGTCGGCGTGGAGGTGAATGCCAGCCACCTGGCTCCGGTGCGCAAGGGCGATGTGGTGACGGCGCTCTGCCGGCCGCTGCGCCTCGGCCGCAGCCTGCATGTCTGGGAGATCCAGCTCCGCCGGGGCGATGGCACGTTGACCTGCATCGCCCGGCTCACCACCGCGGTGCGCGAGGTCCGGGAATAGGACGATGCCGCAGGCCGGGCCAGCTCCGGCAGGACAGGTCGCGGGGAGGGGGTTGCAGACCCCCGGCCCAGCGGTTAGGAAGCGCCGCACTCCCGGACGCCGGGAACGGTCCTGAAAGGATTTGGCTGCTGTAGCTCAGTGGTAGAGCACTCCCTTGGTAGTATTGCCTCCCTCCGCGGAAACGCGGGGGTGCAAACCGCCCAAATTCGGGGAAGCCTTCCGCCGCAAGGCAATGGTGATCCCGAGCCAAGCCCGCCGGAAGGCGGGACGGTGTAGAGACTGGATGGGCGGCACCTAAAGTCCGGGCGACCGGCCTATGGTGAAGGGACAGTCCAGACCACGAACGCCCATGCGGGCGGCGGCGAAAGCCGAAGTGGGATGAAGGGAGAGGTCGAGAGTTCAATCCTCTCCAGCAGCACCATCCTGGCCTCGCTTCATGGCACCGGTGCGCGCCTCCCCAGCGACCGCGGCCAGCCGCTCAGGCCACGGCGGCATCAATTCGGGCCAGCAGGTCGTCCTGGGCCAGCGGCTTCTCCAGCACCCCGGCGACGCCGAGTTCCGTCGCGCGCTTCGCAAGCTTCGGGCCGGTTGCGCTGGCGACGATCAACGCCGGCGTCGACAGGCCACCCGCGCGGAGGCGCGCGAGGAGGTCGAGTCCCGTGAGCTGCGGCATCTGCTGGTCCAGCACCAGGCAGGACACGCGCGCAGGCTGCGCCTCGGCGAGGAAGTGCATGCCGGAGCCATAGGTCTCGACGGTATGCCCGGCGGTCTCCAGCAGGAAGCGAAGGGACTCGCGCACAGCCGGATCGTCATCCACGACCGCGACGACACGAGGGGTTGCGCTGCTCATTGCGGTACTCCCGCCAGCCTCCCGCGTCGGGGGCTCGGATCCGGCTGGCAGGCCCCTGTCTAGGCCGCCGTGATGCGCCGCGCCTTGACCTGGATCAGCGGGAGGAGGCGTCCGGCCCTCGCGGTTCCCCTTCCGCCCCGACGCTCAGCGCCATGCGCACGAGTTCGGAGAGGCTGCGCGCGCCCATCTTCTCCATCACACGGGCGCGGTGCACCTCCACCGTCCGCGGGCTGGTGCCGAGGTCATAGGCAATGGTCTTGTTCGGCTGGCCCGCCACCAGCCGGTCGAGCACCTGCCGCTCCCGCGGGGTGAGGCTGGCCAGCCGGCTGGCGATGTCCTCCATCTCCGCTTCACGCTCCCGCATGCGACGGCTGGCCTCGAGCGCGGAGCGGACCGCGGCGAGCAGCGCCTCGTCGTCGAAGGGCTTCTCGATGAAGTCGGCGGCGCCGGCCTTCAGCGCCTGCACCGCGACCGGCACGTCCCCATGCCCGGTCATGACGATCACCGGCAGGCGGATGCCCATTTCGATCAGCTTCCGCTGCAGGGTGAGGCCGTCAATATCCGGCATGCGCACATCGGTCAGGATGCAGCCGGTGCGCAGGCTCCCGGCAACCGCCAGGAAGGACACGGCGGATTCATAAAGGCGGACCGGGATCCCCGCGGATTCGAAAAGGAAGGCGAGGGAGTGGCGGACTGCCTCGTCATCATCGATCACATGGACGGCCGCTTCGTCAGCCATCGGCAGGCATCCTTGACCCGCGCCTCCGGCGCCGGGTGGGCCGGAAGCGGCAGGCCGGGAATACCCGGCCGCCGGGCCTGGGTCCAGCGTCCGGCACCTGCTGCACGCCGCATACGGGATTTCCCTTACGGGTAACTCCGAATTCCGGCTCGTCCTTCGCCTCGATACATCCCGGGCAACGCAGCGCATACCGGTGCGAGAGGATCGAGAGATGCAGCTCCAGGCCCGAGTGACAGAGACGCAGCCGCGGCTTTCCGAGGCCCGCAAGGCAGCGGCGGCTCCGGCAGCTCGGGCGTCCCAGCAGGATCCTTTCGACCTGCTGGAGCAATTCGGCTCCCGCCGGACGGTCCGGCGCGGCCAGGAGATCTATGCGGCGGGCGATCCTGCTGACTACTGCTACCGGATCGTGAGCGGCAGCGTCCGCACCCTGGGCCTCGACGAGGAGGGGCGGCGGCAGATCGCCGAATTCCTGCTGCCGGGCGACCTGCTCGGCTTCGACTCCCTCGGCACGCACCACCTCTCGGCCGAGGCAGTGACCGATACGGTCATCCTCTGCTACCCGCGGCGGGTGGTCGATTCCCTGGCGGAGCAGAACGGCGCGCTGGCGCTTCGCCTGCGTGACCTCGCCATGCAGCAGCTCCGGCGGGCGCATGAAAAGATGTTCCTCCTCGGCCGCAAGTCCGCGGGCGAGCGCATTGCCTCCTTCCTGCTGGAGATGGCGGCGCGGGCGCCCGGGAATGGCCGCGGCTCGGTCAGGCTGCCGATGACGCGCGGCGACATCGCCGACCATCTCGGCCTCACCATCGAGACGGTCTCCCGCAACATGGCCCAGCTCTGCCGTGACGGCACCATCGCCTCCGTGAAGTCCGGGATCGAGATCCGCGACCCGGAGGCGCTCGCGGAGTTCGGCACGGAGACCCGCCACTGACGCGGCCGCGTGGCCGGAAGATGAGATCCGTCCGTTCCTCGCTGCTGGCCTGGGGCGCGGCGGCGCTGATCCTCGGCGCCACGGCCGCGCTCGCCATCAATCTCGGCACCTTCGCCGCAGTGCGGGCCAGCGGGAACCAGGCGGCCGAGGCGCTGCTGCGCGTGGAGACGCTGCTTTCCGCCGTGAAGGATGCGGAGACGGGCGGGCGCGGCTATCTCCTGACCGGCGATGCAGCCTATCTCGAACCCTATCATCAGGCGCTGCGGGAGATCGAGGGCGACCTCTCCGCCGCCCAGGCAGTCGCGAGCGATCCCGAGCGGCGGCGCCACCTGGAAGCCATCGGCAGCCTCGCCCGCGCCAAGCTGGCCTTTCTGCAGCGGCTGATCGAGCTGCGCCGTAGCGCCGGGTTCCAGGCGGCCGCGGCAGCCCTCGGCACCGGCGAGGGCCAGGACCTCATGCGGGCCTTGCGGGAGGAAGCCTCCGCCCTGCAGCGGCTCGTCATCCGCGACCGGGATGAGGAACAGCGCCGCGCCTGGTGGCGGGCCATGGGCAGTGCCGGCATGGCCTTCGGCGTGGGCGGTCTCACAACCCTGCTGCTCGGCTTTGCGGTCTTCGTGCTCCGCCGCCGGCTGGCGGGCCGCGAACGTTCGATCGAGGCGCTGCTGCAGGAGCTTGCAGGGGCGGAATTCGAGCGCGTCTCGGCCGGAGTGCTGCTGGATGCGCTGCCGGTCGGCGTGCTGCTGGCCGACGCATCCGGCCGGATCGTCCGCGCCAATGCCGAAGCGGCGCGCATCTGGGGCGGCCGGGTGCCGGAGGAATCCATCGGCGCCTGGCAGGGCTGGCTGGTGGAAAGCGGCGCGCCGCTGGCACCCACGGACTGGGCCCTGGCCCGCGCCCTTCAGACTGGCGAGACCTGTGGAGGCGAGGCGATCCGCATCCGCCGCCAGGATGGCGAGGAAAGGGTGATCCTGGACTCGGCCGCGGCAGTGCGCGACGCGGACGGGCACCTGCTCGGCGCAGTCGCGATCCTGCAGGACATCACCGGGCGCCAGCGCGAGCAGGATCGCCGGACGGAGCTGGAAGCGCAGTATCGCGCCATCGTGGAGACCGCCGAGGACGCCATCGTCACCATCGACGAGGCCGGGCTCGTGCAGTCCTTCAACCCGGCCGCGGAGCGCATCTTCGGCTATGCCGCGCCGGAGGTCATCGGCCGCAGCATCGGCCTGCTGATGCCGGAGCCGATGGCGCGGATGCATGACGGTGCGGTGGCGCGCTATGCTGCCGATGGTCAGCGGCGGGTGCTCTGGCACGGGCGTGAGCTGGTCGCCCGGCGCAGCGACGGCAGCGAATTCCCGATTGAGCTGTCATTGGCCGAGTGGCGCACCAGCGGCGGCCAGCGGCGCTTCACCGGCCTGATGCGCGACCTGACCGAGCGCCGGCGCGCCGAGGCGGCGCTGCGCGAGAGCGACCGGCAGATGCGCGAATTGCAGGCGGAATTCCTGCACATTGCCCGGATGAGCGAGATCGGGCAAATGGCGACGACCCTGGCGCATGAGCTGAACCAGCCGCTCGCCGCCGTGGCCAATTACATCAACGGCTCGCGCCGCCTGCTGGATGCGGCGGAACCTGCGGAGAAGCTGCCGGCGGTGCGCCAGGCACTGGCCTCGGCGGCGCAGCAGGCCATACATGCGGGGCAGATCATCCGCCGGATGCGCAGCTTCGTCGCGCGCGGCGATACGGACAAGCGTATCGAGGAGCTGGACGAGCTGGTCCAGGGGGCTGCCGAGCTGGTCTCGCTTCCGGCCAAGCAGCGGCGCGTCGAGGTCCGGCTGGATCTCCAGCCCCAAGGCCAGCGCGTGCTGGCGGACCGCACGCAGGTCCAGCAGGTGCTGGTGAACCTGATGCACAATGCGATCGAGGCCATGGAGGAGAGCGAGCGCCGCAGCCTGACCGTCACGGCACGCCCGGCAGAAGGCGAAATGGTCGAGATCGCCGTCGCGGATACCGGCCCTGGCATCCCGCCGGAGGTCGCGGCCGATCTGTTCAAGCCCTTCAACACCACCAAGCGCAGTGGCATGGGCGTCGGCCTCTCGGTCTGCCGTACCATTGTGGAAGCGCATGGCGGGCGGATCGGGGCCGAGGCCAATCCGGGCGGCGGCACGATCTTCCGCTTCACCCTTCCCGCCGTCCCGGTGGAGGGCGAGGAGAGGCCGGCGCAGCCCTCGGCCGAGGCCGCAGCGGCGGGGCGGTAGACCCCGCCGGTCCGGCTTTCAGCCGAGGCCCGCCATCTGCCGCCACTCGACCTCGGTCAGGGTGCGGACGCCGAGTTCCGCCGCCTTGGCCGCCTTGCTCCCGGCATCGGCGCCGACGATGACGTAATCGGTCTTCTTCGACACACTCTTCGTGACCTTGGCGCCGAGGGTTTCGGCGCGGGCCTCGGCCTCCTGCCGGGTCATCGTCTCCAGCGTGCCGGTGAAGACCAGGGTCTTGCCGGCGAAGAGGCCGTCCGCGCCGGCGCCGCCATTGGCGACCTCCTCCGGCGCCACCTCGCTGTCGAGGTCGTCCAGTGCCGCCAGGTTGCGCGGCTCGTCGAAGAAATCCACCAGCTCCTGGGCGATGGCGGGGCCGACACCCTGGATGCTGCCCAGCTCTTCCCGTGCCTCGGAGCCGATGATCCGCGCTTCCAGCATCCGCTGCCGCCAGTTGGCGAAGGAGTGATAGTGCCGCGCCAGCAGCTTTGCATTCGCCTCGCCGATGCGGCGGATGCCGAGGGCGAAGATGAAGCGTTCCAGGGGCGGGTGGCGGCGGGCCTCGATGGCGGCCAGAAGGTTCGGCACCTTCTTCGCTTCCTCCGGCCGCTTGGACTTTGCGCCCCAGCCTTCCCAGCGCCGCATCCGGTCGGCATGCTGCGCCAGCCGGAAGATGTCGGCGGGGCCGCGCACCAAGCCCTCGTCGTAGAGCTTCTGGATGTTCTCCTCGCCCAGCCCTTCGATATCCATGGCGTTGCGGCTGACGAAATGCTTCAGCCGCTCCACCGTCTGCGCCGGGCAGGTGAGGCCGCCGGTGCAGCGCCGCACCACCTCGCCCTCCGGCCGCACCGCATGGCTGCCGCAGGCCGGGCAGCGATCCGGGAAGACGAAGGGGACGGCATCCGGCGGCCGCTTCTCCAGCACCACGGAGACGATCTGCGGAATCACGTCGCCGGCGCGCTGCAGCACCACCGTATCGCCGACGCGCACATCCTTGCGGGCGATCTCGTCCTCATTGTGCAGGGTCGCGTGCTGCACCATGACGCCGCCGACATTCACCGGCTCCATCACCGCCCGCGGCGTCAGCGCGCCGGTGCGGCCGACCTGGATCTCGATGCGCAGCAGCTTCGTGGTGGCCTGCTCGGCCGGGAATTTCCAGGCGATGGCCCAGCGCGGCGCACGGCCGACGAAGCCCAGGCGCGCCTGCCAGTCCAGCCGATCCAGCTTGTAGACCACGCCATCGATGTCATAGGCGAGGCTGGCGCGCCGCTCTGCCATCTCCGCCTGGAAGGCCGCCGCGTCGTCTTGCGTCTCCAGCAGGCGGGAGAGGGGGTTCACCTGGAAGCCCCAGTCGCGCAGGCGGTTGAGGTAGTGCCAGTGCGTTTCCGCCGGCTGCTCGCTTGCCGCGCCCATGGCATAGGCGAAGAGCTTCAGCGGCCGTTGCGCGGTGATGCGCGGATCGAGCTGGCGCAGCGAGCCGGCCGCGGCATTGCGCGGATTGGCGAAGACTCGCAGCCCCTTCTCGCCGGCCTCGATACGCCGCGTCTGTTCGGCGTTGAAGGCAAGGAAGGCCGCCTTCTCCATGAAGACCTCGCCGCGGATCTCGATGCGGGAAGGGGCCGGGCCCTTCAGGCGCAGCGGCAGATCCTGCAGCGTGCGGAGGTTCTGGGTGACATCCTCGCCGACCGTGCCGTCGCCGCGCGTGGCGCCGCGGACGAAGCGGCCATCCTCATAGATCAGGTTGACCGAGAGCCCGTCGATCTTCGGCTCCCCAACGAAACAGAGGGTTTCGTCCTTCAGACCTAGGAAGCGGCGGATGCGGGCGCAGAACTCGGCGAAATCCTCCGCATTGAACGCGTTGTCCAGGCTGAGCATGGGCACGCCATGCCGGACCTTGGCGAATTGCTCGGTGGGCGCGCCGCCGGGCCGGCGGTTCGGGCTGTCCTCCCGCACCAATTCCGGGAAGCGGGCCTCGATCGCGGCATTGCGGCGGAACAGCGCGTCGTATTCCGCATCGCTGATGGTCGGCGCGTCGAGTTCGTAATAGGCGCGGTTATGCTCGGCGATCTCGGCGGCCAGCGCCGCCAGCTCCGCGGCCGCCTCCTCCTCGGTCAGCGTCTCGACCGGGCGGGTGCGCAGGGTGGCAGCAATGGCAGCGCTCATGGAGCGGCCTCCGCTACCGCGGCGAGGCCAGCGACCAAGGCGCGCCCGATCCCCCGCCGCCGCGATTCCGGCCGGGCCGGGCGGATGCATGCGGTGCGGGTCATAGCAGCGTGCCCTCCAGCAGGCTGTCGGCGGCGGCACGCGCCGCGTCGGTGATGCGCTCGCCTGCCAGCATGCGCGCGATCTCCTCCCGCCGTTCCCGCTTGTCCAGCGGCTCCACCGTGGTCGCGGCGCGTTCGCCCTTCACCCGCTTGGCCACGCGCAATTGCTGCGCGCCGCGTGCCGCCACCTGCGGGCTGTGCGTCACCACCAGCACCTGCAGCCGCTCCGCGACGCGGGCCAGCCTTTCGCCGACCGCCGCGGCGGTGGCACCGCCGATGCCGGCATCCACCTCGTCGAAGATCAGGGTCGGCACCGGCGAGCCGCGGGCCAGCACCACCTTCAGTGCCAGCATGAGCCGCGACAGCTCGCCGCCCGAGGCGATCTTCGCCAGATGCCCCGGCGGCTGCCCGGGATTGGTGGAAACGAGGAAGGTGACGCGGTCCAGCCCGTCGGCGCTCCAGCCGCTTTCCTCCTTCGGCGCGACCTCCACCACGAAGCGGGCACGATCGAGCTTCAGCGGCGGCAATTCCTTGGCCAGCGCCTTCTCCAGCCGCGCGCCGGCCTCCCGCCGCGCCGCGGAGAGCGCCTCGCCGGCGGCGAGATAGGCCGCGCGCGCCTCCTGCGCCGCCTGCTCCAGCGCGGCGACGCGGCCGGTGCCGGCATCCAGCGCGCCGAGCCGCTCCTTCAGGTTGGCCAGCAGCGCCGGCAGCTCCACCACCGCGACGCCATGCTTGCGGGCAGCGGCGCGCAGGCCGAAGAGCCGGTCCTCCACCTGCTCCAGCCGGCGCGGATCGGGGCCGCCTTCCTGCAGCATGCGCTCCAGCAATGTCTCCGCCTCTGCTACCGCATCCTGGGCATTGGCGAGCAGGGCGAGGATCGGCTGCGCCTCCTCATTCGGCGGTGGCAGGCGTTCCAGGGCGCGGGCGGCAGCGCGCAGCGCGTCGCCGGGGCCGCCGCGGCGGCGGTCGCGCGGCTGCAATTCGGAGAGCGCCGTGGCGATGGTCTCGTTGCGCTTCTCGCCCTGCTGCAGGCGCTGCCGTTCCCGGGAAAGCTCCTCCTCCTCGCCCTCCTCCGGGGCGAGGCTGGAGAGCTCCTCGACGGCGTGGCGGAGGAATTCCTCGTCGCGCTGGGCGGCGGCGATGGCCTCCCGCGCCTCGGCCAGCGCCTTCTCCGCCTCCCGCCAGCCGCGGAAGGCGGCGGCGACGGCGTTGCGCTGGCCTTCCAGCCCGCCGAAGGCGTCCAGCAGCCCGGAATGGGTGGAGGGATCGGCGAGGCCCACCTGATCGTGCTGCCCCTGCACCTCCACCAGCGTCGCCGCCAGCCGGCGCAGCAGTGCCACGGCCACGGGCTGGTCATTGACGAAGGCGCGGGAGCGGCCATCGGCCTGCACCACACGGCGCAGCACCAGCATCTCCTCCGGCTCGATGCCCTGCTCGGCCAGGATGGCGAAGGCGGGATGCCCCTCGGGCGGCATGAAGCCGGCGGCGACCGAGCATTGCGCCTGGCCGGTGCGCACCATCCCCGCCTCCGCCCGCGCCCCGCAGGCGAGGCCGAGGCTGTCGAGCAGGATGGACTTGCCGGCGCCGGTCTCCCCCGTCAGCACCGTGAGGCCGGGGCCGAAGGAGAGATCCAGGCGCTCGATCAGGACGACATCGCGGATGGCGAGGGATGCGAGCATGCGGGGGGCGCGGCCGGGCGCGCCTTTCAGAAGATCCAGCTCAGGGCGCGCCTGAACAAGCCGGGACGCTCCGCATCGGCCGGCCTGGCGCCCTCGACCAGCAGCGCGTAGCTGTCCTGGTACCAGGGGCTGCCGGGGAAATTGTGGCCGAGCACGGAGGCCGTGCGCCGCGCCTCCTCGGTCAGGCCGAGGGCGAGGTAGATCTCGGTCAGCCGGTGCAGCGCCTCCGGCACGTGGTTGGTGGTCTGGTACTCCTCGATCACGCGCTTGAAGCGGCCGATCGCGGCGCCGTAGAGGTGCTGGCGCTCATAGAAGCGGCCGACATTCATCTCCTTGCCCGCCAGGTGGTCGCGGCCGAGGTCGATCTTCAGGCGCGCGTCGCGGGCATAGGCGGTGTCGGGGAAGCGGTTCACCACGTCCTGCAGCGCGGCGATGGCCTGCTCGGTGGTGCTCTGGTCGCGCTGCGCATCGGCGATCTGCTCATAATAGCAGAGGGCGCGCAGGTAGTAGGCATAGGCGATGTCCCGATGCGCCGGGTGCAGCTGGATGAAGCGGTCCAGCGCGCCGATCGCCTCCGTGTAGCGGTTGCGCATGTAGTCGGCATAGGCCGACATCAGCTTCGCATTGGTGGCCCAGGTGGAATAGGGGTGGTCGCGTTCCACCTGGTCGAAGAGCTCGGCGGCCTGCGGGTAGCGGCGCGCCTGCAGGGCCTCGATGCCCGCGGCGTAGATACCCTCGGGCGACTGGTCCACGGTTGCGTTCGGCGCCCTGCGGCTGGCGGCCAGGGAGGCCTCCCTGCCATCCCAGTTCGAGAAGGCGGAGCAGCCGGGAAGCGCCGCGAGGCCGAGGAAAAGGGCAAGCAGAGGGGTGGCGCGTCGGATCATCATGGCCCGGTCGGTCGGAAGGATCCGGTCTATAGCACGACCAGGCCCGGGTCCAATGGCCCGGCCGGTGGGGGCGGCCGGGCCGGGAGGTCCGGCCGGGTCAGGCGAAGGCGGGGGCCGCCGCGGCGGGCAGGCGGGCGGCCGCGCCTTCCGGCACCAGGGCCGGCACCGGCCGCCAATTGGCCTGGTCCGCGAACAGCGCATGCAGCAGCCGGTTGTTGAGCGCATGGCCGGAACGGTGGCCGGTGAAGCGCCCGCGCAGCGGCGCCCCGGCCAGGGCCAGGTCGCCCACCGCGTCCAGCAGCTTGTGTCGGACGAATTCGTCCGGTCGGCGCAGCCCGCCTGGATTCAGCACCAGCGGCCCGTCCACCACCACCGCATTGGCCAGGGACCCACCCTGGGCGAGGCCCATGGCGCGCAGCCTGGCAACTTCCTCTGCCATGGTGAAGGTGCGGGCATCGGCCAGCCCGGTGCGAAAGGCGTGCGGCGTGATGCGCAGCGACAGCGACTGGCGGCCGATGGCGGTCGAGGGGAAGTCGATGGTCAGGGAGAGTTCCAGCCGCTCCCCGAAGCCGGGGCGGAGTTCGGCCCAGGCAGCATCCGGTCCATCACCCTCCTGCACCCGCACCGGGCGCAGCACCTCGATCGCCTCGGCCCCGGCGGCGCGGGGGGCGGCGCCTGCCGGGGCGGCGGTCAGGCCGGCGCAGTCGATCAGGAAGACGAAGGGGGCGGCGGAGCCGTCCAGGATCGGCACTTCCGGCCCGTCCAGCTCGACCACGGCGTCGTCCACGCCGCAGCCGGCCAGGGCGGCCATCACATGCTCCACGGTGCTGATACGGAGATGCGGCGCCTCCGGCGCTCCGAGCGCGGTGCAGAGGCGGGTGTCTACCACATGGTCGAAACGGGCTGGAATCTCCAGCCCGATATCGGTGCGGCGGAAGAGGATGCCGGTGCCGGCGGTTGCCGGGTGCAGGGTCAGGGAAGCGCGGCGGCCGCTGTGCAGGCCGATGCCGACGCAGCCGATGGCAGCCTTCAGCGTCCGGCGGCGACCATTCGGGCTGTGCCCCGAGCCAAGCGGAATATACCCGTCCATGCGCGACCCAATTCTCCATCAGGCGCCATGGCGGAGGCAGCGCCCGGGAGCATAACTGACACCATGCTCCCGGGCCTGCGAGTCAAGCCTTGTTTCCCAATATTTCGGTGTAAGCCTTTGAGAACACAAGATTTTTTGCGACGCACAATTAGTTGGACTGACGCCGCAGGAAGGTCGGGATGTCGAGGCCCATCTCATCCTGCTGAATCGGCCGCGCCGGCCGGGCCGGGCCCGGCACGGGCTCAAGGCGCGGCGCCACCGGCGCCGGTTCCGGCAGGTTGCGCCGCATCAGGCTGCTGGAGGCACCCGTCACCGTCCGGAACAGCCCGCGCAGCCCACCGCCCGTGGGCGCCGCAGGGGCCGAGGCCGGTGCCTGCGGGGGCATGCTGACCGGCACGGGCCGGCGCGCCGGCTCGGCGGTCGCCGCCGGGGCAGGGGTCATCATGACGGGGGCCTGCACCGCCGCCGCCTCCGTTTCCTCCACCGCGACAGGGCCGAGCGCCGGGGTCGCAGGCGCGGCCGGGGCGGCGGGCGCCGCCGGGCGCAGCAGGGAGGCGACGCTGGCGCCGCCCACCACCGGCCGGCGCTGCGCGGCAGCGGCCGGCGCGGCGGGCTGCCCCGCCACCGCCGGCCGGGCCGTCGCGGCCTGGCGGCCGCCCGGCACCAGGGTCAGCCCTTCCTGCTTCGTGGCCTGGGTGGCGCCGGGCAGCGTGGCCTGGATGGGCACGGCATCGATCCCGGTGGCGACCACGCTGACGCGGATGCGGCCGTTCAGCTCCTCCTCCACCGAGGAGCCGAAGATGATGTTCGCATCCTCGTCCACCTCCTTGCGGATGCGGTTCGCGGCCTCGTCCACCTCGAACAGCGTCATGTCGTAGCCGCCGGTGATGTTGATCAGCACGCCCCGGGCGCCGCGGAGCGAGGTGTCCTCCAGCAGCGGATTGCTGATCGCGGCCTCGGCGGCCTTCACGGCGCGGTCGTCGCCCTCGGCCTCGCCGGTGCCCATCATCGCCTTGCCCATCTCCGCCATGACCGTGCGGATATCGGCGAAGTCCAGGTTCACCAGGCCGGGCTTGACCATCAGGTCGGTCACGCCGCGCACCCCCATGTAGAGGACGTTGTCCGCCATCTTGAAGGCTTCGGCGAAGGTCGTGCGCTCATTCGCCATCCTGAACAGGTTCTGGTTCGGGATGACGATCAGCGTGTCGACGACCGACTGCAGCTCCTCCAGCCCCGACTCGGCGGCGCGCTTCCGCTTCGGCCCCTCGAAATCGAAGGGCTTGGTCACCACGCCCACGGTCAGCACGCCCCGCTCGCGCGCCATCCGGGCGATCACCGGCGCCGCGCCGGTGCCCGTGCCGCCACCCATGCCGGCGGTCACGAAGACCATGTGGCTGCCTTCCAGGTGCCGCGCCAGTTCCTCCGTCGCCTCCTCCGCCGCGGCGCGGCCGATCT
>Ga0182742_1003618_pt1 | contig 14887 bp, 11 predicted proteins | sample eDN5th37CBELigMG_FD_128880 | JGI IMG/M metagenome (GOLD analysis project Ga0182742, IMG submission 128880) | Enriched Miracle-Growth compost microbial communities from Emeryville, California, USA - eDNA 5th pass 37_C BE-Lig MG (version 2)... ... | reverse complement strand
TCATGAAATAGTAGGAGAAAATGCATTTTCTCCTACTATTTCATGACCATACAGCTTAAATGAGTCAAAAATCAACAATATTATTTAACAAAGCCTTCTTTTTAAAAGGACTTTTTCAGCAGTTCCGAACCGTCCTGGTGTTTCGCTAGTATACCTTTCTAAAACCTTCTACATGTTCTGTAAAACCTGCATTTTGATAAAATTTATGTGCGTTCTTAAGGTGCCCTGATGATACAAGGATGGCATAGGCACAGTTATTTTTCAAAGCAAACTCATCAAGGGATTCCATTAACTTTCTACCGATTCCTTTTCCTCTTGTTCCTTCCTTAACAATTACATCTTCAATTACTAAAAAAGATACGGCCAAACATTTACAGCATATACCAAGTACAGAGTCAAGAACCTCCCCATCTTCTTTAGCAACCGCTAAAAAATAATTTTCATTCATTGATATTTCCTGATACATCTCAAGTGATTTTTCCAAAGATGTTTCAAATGGAATTAAGCTTTTATAAAGCTCTAATACATTTGGAATATCTACTGCCTGTAATTTTTCAATAACTAACATGCTCAAAGCCCTCTTTCAGTATATTCAAAATAGTTCCTTTCCTAATGTAGCCTATTTACAACAATCTTTTCAACCATTAAGAGTTAGCCCTAGGAATGTTCACTGAATAGGGATTTTCCCTCTGAAATAGAGATTGAAACGCGAGAACCGTCCCGCTGTTTCACGTGATTAAACTTCTTTGATAATTGGCAATACGTGTATAATCTTCTTCTAATACTTGGGATAAGTTTATAAAAATTGGTAGTAATTGCTTGTATTCTTTTGTTGCTTCTTCCGTAGGTGTGTGTTTGAAGGTACTGCCAACCATATGGGAAACACTTTCAAATGAGTCTATTTTTCCGGTGGCATATAAGCCTAAAATACATGCGCCCAGACATGAACTTTCGTAGCTTTCTGGTACGACGACTTCCGATGCAAAGATGTCGGACATCATTTGCCTCCAAACGGCTGACCTTGCGAATCCTCCTGTTGCTTGAATACGTGTGACAGGACCGTCCATGCATTCGGTTAGTGCTAAAAATACGGTATATAGATTGTAAATCACACCTTCTAAGGCAGCTCGAATCATATGTTCTTTTTTATGTGACAGTGTTAAACGAAAGAATGACCCGCGCACATCAGGATTCCATAATGGGGCACGTTCACCTGCAAGGTAGGGGTGGAATAGCAGCCCATCTGCGCCTGGTCTGACACGTTCAGCAATCTTGGTTAATACATCGTAAGGGTCGATTCCTAGTCTTTTTGCTGTTTCTATTTCTGATGCTGCAAGCTCATCCCGAAGCCAGCGCAGCACCATCCCGCCATTATTGACCGGTCCGCCAATAACCCAATGGCTTTCTGTTAAGGCATAGCAGAAGATTCGTTCCTTTTCATCTGTTTGCGGCTTGTCAATAATGGTCCGGATGGCACCGCTTGTCCCAATCGTGACGGCAATCTCGCCTTTTCGAATCGCATTGACACCTAGATTCGACAGCACCCCATCACTCGCTCCAATCACAAATGGAGTTTGCGGATCAATGCCTATTTGTTTGGCTAACTCCTCATTACAGCAGCTGAAAATTTTCGTTGTTGGTACCAGTTTAGATAATTGAGCAGGAGTAATACCTGCAATGTTCAATGCTTCTTCATCCCAATCCAGTTTTTCAAGGTTCATCATTCCCATACAGGAAGCAAGGGAATAATCAACAACATACTGATTAAAGAATCTTTTAAAAATAAATTCCTTCATTCCGATATATTTTTTCGTTTTCGCTGCAATCTCAGGACGTTCATGTACAATCCAAGCGATTTTGCTTAAGGGTGACATGGGGTGAATCGGTGTTCCGGTTCGTTTATAGACTTCATGCCCATTCAATTCATTCTTAATTTTATGAGCCCATGCTTCACTGCGGTTATCTGCCCAAGTGATAACAGGTGTAAGCGGCTGGTCATTCTCATCCATAGCTATGACACTGTGCATGGCACTGCTAAAAGAAATAAAAGACAGCTTTTTATCTCCATGGTGTTTCATCGTATTTAAAATAGTTTGCAGTACAGCCTGAAAAATCTCTTCTGGATTTTGTTCGGCCGTTGAGATATCGGGTGTGTATAACGGATACCCAATATTTTCAACTTGAATGACGTCACCTTTTTCACTAAATAAAACAGCTTTTGTGCTGGTGGTACCGATATCAATCCCTAACATATAGCTAGTCATGTTGTGGCTCAGCTCCTTTGGTGATCCTCTGTTGTGACCTCCATCAGTCATCGGGACTTTCTGGAACATCATCAACCTGTTCGTGTAAAGACTTCCTCATGAGATTTCTATTATTTATTCTTATAGTATCCGATAACGTTCACAATCCTCTATGGAAAAAGAAAGTCCTCTACTTTTCCAAACAGCTTCTTAAATCCCTCATTTCCTCTGCCCGAAATCACTTGCTTTTCCCGACGTCCTGACTTCGGTTTGAGAGCCTGTATTCGTCCGTCATTCCTGAGGAAAGAAGAATGACGGTGGATGTTTTTCTTTGGAATCTAGAGTGAAACAGGAGAACCGTCCCGGCGTTTTGTGATATTAATTATTTAATTAAAATTATTATAAATAAGTATTGATTTTTGATTGAGAAATGTTATCATTTACTTGTAAGCCAAAACCCATTATGAGGTGAAAAAACATATGATTAAAAGTAACCTGACTACTAGCTGGGGTGCACCAGTTGGTGATAACCAAAACTCAATGACAGCTGGCTCTCGCGGCCCATCATTAATTCAAGATACACACTTATTAGAAAAACTGGCTCATTTCAACCGTGAACGTGTTCCTGAGCGTGTTGTTCATGCAAAAGGTGCTGGCGCACACGGTTACTTTGAAGTAACAAATGATATGTCAAAATATACAAAGGCAAAAGTATTTAACGGAGTTGGTAAACGTACACCCCTGTTTATTCGTTTCTCAACCGTTGCTGGTGAACTAGGTTCAGCTGATACGGTTCGTGACCCGCGTGGATTTGCCGTTAAGTTTTATACGGAAGAAGGAAACTATGATCTAGTTGGCAACAATACACCGATTTTCTTTATTCGTGATGCCATCAAGTTCCCTGACTTTATTCATACACAAAAAAGAGATCCGAAAACACATTTAAAGAATCCTACTGCGGTTTGGGATTTCTGGTCTTTATCACCTGAATCTCTACATCAAGTTACCTATTTGATGGGGGATCGTGGACTTCCTGCTACATTACGTCACATGAACGGATATGGCAGCCATACATTCAAATGGGTGAACGCTGAAGGGGAAGCTGTTTGGGTGAAATATCATTTTATTGCAGATCAAGGCATGAAGAACATGACTGCGGAAGTAGCAACTAAACTGGCAGGTGAAAATCCTGATTATCATACAGAAGACTTATTTAATGCCATTGAGAATGGGGATTTTCCTTCGTGGACATTACATGTTCAAATCATGCCATTTGAAGAGGCTAACACGTATCGCTTCGATCCATTCGATGTAACAAAAGTGTGGTCCCACAAAGATTATCCGTTAATTGAAGTTGGCCGTATGGTATTAGATCGTAATCCTGAAAACTATTTTGCTGAAGTAGAGCAAGCCACTTTCTCACCAGGCTCATTCGTACCGGGTATTGAAGCATCTCCAGACAAAATGCTTCAAGGTCGTCTATTTGCTTATGCTGATGCACATCGTTACCGTGTAGGTGTCAATCATAACCATTTGCCAATTAACCGTCCATTAACTCCTGTTCACAACTATCAACGTGATGGGCAAATGCGTTTCGACGGCAACGGGGGCGGTTCCGTATACTATGAACCTAACAGCTTTGGTGGCCCGACTGAAGTAGCGGAACACAAACAAACTCCATTCCAGGTGACAGGATTGGCTGAAAGTGTTGCTTATGATTCAAACGATCATTACACACAAGCGGGTGACCTTTATCGTTTAATGTCCGCTGAAGAACGCACTCGTTTAGTTGAAACGATTGTTGGGGCAATGAAGCCTGTTGAAAAAGAAGAAATTAAGCTTCGCCAAATTCAGCATTTCTATAAGGCAGACCCGGAATACGGCACACGTATTGCTGAAGGTCTTGGATTATCCGTACCACAAGAAGTACGCTAATTTCATAGATTGGTTATTTTTACATTGACTAGTATTCTCAAAATTTTTTTCAAATGATAGGTATTCGTTCCAAACGGATACCTATCATTAAACAAAGTAAAAGAGGCTTTCACATGAATGGGAATTTGGATTCAGAGGAACTAATCCTCCTTTTAAAAGAACATGGTTTACGAATAACCCCTCATAGAATTCAAATTTTAGAAATGATTATCGCTGAGGGGCATCCTACCGTTGAAGAGATAGCAAAGCGTGTACCAAACATGAGTCTTACCACCATCTACAATAATGTAAAACAATTTGTAAGCATGAATATTGTGAAAGAATTACCCTTTGAGAACGGCATGAGTAGATATGAATTAGCTAAAACAAATAACTACCATGTCATTTGCCAATCTTGCGGTTTGATTGTTGATTTTACTTTTCCAAACTTAATAGAGGTTGAAGATCTGGCATCAAGGCTAACCAAATATAAAGTTCATCGACATATTATGGGGATTTATGGAATTTGTACAGATTGCCAACATACAGCTGCGAGGTGAATGAAAGATGACAAGGAAAAAAGTTGGATTACTCGTTATGGCCTACGGAACACCTAATCGAGAAGAAGATTTATTACCTTATTACACACATATTCGGCATGGGAAAGCTCCAACGGAAGAAATGATGACGGATTTAAGTGACCGCTATCAGGCCATTGGCGGTATTTCCCCACTTGCCGAAATTACGCTTAATCAAGCAAAAATGCTGGAAGAGGGATTAAATTCTATTCAAAAGGAAGTAGAATTTACGATGTACCTTGGTTTAAAGCATATTTCCCCTTTTATTGAAGAGGCCGTCATAGCAATGAAAAATGACCAAATAGAAGAGGCCGTTTCCATTGTCCTTGCACCACACTATTCCACTTATAGTACTGAGGTCTATAACCGTCGAGCAGAAAAAATATCAAAGGAAATCGGCGGCCCCAAAATTTTCACCGTTAACGAATGGTATCAGAAAGAAGGATTCATTCGCTATTGGGCTAGTAATATTCAACAAATCCTCATCGGAATCCAGGACACAGAACTGGAAAAAACAGTTGTTATTTGCTCAGCACATAGTTTACCAGAAAAAATTTTAACGTTTCATGACCCCTACCCTGAACAGCTTCAAGCCACTGCTGCTCTGATTGCAAAGGAACTAAACTTTTCTAATGTAGTTGTTGGCTGGCAAAGTGAAGGCAAAACGGGTGAGCCATGGCTTGGACCAGATGTTCAAGATTTAACACGCGATTTATATAATCAAGGCTATCGATCCTTTATCTATGCACCGGTAGGATTTGTGGCAGATCATCTAGAGGTGCTGTATGATAATGATTACGAGTGTAAAGTGATTGCTGAGGAATTAAACGCAAACTATTACAGGCCGCCAATGCCGAATACCGACTCACTCTTTATCGAAACACTAGCACATGTGGTCTTAGAAAAATACAAAAGCAATCTACTTGTATTAAATTGAAAGGAGAATGAGAATGGCTCCCCAAAAAAATATATGCCCCCATTGTAAAACGACTATAAAGACACTTAAACACAGTATTATGTGTGAATGTGGCATAAAAATAAAACCGATAAAATCGAAATATCTTAAACACTCTGCAATATAAAATAAGTCGTTCCGTTTCCACGGAGAACTATACAAATATCATACGAATTAGCAGACCAAATCACATCTGATTTGGTCTCTTCTTATTCCTTATAAAAAAATGGTTATTGGAATCTAACATACGATATCATAGTCAAAATATCATAATAACAACAGATATTGTCAACTGTTTAATTGCTGTGTTCATGACCATATCGCTTAGATGAGTCAAATATCTACTAGTATATGTCGAAATATTAAGAAGGACTTATATAATTGTATGGAAATAAACATGGAGATTGTGAAGAATTGTTATTAAACTAATACAGAATAGCGAAATAAAAGGATAATTAAAAAAGTTAATTTCTTTGAGTAAGATATTGAAACGAACGGTTTTACATTTTTATTTGGAGGAGAAGTATGAAGAGATTTAAACGAAATATGAAAAGGTTTTTTATATTTTTATTGGTTTTGGTAGGTTTCATGTATTTAAATAACACATCATTATTCACAAAAGCTAGTAATAGAGAACCTTTATTACTGGCTCATCGTGGATTATCACAGAATTTTCATATGGAAGGAATTACTGGTGAAACATGTACAGCGGAGAGGATTTACGAACCTGACCATCCATTTTTGGAAAACACGATCCCTTCAATGGAAGCAGCCTTTGAAGCTGGGGCAGATATGGTAGAATTTGATATTCAACTGACAAAAGACGGAGAGTTCGCTGTTTTTCATGATTGGGGACTTGAGTGCAGAACGGATGCCGAAGGACAAATAAAGGATTACACTATGCAAGAACTCAAACAAGTAGATATAGGTTATGGCTATACGGCAAATAACGGAGAAACTTATCCTTTTCGAGGTAAAGGGGTAGGACTGATGCCTACACTTGATGAAGTGTTATCGCATTTTCCAAGTGGAACTTTTTTGATTCATATGAAAAGTAATGACCCGAATGATGGGGAGTATTTGTCTGAGTATCTCGCTAAATTTCCAGATAGCAGGCTGAAAAAACTTTCTGTTTATGGTGGTGACAAGCCCATTGCTACTTTGAAAGAAAACCTGCCTGATATGCGTGTGATGTCCTTGGATACACTAAAAAGTTGTTTACTTCCTTATATGGCAGTTGGTTGGACAGGGTATGTTCCATCAACGTGCGAAAACACTCAATTGCATATTCCAGAAAAATATGCTCCATATATGTGGGGATTTTCAACCAAATTTCTAAACAGAATGGAAGAGGTTAATACAAGAGTAATCCTCGTTGCAGGTGATGGTGGTTGGTCAGAAGGCTTTGATAAAAAACAAGACTTAGAACGTCTTCCTAAAAATTACACAGGAGGCATATGGACGAATCGTATTGATAAAATAGCCCCCTTGTTAAAAGAATAATTTTGCACTTGTTTAACAAATGGATACATTAATAGAATGTAACATTTTATGGGAATTATAAAGACCGACTTAATTTATTTGTACTAGGCACTCTCCGGGCGGCCTCTAAAATAAATGGAAAGTTCTTGATGAAGAAGTAGGACTATTTGTCCCATTCCAAACTATGGATATGTTCTCATCACTTATACGTTGTACAATAGTAAGGACAATAATAATACTGCTAGGAGAAACACATGGATAAGAAAGAACAATCATTATTGAAATATTATTATAGTAAATTGGTGGATCATACATTTGATGAGAAGGATGTTTATGTCTTTTTACAATTCATCCGCCATCGATGTAAAGACATTCATAGTATGAATGAACTTACAGATTTAGCAGTGCTGCGAGAACAGTATACAGGTTCTATTAAGGACTATTTATTTAAAGTGAGAAAAAAGTTTGAAAGCCTTGGAAAAACGAAAACAGCGTTTAGGATTGAAGATGTATTTTCCTTCAAGGAAATGAGAAATGGAGTGAACAAAGCGTTAGAGGAAGTGCAGTGTGATGGTTTAACAAACGAGCAGATGAATGAGTTTGTCACTTGCCTCATTTCTATCCTCCAACAGATTTCTATCATGGATAATGACAGAGAAATAGGGAAGCTCTTTTTTGCACTCTCTCAAAAACAAATCATTTTGATGGCAGAAATAGAGGTTCAACAAAATATGTTTAAAAAGACCAATGCGATTTTCCCTGTTTTGACTGCTAATAATCATTATTATGATATGAAAAAACAGGATCAATTTGATACACCCTATTTGTTTGCTGACAAGGTGATTGAGATTATTCGTCTAGAAGGGAAGTTGGAAATCGTTATACCGGAATAAATATTCTTTCGTTTTCTATCTTTAAACTTTCTAAAGGGACTTTCTCATAAGTGTCTGACACCTTTTGGTTGTGATAGGATAAACGGTATTCCCAGTAAAAATAGACAGCAATGAAATAAGGGCTGTCTATTTTTATTTTCATTTATCGTTCAAATCATGTCACTTAATGGATACTAAAATGAATAGTTATTTTAAGAAAACGTATTAAAAATCAACTAAATATGTTAAAATTTAATATTGAGAACACTTGTTCCTTTTGTTTTTAATAACTTGGCTTTGTTAAAGTACTGTGTTGATAAGCCAGATTTTGGACTCATTCGTGTGAAATGAACATTTCACACGCCTTTCAGCTATGCTGAAAGGTTGCTGTATTTCATGACCATACAGCTTAAATGAGTCAAAAATCAACAATATTATTTAACAAAGCCAATAACTTAAATAAAAGAGTCTATGATATAATTATCATTTGATTATAAAAGGAGGAGTATGCTTTATGGTAACAGTAAATTCAAGTAAATTATCCTCTGAAGATATGAATACCAAATATGGTGAATTTGAGAAGTTAATCTATCATATACAAAGTAAATATAAAGATAAACATTTTGATGGGGAGCAACGGAGAAAACTCATTGATCTATTTATTAATGACTTATCTTCCGTATCATTAAACTATCAAAAGTTCAAAGAGCATATAGGAGTGAATAGTACTTCTACTATTATTCATGATCGAAAAGATAATGGAATTTATTACACTGACATCTACTTAGCGAAAAAATTAGCTAGTATTTCTATAGATAACTATATAAGAATCCATGGAATAGATAAACTAAGTGCGGCAAAATTTTTAGAACCATGTAATGGAGTAGGGATTTTTACCTTTGCTTACCTAACAGAAAGTCAAAAGCGGCTTGAAATGCATTTCCCTGATAACTGGAAAGAATACTTTGAAAAATTAATGGAAAATGTTTATGTAGTTGATAATGATAATGATGCATTAATCCTTTATAAACATTTACTAAAATATTTTTGTCAGATTCTCAATGTAAATAGTAATGATAAAGTGTTGGAAGCCAATATATGGAATAAAGGATTAATCTTTAATGTTTTAGAAAATCAAGTAGAATGGATTAGCTTTCATAACGTCAAAGAACACTTTAAGTTAGACGAAAATTTTGATATTTGTCTGACAAATCCACCTTATAGAAAATTAAAAGCAGAACTTAAGCAATATTATAATAAGGAAGAATTTGAAAAGGCAAAAATTATTTTCGAAAGTATAGCAAAACATTTGCGGGGGAAAGAGCACCATTTACACTATTCCCTCGAAGGGACTTTAAACCTTTATAAATTATTTACTGAAGATATCTTAGTGAATTATACAAAGGAAGAAAAATCAGTAGTGGGTCTGTTAATACCATATAATATCTTAACAGATCTTCAATGTTCAAATCTTAGAAATCTCATATTAGACAAGCACAAATTAACCGAAGTCATTTCTTTTGAAGAAAATAATCATTTTTTTAATGATAGTACACAAGGACTATGTTTCATTTTATTGGAAACTGGTGGAAAAACTGAAAATGTAAAGTTTTTAAATGGAATAATCAATCATGAGCATCTAAAAGAAATGAAATACAATAGTACTCCAGTCGATCTAATCTCTGAATTAACTACTTCTAGAGCCATTATTCCTTTAAATAAAGATGAAAAAAATATTATAGAAAAAACACTAAAGCATAAGTCTATACAAGAATATGAAGAAATTACCGTTTTAAGAGGAGAGCTTGATGTTACTTTAGGAAAAAAATATATGATTGGCGAGAACGAGTCTATTAGGAAGTATCCTTTATTACGTGGAAATGCTTTAGGAAGCGATTATTTAATCAAGCAAATCGAAGCCAATGAATATATTAATATAGAGGAATTTTTCAAAAAGTCTTCCGGCAAGGAAGAGTACAGTAAAGGGATAAGAATTGCCTGCCAACAGATAGTCAATATGAAAAAGTCTAAAAGAATTAGTTTTTCCTTAATCCCTCAAAAAATTATATTGGCAAACTCGTGTAATTTTATGAATGTGGATAAAAAGTTTATGTCCCTTTATTCGTTATTAGGTTATATGAATTCAACATTTATTAATTGGAGATTTTGCTTAACAAGCAGTAATAACCATGTTAATAACTATGAATTGAAAGAATTACCCATTCCTAATCCGAGAAAGTATCGGATAGCTTTTTCTAAAATTAATCAGTATGTTAGAAAGTATTTATCCACAAATGATGAACTCTTTTTATTAAAAATTGATGCGGAAGTTTTTAAGATGTTTAGCCTAAATGCTAATGAGGTAATGAGTATTCTTTTACAAAGCAAAAAGAGTATAGATATCATTTCAAAAGTATTACTGCTAACCTTCGGAGAAAGAAAATGGCCGCAAAAGATGAAAGAGGACTTAAGAAAATTAAAGTTTTCCAGTCCAATAACAAGTGATAAAGAATCCATTCATAATGAAATCGTAAAAAAATATGAGGAAATGCTGCAATCTAAAATATTTAATCACAGTGAGTATAAATTGAGTGATTTGGATATAGAGATGATAAAAAATGTCCCGCCTGGAGGGAATTGGAAGAATATACCTCAGGAAGTAGTGGAAAAATCACAAAGATTAAAAACGATAAGTGAAAAGGGTGGAAGAACGACTCTATATGGACGTTTAAAATGGGACGAGCCTTCCTATACAGTTACTACTTATTTTAATCGTCCAGGCAATGGGACGTATGTATATCCGGAATATTCTGTCAACCGAGTGATTTCTCCAAGAGAGGCAGCCAGACTTCAATCGTTTCCAGATTCATATAAGTTTTATGGGAATCAAAGAGATATATTACAGCAAATTGGGAATGCCGTGCCTCCACTCCTAGCTTATAATTTAGGGAAAAAAATAAAGGACAAACTTGGTATAGACACTGCCGTTGATTTATTTAGTGGAGCTGGAGGGATGAGCGAAGGGTTTAGACAAGCAGGTTATCAGATTAAAATAAGCAATGATTTTGCTGAGGCAGCTTGCAAAACGTATAAAATCAATCATCCAGAAACAAATGTTATTTGTGGAGATATTACGTTAGAAGCAACTAAAGAGAAAATATATGATGCCATAGATAATACGGCAATAGATATTATATTTGGCGGACCTCCATGCCAAGGATTTTCACATGCTGGTAAGCGATTGATTGATGATCCAAGGAATTTATTATTTAAAGAGTATGTTGAGATAGTTAGCAAGGTACGCCCTAAACTATTCATTATGGAAAATGTGGATGGACTGTTAACTTCAAATGGCGGAAAGACTTATCAAAGTATATTAGAATGCTTTGAGGAGATTGGGTATATTGTAGAAGGACGTAAGCTTCATGCAGTAGAGTATGGAGTTCCGCAAAAAAGAAAGCGTGTTATCATCATTGGTGTTAGGATGGATATCCATTGTTTACCATCGGAACTTTTTCCTGAAAAAGTCTTTAGTGCTGAAGAAAATAGTGATTTGCTCTCATTATTGGAAGAAGAAAAATATGTTAAGGGTTATACGACAGTTAAAGAGGCATTCTCCACTTTACCAGTAGAAATCGATGAGAGATTAGGTTATTACTGTTACGATACCATTGAGCCATACGCATTATTAATGAAAGAGCTTATTAATTACGAACAGTTTATACAATTACAATCATTAAAAAGGGGCTATCCAAAAAGTCAGTGATGCACTGACTTTTTGGAGCCCTTTTAGTTTTATTTTGGCAAGTTACAGAAATGCTTTGCGTGAGTTTCAAATAAATGTTGTAGTTGGGAAAATGCTTGTTCAAATTCATGATTATCAATAAGAGAGTGAATGGATAAGAGTTCCCTTTTATAATGAGGTAAGAAATTGTGATACCAGCGATTTTCCTTGGATGTATAATTTTCTAATGCTTCGAAGGCTTTACGGACATAGCGTTTAGCATTATTGTCGTATTCTTTTCGTCCTTTTTGAATCATGGTCATTTTCTTGTATTCTCCGGTTTCAGGGTCAAAACCTTCAAATTCATAATCTGCATAGGCATAAATAATTTGATTAGCTAGTATCTTATGGTACAAAAACTCTTCCCCATTTTCACAACCTTCATAAATATTTGCCAGTACCGTTAAGATGAAGTGCATATTCTTACGCAGTAACGTACTAGCTTCTTTTGCATCTTCATCATTCATGATGGTATTTTTTAACTGGTTCCAAGCGTATTTAGAGTGCCAGCTAATGACATCTCCATGTTTTTTTTCATACTCAATTAACTTTTGTACATCAGAAAAAGTCATCCGATTATTTTTTGTAGTCTGTTCAGCAATGGTCATAGGTTGAAAGTGAGGGTCATGTCTAAATCCTAGCGAGATAGGCCCAATATGATCAGCACTTACATTGTGTTTATTAAATTCACGCATTAATCTGTCTGCAGCCTTCCAATTGCCATCAGACCAGTTTTCATAGGCACGGCGGTCCTGCCCATATCTATTTAAGTTAGATTTAGAACGGCCTTTATCTTGGGTTCCGCGGCAACAGCGATTGTATGAGTGAAAGCCATCAAGACGGTCAGGGAAGTTTGACATTGCTCCAGGACCAAGATACTTTTTCGCTGAACCGACAGCAATGACTGTATCGATGAGAAGTGATAAATCGTCATTTATGCTTAATGGGGTACCCAATACTTTTGAAAGTGCTCCAAAGAATTCCATATTGGATGCTTCTTTTTCTTGCTTTAATCTGTTTCTAATATCCTCAAGATAGTCTAAAGTATAGCCTTTTTTCTCCATTTTTTTAATAAAACCATGATTCGGGTAAACATACCTTAATGATAAGACTCTTCCACAAACTTGACAGGGTTTTTCCTTCGTTGGATGCACAGCTAATGCTGTCTTTGCCCGCCAACCATCCTCCGCTGGAATATTTAATTCTGAACGTTTAGAATCCAGCCAATCAATTCTGCTTGAACCAATAGCACTTTTAGCCGGTGCCAGCCAAACAGGATGATTGTTTTTATCCGTATTATATGGAATTCCATTGTAGTTTGGGTGATTAACAATAAAGTTTTGATACATTTCAAAATTACGATGCATATTTCTTTGGACTCGTGCCATAAGAAAACCCTCCAATCAATGATTTGTGTCTACATGTTATCATGTGATTTTATATATGTCTACAGATTAATTGTGAACAAAGTCTGACTTTTTAAAAAATATATAACTGGTTATAATGAAACAAGAGTTATATATCAATTATTGACTAATAATTGAAGGTATATGAAAAGTATAATCCTTTAAAATCTGCTGTTTTTGAAAGACTTGTCATTGATTCTTTTTAAGAAGGAGTTATTAGGATGTATAAAGAAGTAATATTTAAAATAGAAGAAGAATGTATCCAGTATTTAGAAAAGGCCGACCCAGTATTAAAGAAATTAATTCATGTTGTTGGAGATTACCATTTGAAGTTAAATTTGGACTATTATGAATCACTATTGACAAAAATGATTGGACAACAATTATCAATTAAAGCGGCTAGTACAATTTATAGTAGAGTGAAGGAGAAATGTCAGATTATTTCACCTGAAAAAGTTCGTTTAATAAGTGATAACGAGCTAAGAAATTGTGGATTATCAAGACAAAAAATTTCTTATATCCGAGACTTAACAGAGAAGGTTTTATCAAAAGACCTCGATTTAAATACTCTTCATGATGAGAGTGATAAAGTAATTATTAAAGAACTAACAAATGTAAAGGGCATTGGATTATGGACCGCAGAAATGTTTTTAATATTTTCCTTAGGAAGGATGGATATATTTTCCCATGGGGATGCAGGATTAAAGAGGGCAATCCATTGGTTATATAAGGATGACCAACATCCTATTGATGATAGGATTTACAAATGGTCTCCATATAAAACGATAGCCTCTTTATACTTATGGGAAATTGTTAATAGAGAATTTATTACGAAGTACAACGATATAAATGAATTATATGAAGAGTATTCCCATTAAACCGTAACAAATAGAGTAAACGAAAATGGCTGCAAAACAGTTAGAAAGGGCGATTTTAATGGATGTAACTGTTCTAAAAGAAATGATAGAAGACCAAATCGAACGATATCGCTCTATTCTTGGATTACCAAGAAGAAGCAATTACACACTCATTCAAGATACAGAGTATTTATTGAAAATAGTAAAAAACAATAGTAGTCTAAATGATATGGAAGTATTGATATGCAAAGAATTTAATATAAAAAAAAACACTTTTAATTATGTTCTCCCTACTGTAGAAAGAGCCAATTTAATTATGAAAACAAAAAATAATATAAGATTAACATATGCAGGGGAGCAATTTATTCAAACAAAAAATATTAGTTATGTTGTGAAGGGATTCATAGAAAATTATTTTGGATTATTAGAGGCTTTACTCCTGATTGCTGAAAATCCCCTAGATTCGAGGAAAGAAATTTTTCTAAAATGGGTTACATTGTATGAAGCAGAGTTTGGAAACCGTGCAAAATCAACCCATAAATCACAATTTAATATTATTTTAAGATATCTCATTGGATTTGACCTGTTATTCATAGACAGTAGTGGTGATTTTAAAGTTAATTATGATTTATTAAGTGAATCAAAACAGATTGCCATATTTTAAAGTGTTTAAGGTGTTTATTGCAAAATAAAAGTGCAGAGCTTTGCAACAGAAAAATGCAGAGTCCTGCACTTTATTAAATGAGTGCATAAAAAAAGACTTGCCAGTCACCCCAAGTCCCACTAGATTAATTGT
>Ga0182742_1003617_pt1 | contig 14888 bp, 13 predicted proteins | sample eDN5th37CBELigMG_FD_128880 | JGI IMG/M metagenome (GOLD analysis project Ga0182742, IMG submission 128880) | Enriched Miracle-Growth compost microbial communities from Emeryville, California, USA - eDNA 5th pass 37_C BE-Lig MG (version 2)... ... | reverse complement strand
TCATCCAGGACATTCGCGCGATCGGTGAAATCTGCCGCGAGAGGGACATCGTGTTTCATGTCGATGGAGCCCAAGCAGTCGGAAAGCTGCCCGTCGACGTGCGCACTCTGCCAGTCGATCTGCTGTCCTTCACGGCACACAAGATTTATGGCCCCAAGGGCATCGGCGCGCTGTACGTGCGACCTTCCGCGCGTGCTCGCCTGCGAGCCACGACGTTCGGCGGTGGCCAGGAGCGAGGGCTGCGGCCGGGTACGCTGCCGACTCATCAGATCGTCGGCTTCGGAGTGGCGTGCGATCTCGCCGCCCGGTCGCTGGCCGCCGAGCCCGCTCGCCTTCAGGCATTGCGGGACCGAATGGAAGCGGCACTGACGCGCATCGGCGGAGTGCATGTGAACGGGGTCGATGCACCACGGCTGCCCGGAATCCTGAACGTCTCGTTCGAGGGCGTGGAAGGCGAAAGCCTTGTTACCTCCCTTCCATCGCTGGCTGTTTCCACAGGGTCAGCCTGCAGCTCGGCCACTGGGGATCCTTCGTATGTACTCCGCGCCCTCGGGCGCAGCGTGCCGCTCGCCCAGGCTTCTCTTCGTTTCAGCTTCGGCCGGCTGACAACCGAGGAGGAGGTGGATGTGGCAGCGAGTGCCGTCCAGACCCAGGTCGAGCGCTTGCGTGCCCTGTCACCAGCGGCCCCGCCGCCATCGGCGGCGTCGAATCCGGTCGCGAACCCAGCCACGCAACCCGCTGATTGCACGGGCACCGCGCCAGCCGACGAAGAACCCCGCGGTCGCCTGCGTGCCCTGAGCCCGCTCGCAAGGCAGTGGTTCGAACACCCTTCCGGGGGTGGGCAGCTCGCTCCCGGCCCGGGCATCTTCACTGGCGAAGCGGGCAGTCCTGCCGCCGAGGCCTGGGTTCGCTTTCATCTTTCCGTGGAGCAGGGCAGTGTGAAGATCGCCCTTTTTCAGGCGTGGGGCTGTCCCCATACTCTGGCAACCGCGGCCTGGTTGACCGGGCAGCTGCCGGGCCGGTCGATGAAGGATCTCGTGCCGGGCACGCCCTCTGCATGGCAGGAGGCGATGGAGGTCCCGGTGGAGAAGCTGGGACGCCTGCTCGTGATCGAAGACGCACTGAAGGCCGCCCTTCAGGCATGGAATGAAGCGCTTTAGTATCGTTGTTGCCGAATATGTCTATTTCGCTGACTGAATCCGCCGCCACCCGTATCCGCACCTTCCTGGCCGCCCGCGGCCACGGCCTGGGGCTTCGCCTCGGCGTCCGGAAGACCGGCTGCTCCGGTTTTGCCTACGTCGTGAACTATGCGGACGCCCAGCAGGCCGACGACGTCGTGTTCGAAGACAGGGGCGTCCGCGTGTTCGTGGACCCCAGCAGCCTGAAGCTCATCGACGGCACCGTCGTGGACTTCGTGAAGCAGGGGCTCAACGAAGCCTTCCGCTTCCAGAACCCCAACGTGAAGGGCGAGTGCGGCTGCGGAGAGAGCTTCTCCGTCTAGTAGTTAAAAACCCTTACGGGACGGGCACTTCCGCCGCGACTTAAATTGCGGTGGGAGGCTTTCGCCAGTAGACTTCCCGGCCCAAATGACGGCAGGCCCCCGCATTCTCCGCAGGGTGCGGGTTCTTGTCGTGTCCGACGTTTCGCTTGCCTCAAACTTTCCGGAGGTCGATGTCCCATGGCGCTCGAGCGCACTTTTTCCATCATCAAGCCCGACGGCGTGGCCCGTAATCTCATCGGCGAAGTGATCAGCCGTTTCGAGAAGGCCGGGCTCACCGTCATCGCTCAGCGCATGACGCACCTGTCGCAGCGTGAGGCCGAACAGTTCTACGCTGTCCACAAGGAGCGTCCGTTCTTCAAGGACCTCGTGAAGTACATGACCTCCGGCCCCGTCGTCGTGCAGGTGCTCGAAGGCGAGAACGCCATCGCGAAGAACCGCGAGATCATGGGCGCCACGGATCCGAAGAAGGCCGCCCCCGGCACCATCCGCGCGGACCTCGCGCAGAGCATCGAGGCGAACACGGTGCACGGCTCGGATGCGCCGGAGACCGCCGCGGCCGAGATCGCGTTCTTCTTCGCCGGCAGCGAGCTGCACTCGCGCGCGAAGTAAAAAATTTTCGCGCGTGAATAAGTAACCGCTTACTTATCCGGCTACTAAATGTCCGACGCTTCCGTCATCGAACGCATCAACCTCCTCGGCCTGGAAAGGCCGGGCATGGAGTCGTTCGTGCGGGAGCTCGGCAGCCAGCCTTTCCGCGCGCGCCAGCTCTGGAGCTGGATCTACAAGCGCGCGGAAGGCAACTTCGATTCGATGACGGATCTTGCGAAGGCTTTCCGCGCGCAGCTCGGCGAGCGCGCGGAAATCCGCGCACCGGAAGTCATCACCTGCAAGGTCTCCGCGGACGGCACCCGCAAGTGGCTGCTGCGCGCGGATGCGAAGCAGGCCTTCGAGATGGTGTTCATCCCGGAGCCGGATCGCGGCACGCTCTGCATCTCCTCGCAGGTCGGCTGCGCGATGGACTGCTCGTTCTGCTCCACCGCGCAGCAGGGCTTCAATCGCAATCTCACGACGGCGGAGATCGTCGGCCAGGTGTGGCTCGCGAACCGCGAGCTCGGAACCACCGGTCAGCCGGACGATCGTGCCGTCACCAATGTCGTGCTGATGGGCATGGGCGAGCCGCTTGCGAACTTCCGCAACGTCGTGCCCGCGCTGCGCATCTTCACGGACGATCTCGGGTTCGATCTTTCCCGACGTCGCGTCACCATTTCGACGTCGGGTCTCGTTCCGCAGATGTACAAGCTCGCGGAAGAGGTGAACGTCGCGCTCGCCGTTTCGCTGCACGCACCGGATGACGATCTGCGCAACGAGCTCGTGCCCATCAACCGCGTGCACCCGATCGCGGAGCTGCTCGAAGCCTGCTGGCACTACATCGACGAGCAGAACGGCCGCAGCATCACGTTCGAATACGTCATGCTCGATGGCGTGAACGACTCCGTCGCCCAGGCCCGGCAGCTCGTGAAGCTGCTCAAGGGGCATCCGGCGAAGTTGAACCTGATTCCCTTCAATCCTTTTCCGGGCACGCAGTACCGGCGGTCCTCGGCCGAAGCCATCCAGCGCTTCCGCGACGAGCTGATCGGCCGCGGCGTGCTCGCCACCGTGCGTCGCACGCGCGGGGATGACATCGACGCCGCCTGCGGCCAGCTCGCGGGTCGCGTCAACGATCGCACCAAGGTTCGTCTCGGCGACAAGCTCATCGGAGTCACGGTGCAGCCATGATGAAAACACTGAAAATAGCGCGCGTGGGGGGCCACGTTGTTTCAGGTGTCGGATTCGTCGGAGTAGCGGTTGCCGCGCTCGCGACGGTCGCGCTTGCCGGCTGCGTCAGCAGCGGCGGGCGGGACAGCAACCTGAAGGACTCGATGTCGAAGGACGAGTCCGCCGGCCACGCGAACAAGCAGCTCGGCACGGTTTACCTCCGGCAGGGCAATCTCGCGCTCGCGAAGGAAAAACTGGAGCGCGCCGAGAGGTACACGCCGCGGGATCCTGAAGTGCACATGGCACTGGCGGTGCTCTACGAGCGCCTGGACATCCCGAAGGAAGTCGACAGTCATTACCGCACGGCCATCCGCCTCGCGCCGAAAGATCCGGCCGTGCTGAACAACTACGCGGGCTATCTCTGCCGCACCGGTCGTCTGGAGGAAGGCGTGGAGCGCTTCCTTGAGGCCGCGCGCAACCCGCTCTACCGCACGCCGGAGATGGCGTACACGAATGCGGGCGTGTGCCTGCGTAAAGCGAACAAGCTGGACGAGGCCGCTGGCAGCTTCCAGCGCGCGCTCGCCATTCGCGCGAACAATGCGGAGGCGACGTTCCAGGCGGCGGACCTTGAATTCGATCGCGGCGATGCTGCCAAGGCGCGCGCGCTGGTCGACAAGTATCTCGGCACGTACGACGCGACCGCGGATCTGCTGCTGCTCGCCGTTCGGATCGCGCGCGCCCAGGGCGATCGCGTGGCTGAAGACAAGTTCACGCGCAGGCTGCGCGTGGAATTCCCCAACTCCCAGCAGCTGCGCTCGTTGAGCAGCGAATCTGCCCCCACGAGCAACCGCACACCTGGCTGAATGTATGTCCGAAACGGGGAGCGACACGCGCTCCGGCATTGGCGTCCGGCTGCGGGCGGGCCGGGAGCGGATGGGCCTGACGCTGCTTCTGGCGGCGGAGAGGCTGCATGTCGATCCCAAGGTGGTCGAGTGCCTGGAAGCGGAGCGCTTCGACGCGCTCGGCGCGCCGGTGTTCGTGAAGGGACATCTGAAGCGCTATTCGGAGCTGGTCGGCGAGCAGGCGCAGGAGCTCATCGATCTTTATAACGCGGCGACGAAGCCGGCCCTGCCGGATCTCACTCGGCTGCCGAAAGCGTCACCTGAGAGCACGTCCGGACGTCTGGCTGCGCCGTCGCTCGTGGTGCTGATCGGGTTCGTGCTCGTCGGCGTCGGTTGGTGGATCATCCAGTCGATGCCTGCTTCGACCGAGGCGGAGGAGACCGCGGCGGCGCAGGCCGTGCCGATCGATTCGGAGATCCAGGTCGTGCCCGAGGAACTGCCGCCGGTTTCGTATCCGGAGCAGGTGCCTCCCACCACGCCGATGCAGGGCGCGGCAAGAGTAGGCAGCGCGACACAGAGTGGCGCTGCAGCTGCTAACACGACGCCTGGCAGCGCGAGGCCGGGGAGCACAACATCCGCTGGCACGACGCCGGGAAGCGGGACAGCGGGCAGCGCGACGAGCGGGACAGCGGGCAGCACGACGCCAGGTACTGTAAGGCCGGGCGCTTCGCCGCCAGTCGCCGAGGCTTCCGGCTCGGCTTCCGTGCCCGCTGCGAGCACGCCTCCGGGGGGCGCGGCGGCAAACACTCGCATGGAGGTGAAGCTGCGCTTCGCCGCCGACAGCTGGGTGGAGATTTACGATTCGAAAGGCGAGCGTCTCATGGCGGACGTTGGCACAGCGGATTCGGAGCGCACGATCAGCGGCACGCCTCCGTTCCGCGTAACGTTTGGTAATGCGCCTGGCGTTTCGCTGGACGTGAACGGCAAGGCGGCCACGGTGCCGGCGAATTTCGTGAACAACAACGACACCGCTCAATTCACCATCAATCGCTCCGGTCGCATCGTCCGGGCACGCCCTGCCGACGGAGGCTGATTTTGGCGGAAGTTATCCAGGCCGTTCGTGGCATGAACGACGTGCTGCCCTCGGAAATCGCGACGTGGCAGTTTCTCGAAGGCACCGTGCGTGAGCTCGTCACGTCCTACGGCTTCCAGGAAATGCGCGTCCCGATCGTCGAGGAGACGCGGCTCTTCAAGCGCGCCATCGGCGAGCTCACGGACGTCGTCTCGAAGGAGATGTACAGCTTCGAGATGGGCGACGAGAAGCTGACGTTGCGCCCCGAGGCTACCGCCGGCATCGCCCGCGCGCTCATCTCGAACGGCATGCTGCGCGGAGCGCGGCACAAGCTCTGGTGCATCGGCCCGATGTTCCGGCACGAGAAGCCGCAGAAGGGCCGTTACCGGCAGTTCCACCAGCTCGACGTCGAGGCGGTCGGATTCCCGGGTCCGGACATCGACGCCGAAATCATTGCGATGACCGCGCGGCTGTGGCGCCTGCTCGGCATCACGCGCGTGAAGCTGCAGCTCAATTCGCTTGGCACGCCGGAAGCCCGGCGTTCGTATCGCGAGCTGCTCGTCGCGTATTTCCGTTCGCACGAGGCGCGGCTGGACGCGGATAGCAAGCGGCGTCTCGAAGGCAACCCCCTGCGCATCCTGGACAGCAAGAATCCGGACATGCGCGAGATCATCGACAACGCGCCGGTGCTCACGGAACATCTCGATGCGGAGTCGCGCGAGCACTTCGACGCGCTCTGCGCGGCGCTCACCGGCATCGGCATCGAATACCACGTCAACCCGCGCCTGGTGAGAGGTCTGGACTACTACACCCGCACGGTTTTCGAGTGGACGACGGATGCGCTCGGCGCGCAGGACGCCGTCTGCGCCGGCGGGCGATATGACGGGCTCATCGCGCATCTCGGCGGCGCATCGACGCCGGCCATCGGCTTTGCGATGGGGATCGAGCGCGTGGTCGAGTTGCTCGTGCAGGCGCAGAAGACCCCGCCGCCAAGGCCGCCGGACGTCTTCATCGTCGTGAACGGCCGGCGTGCCTCGGCGGAGGCGCTGAAAATCGCGGAAAGGCTGCGCAACGAGCTGCCCCATCGCCGGTTCGAGATGAACCTCGGCGGCGGCAAGATCGGCGCCCAGTTCGGCCGCGCGGACAAGAGCGGAGCGGCGCTCGCGCTGGTCCTGGGCGACGACGAGATCGCCCGGGGCGTCGCCGGCGTGAAACCTTTGCGGCAGGAAGCGGGTCAGAGCGAGTGCCCGATTCCGGACCTCGCCGCCCGAATCGAAGCTGCCATACAACACTGATAACGGGCGGCCGGCAGAACTGAATCGAGGAGAGGGTGCGTGGACGAGTATCTGACAGAAGACGAACAGTGGGAACGCTTCAAGAAATGGCTGCGTGACTACACCCCCTGGATCCTGGGCGGCATCGCCCTCGCCGTTGCGGGCCTTCTTGCCTGGAACTGGTACTGGGATCGGCAGGACAGCATCGCCCTGCAGGCGAGCGCCCGTTACCAGGAGCTGACGGATGCGCTCGGCAAGAACGACATCACGAAGGCCAAGTCCATCAGCGCCGCGCTGGAGCGCGAGTTCCCGGGTTCGCCGTACGTGGATCAGGCTCACATGTTCGAGGCTCGCATCGCCGTCGAAGCGAACGAGCTCGCCAGGGCCGAATCGCTGCTGAGAGGCGTGATGGACCGGACGAAGGACGAGGAGCTCGCCCTCGTCGCGCGCACGCGCCTCGCGCGCGTCCTGCTCGCCCAGAACAAGCCGGACGATGCGCTTGCGCTCCTGGATCTCAAGCGCGCGGGTGCATTCGCTCCCCGTTTCCACGAAGTACGTGGGGATGCGCTCCTCGCGAAGGGCGATCGCGCCGGCGCGCTGAAGGAATACGAACAGGCGCGTGACGGCACCGCCACCGGCACTGTCGACAGCGAAGTGCTGCAGATGAAGATCAACGACCTCAAGACCGATCAGCCGCCGGCTCCTGCCGCCGCGGAAGCGAAGTCGGAAGAGAAGCCAGCCGAGAAGGCTACCGGAGCCCAATAGACATGCGTCGAATCGCCGTTGTCGTGGCGCTTGCCACTCTCACAGCACTGGCCGCCTGCTCGAGCAAGGAGAAGGAAGTCGATCCGCCGGCAGAGCTGGCGAACTTCCCCGCGACGCTTCGCGTGCAAAAGGCATGGGATGCCAGCGTTGGCGGGGACGGTGAGAAGTTGCGGTTGGGCCTCGGCGTCACGGCGCTGGACGGTCGCGTGTATGCCGCGGGTCGCGAAGGCGACGTGGCGGCGTTCAATCTCGAAACCGGTCGCCCCCTCTGGAAGGTGCGCACGAAGACGTTGCTCGCGGGCGGCACGGGTGCTGGCCATGGGCTCGTCGTCGTGGGGTCGAGCGAAGGCGTGGTCATCGCGCTCGATGCGGCGGACGGCAAGGAAAAGTGGCGCACGAAGGTGAACGGCGAAATCCTCGCCGCGCCGGCGGTGGGTGAGCGCGCCGTTGTCGTGCGAACTGTGGAAGGCCGGCTGCGCGGGTTGGCGCCGGATACCGGCAAGGAGCTGTGGCAGTTCGAGCAGCAGATTCCTCGTCTCACGCTTCGCGGAACCGCGAAGCCGGTCATCGCTGGCGATGCTGCGTTCTGTGGCTTCGATAACGGCAAGGTCGTGGCGGTGAATCTGGCGGACGGTTCCCCCTTGTGGGAGACCACGGTGGCTCCGTCGCGCGGGCGAACGGACCTTGAGCGGCTCGTGGACATCGACTCCGCCGTGCGCGTCGAAGGCAGCAATGTCTACGCTGTCGGTTTCCAGGGGCGCGTCGCAATGCTCGCTCGCGACAGCGGGCAGATCTGGTGGGCGCAGGATGCGTCGAGCTATCGCGGTCTCGCGGTGGATGACATCAACCTCTACATCTCTACCGCCGATGGCGATGTCGTCGCGCTTCGCCGCAACTCCGGCGCGGAGCAGTGGCGGCAGTCGGGGCTCGCGCATCGCGGGCTTTCGGCACCCGTCGTCACGGACAACTACGTGGTCGTTGCGGATTTCCAGGGCTACGTGCACTGGCTCGACAAGAACACCGGCGAGTTCGCCGGACGCGCTCAGGCGGGCGGCACACGCGTGAGCAATCCGCCGATGGCCGCGGGCGATCGCGTGTTCGTCATCAACGACGAAGGGCGCATCACCGCGTTCAAGGCTTCGCCCATTGCCGTTGCCGAAGCGCGCCCGGTCAAGGAAGCGGAGCCGGCGCGACGCCGCGGGCCGCCGTCTGCGAGCGAGCCCATCGAGCCGCCGGCAGGCACGCCTTCGGGCGAGGAAGCGCCGCGCGGTCGTGGCAACGGCGGTTGAGCTGAGTACCTGATGTGCTGCCAGTCATCGCGCTCGTCGGCCGGCCCAACGTCGGCAAATCGACGCTTTTCAATGTCCTGACCGGAACCCGCGACGCGATCGTCGCGGACGTTCCCGGTGTCACGCGCGATCGGCAGTACGGTTTCGGGCGCGTCGGGCCCGTGCCTTACGTGGCCATCGACACGGGCGGTCTCGTCGAGAATCCCACCGGCATCGAAACGCAGATGCGCGTGCAGACCGAGCGCGCGATCGAAGAGGCGGATCGATTCATCTTTCTGGCCGATGCCCGCACCGGGCTCACACATCAGGATCAGTTCGTCGCGCGGGAGCTGCGCCGCGCGGGAAAGCCTGTTTTTCTCGCCGTCAACAAAGCTGAAAGCCTGGATCCCGCGGTGGTCTCCGCGGAGTTCCACGCGCTCGCGCTGGGCGAACCCTTCTGCATTTCGGCGACGCATGCGCAGGGAACGCAGGCGCTCATGGAGCGGGTGCTTGAAGGGCTTGAGCCTGCCGAGGTCGAGGATCCGTCGAAGTCCTCTGCGATTCGCATTGCGGTGATTGGGCGGCCGAACGTCGGCAAGTCGACGCTTGTGAACCGGCTGCTGGGGCAGGAGCGCGTGATTGCCAGCGATCAGCCGGGGACGACGCGCGACAGTATCCTGGTTCCGTTCCGGCGGGACGATCGCGACTTCCTGTTGATCGACACCGCCGGCGTTCGCCGCCGCGCGAAGGTGGACGACGTGATCGAGCGCGTGAGCGTCGCGAAGACGTTGCAGGCCATCGAGCACGCGCACGTCGTCATTCATGTGGTCGATGCGCATGAGCAGGTGGGCGAGCAGGATGCGAGCGTGCTCGGTCTCGCGCTTCAGCGCGGGCGCGCGCTCATCATCGCCGTGAACAAGTGGGATCACATTCCGATGGAGCAGCGGGACGAGATTCGGCGGCAGGTGGAGCTGAAGCTGGATTTCGTGCCGTTCGCGCCGGTGCACTTCATCTCGGCGCGGCACGGGACGGGCGTGGGCGATGTCGTCGCCGACGTCGTACGAGCGTACGACGCATCGATGCGCGAGATGCGCACCCCGGAGCTCACGCGCGTGCTGGAAAATGCGATGACTGCGCATCAACCGCCAGTCGTGCACGGCCGGCGCATCAAGCTGCGGTACGCGCACCAGGGCGGGCGCAATCCGCCGCGCATCGTCATCCACGGGAACATGACGGCGCACGTGCCGGACGCTTACGCGCGGTATCTGTCGAACGTGTTCCGCAAGACGTTCGATCTTTTCGCGAACCCGGTGTCGGTAGAGTTTCGCAGCGACGCGAATCCCTTCACGGAGCGGCTGCGTGAGAAGCGCCAGTCCAGCGATCGGCCGGGCAAGGCGACTGCGAAGAATCCCGGAAGCAAGACTCGACGCGCATCCGAGGAATTCGCCCGCAAGAAGCGCCGCAAGGCGCAGCGCGATGCTCCTTCACCCAAGGGCGGCCGCAAGTCCGGGAAGCGCCCGTCCGGCCGCCGATAACTTCGGGCATACGGCGGAAACGAGCGCCGCCTCGAAATCCATTGCGCCTACCGATGGCGCTTTGCGCGAGCGGTTCCCGCGCGTGCGCGTTTGGCCGCGGTGCCTTTCGTCGAGTGCTGCGAACCGGATCCCGAGGCGAGTGGCCCGCGACGCTTCACGCGAAGCGAACGAAGGTCATATTCCTTGCGCATAAGCTTTGATTTCGCGCTTCGTGGCGCGACGAGCTGAGATGATGCGGGTATAGGGTCCGCGAAGAGTATAGCTGACCAGCAGCAGCCGGCCAGTGCTCGAATGGCCGATCAGCAGCTCGCGCTCCTCCTCGTCGCTGTGATCCGGATCGAAGAATGCGATCTGCCGTGGATCCCTGAAGCAGGTGCAAGCCTCCTCGAAGGAGACGCCGTGCTTGTCCATGTTGATGGCGGCCTTCGCATTGTTCCAGATGAATCGCATGCAACCGCTTCCAGGCGCCCGGGAAGGGCGGACAGTTGCAGCGTCGGCGGAGGCGGGTTCCAATGGGACGCGCGAATCGGGTGTGAACGTGCAGAAATGCGTGGGCGCGGGGACGCTTCATGAATCACGGGAGTGACACAAGGAAGGGGGCGGTGGGATACGAGGGCCTGGAGCGGACGCGGTACGAGAGCCTGGAGCAGGTGCGATACGAGAGCCTGGAGGGGGAGCGATACGTGAGCCTCGAGGGGCTGTCGCCTTCAAGGCTGAGGCGCAGACAACTGAGCCGAGCTAGCCGTGGCGACCGAATCGGGGCGCGCTAGCCGAGCGCCGCTAACTCGTGGGCGCCTGAGTCGCCGGCGGCGTAGCGGAGGGCGCTTCTGTCGAGGTCGTCTTCGTCGCGGCGGGCTTCGGTTTCGGCGCCGGCGGCAGGAACAGCGCAGGATCCACCATCGTTCGATTGAGCGTCACGCCCCAATGGAGATGAGGCCCAGTGACGCGGCCTGTGGCGCCCACCTTGCCGAGCACGTCCCCGGTCTTCACCACATCCCCCGGCTTCACGTCGATGGCACTCAGGTGGCAGTACATCGTGACCAGCCCCTGCCCGTGATCGAGGATCACCGTGTTGCCGTTGAAGAAGAAATCGCCCGTCTGCACTACACGCCCATCCGCGGGCGCCTTGATCGGCGTGCCAGTCGGCGCGGCGATATCCATCCCGGAATGAGGATTGCGAGGCTGCCCGTTAAACACGCGACGCAGCCCGTACGAGCTGGACCGCGGTCCGTCGACAGGCGGCTGCAGCCGCAGCGTCGAGGGAGCCTCATCGGAAAACACCGCGAGCGCATCCCTGATCACCGGCTGTTCGCGCGCCACCCGCGCAGCATCTTCCGGCGACAGATCGACCACGCGCGGCTCCACCTTGAGCCGCTGCTCCCTGTACTTCTTGTCCTTCACTTCGAATTCGATGCGCTTCTCGGCGCCATCCGCACCCTTCACCACGACGGCCGCCATCCCCGGCGCAGTCGAAAGCGGAATCCCCACGATGGCGCGCCAGGCATCGCCTTCGCGCACGACCATGGCCGGCGTGTCACCGAACGAAACGACTGGCCGCTGATCCGCCGCACCGGCGATCGTCGTCATGAACACGCCGCCCGGCACGTGGCTTTCGCGCGGAAACACGCGCCTGGTCTCGCTCGCGTTGGCCACCGAGTTCCACGCCCACATGACAGCCACGATCGCGACGATCGCTCCGATGACGATCATCTCGATCGCCACCAGGACCTTCCCGGGTTTGTTCGTTCTCATTCGCCGCCAGGCTCCTTCTTCGAAGTGACCTTCGCTCTCAGCTCGCCCCGCGCCACGCGGGCACGGATCTCGTCCCCAACCTGTACCGACCCTACATCGGTCACGAGCCGATCGTCCGCGCCGCGCGTCACGATCGCGAACCCGCGTTCCAGTGTGGCCAGCGGGCTGACCGTATTCAGCGCGCGGGCCGCGAGGGAAAGCCGATGCTCCGCTCGTGCGCTACGACTCGCCCACGCATGCTGAAGCCTTGCAGCGAGCGATTCGTACTTGAGGCACATGTCCTTCACCCGCCGCTCGGGCGAGTGGTGCAGCAGCGTGGACATCGCCTCGCTTACCCGGCTGCGATTGTGATGAAGCGCAGTTCGCATGGCCCCGGTGAGCCGCTGCTCCAGATCGTCCAGCCGTTGCTCCTGTTGCAGGAGGCGCGTGCCGGGGTGCATCAGCTTCAGTCGTGCGTTGGCGGCGTCGAACCGGCTGCCGACGGTGCGCATCTCTCGGCGCATGGCAACGACAAGCCGATCAGCCGTTCTCGCGAGCACATCCAGACACGCACGCCGATCCGGCACGACCATCTCGGCCGCGCCCGAGGGCGTCGGCGCCCGCGCGTCCGCCACAAAGTCCGCGATGGTGAAGTCGATCTCGTGCCCGATGCCGCTGACGATCGGCAGCACGCTCGCGCGGATGGCGCGCGCAACACCCTCGTCGTTGAAGGCCCAGAGATCCTCGATGGAGCCGCCCCCGCGCGCGAGAATCAGCACGTCGCACTCCGCGCGCGCGTTCGCAACCGAGATCGCCCGTCTGATTGCGGGAATGGCTGCTTCGCCCTGCACCGGCGTGGGATAGATGATCACCGACGCAGGAGGAAACCTCCGCGCCAGGATGTGCAGCACATCGCGAATCGCGGCGCCCGAAGGGGAGGTGATCACGCCGATGCGCCGGGGGAACCGTGGCAGTGGCCGCTTGGCCTCCACCGCGAACAGGCCTTCGGCCGCGAGCTTGGCCTTGAGGCGCTCGAATTCGCGCCTCAGCGCGCCGACTCCGGCCTCCTCCAGATGCTCGATGATGAGCTGATACTCGCCGCGCGCTTCGTACATCGTGACGCGGCCGCGCACGAGCACGTGCTGCCCGGAGCGGGGGGTGAAGCCGACGCTGGTGTTCTTCATCCGGAACATGGCACAGCGGATCTGCGCGTCCCGGTCCTTGAGGGAGAAATACCAATGACCGGAAGCAGGCGCTGAGAAGTTGGATAGCTCGCCTTCGATCCAGACGAGCGGGATCCGCTGTTCCAGCAGGATTCGCACTTCCCGATTGAGCCGCGTGACGGTGTAGACGTCCCGTTCCACCTGCGCCGGACCCGAGGGCGCGCCCGCCGAAGTACCGTTCGCACGCGCCGCCCCGTTGGCAAGCGTGTTCGCGGGCGCGGGGCCGCCGGCGCTCGCGGACGCAGTGCCAGCCGCGGAAGTTGCATTGGGCGCATTCGCGGGCGCCTTGCTACCAGCCTGAGTCGTGGCCGCGCGCCCGTTCGCCGGAGTCCGCGTCGCACCCGGTGTGGCGCTCGGGCGTTCGCTCGAAGAACCCGCGGCGCCAGAAACCGCGTTGTCCGCCTGCTCATTCGCAGGGGCTTCTGCAGGAGCCGCGTCCGCCGGCCGAGCATTCGGAGAAGAAGGGCCAACGGCCTCAGGCGAGGCTGTTGGACTCGCGCGCGAAGAACGCGCAGCCCCACTGGATGCAGTGCTCGGGCGCGCATTCGCGCCCCCAGGCGTGGCGTCGGGTGGCGTGCTCGCAGGGCCCGTCTGCACAGGCTCCTCGTCGAAAAGCGACAGCGAGGGATTGTCTGAGGAGGCTTTCGGCATACGCGGTGGGGCTGGCCCGTGAGCCTCTGCGGCGCTCGGATGGCGCCTGCTGCGTCGCCGGGTGGGGCTGCGCGGCGGGTCGCCGCACCGAAGTTCTTCCCCAGGGTTTTCGCCCGGCCCGAGAGGGCCCGGATGACACCCTACCACACATCCGCCAATCCGTTTACCCGCATTTACCCGGTGAGTACAATCGCGCGCCAATCTTTCCACCCCCCTCCTCGGGGCACTCCGGCCAAGCCGGAAATTGGCGGTCCATGCGAATCCTCGAAGAAGCACTGACCTTCGACGATGTCCTTTTAGTCCCGGCTTATTCGGAAGTCCTGCCGCGAGAGGTGGACCTGTCCACCCAGGTCACGCGGCGCATCCGGCTGAACGTTCCGCTGCTCTCCGCGGCGATGGATACGGTCACCGAGGCGCGCCTCGCCATCACCATCGCGCAGGAAGGCGGGATGGGCATCATCCACAAGAATATGTCCCTCGAGGCGCAGGCCACCGAGGTGGCACGCGTCAAGAAGTACGAGAGCGGCGTCATCAAGGACCCGATCACCGTCTCGCCGGAAATGACCATTCGCCAGGTGCTCGAGCTCACGCGGTCGCGTGGCATCTCGGGCGTGCCGGTGGTCGTCGGCAAGAAGGCGGTGGGCATCGTCACGCATCGTGACCTGCGCTTCGAAGAGAAGCTGGACGCTCCCGTTTCTTCCGTGATGACGCCGAAAGAGCGCCTCATCACCGTCCGCGAGAACGCGCCGAAGAGCGAAGTGCTCGGGCTTCTTCACAAGCACCGCATCGAGAAGGTGCTGGTCGTGAATGCGGATCACGAGCTCGCCGGCATGATCACGGTGAAGGATTTCCAGAAGGCCACCGAATTCCCGCGTGCCTGCAAGGATGAGGGTGGTCGCCTGCGCGTCGGCGCAGCCGTCGGAACAGGCGCGGATACGCTGGAACGTGTCGCGGCTCTTCGCGAGTCCGGCGTGGATGTCGTCGTCGTGGACACGGCGCACGGGCATCACGTCAACATTCTGGAGACGGTCCGGCGCATCAAGAGCAAGTGGGGCGATCTGCAGATCATCGCAGGGAACATCGCCACGGCGGATGCCGCGCGCGCCCTGGTGGATGCGGGGGCGGACGCGGTGAAGGTCGGCATCGGGCCGGGCTCCATCTGCACCACTCGTATCGTTGCTGGTGTCGGCGTGCCGCAGATCTCGGCGGTTTCGATGGTGGCGGACGCGCTGGCAAAGCTGGATGTGCCGCTCATCTCGGACGGTGGCATT
>Ga0182742_1003616_pt1 | contig 14888 bp, 13 predicted proteins | sample eDN5th37CBELigMG_FD_128880 | JGI IMG/M metagenome (GOLD analysis project Ga0182742, IMG submission 128880) | Enriched Miracle-Growth compost microbial communities from Emeryville, California, USA - eDNA 5th pass 37_C BE-Lig MG (version 2)... ... | reverse complement strand
CGCGCCTTGGCGGAAGAGTTGCACGCCAAGGTCGCACAGGCGGCGCTCGGCGGGCCGGAGCGGTCGCGGGAACGGCACAGTGCCCGCGGCAAGCTGCTGCCGAGGGAGCGGGTGGAGCGATTGCTGGACCCCGGCTCCCCCTTCCTGGAGATCGGCCAGCTGGCAGCGAACGGGCTGTATGATGACGAGGTGCCGGGCGCAGGGCTGATCGCCGGGATCGGCCGCGTTTCCGGTAGGCTGTGCATGATCGCCGCCAATGACGCGACGGTGAAGGGCGGCACCTACTACCCGATCACGGTGAAGAAGCATCTTCGGGCGCAGGAGATCGCGCAGGAGAACCGCCTGCCTTGCCTCTACCTGGTGGATAGCGGCGGAGCGAACCTGCCGCACCAGTCTGAGGTGTTCCCCGATCGGGATCATTTCGGCCGCACCTTCTACAACCAGGCGAACATGTCGGCGCTCGGCATTCCGCAGATCGCCTGCGTCATGGGCAGCTGCACCGCCGGTGGGGCCTATGTGCCTGCGATGAGCGATGAGAGCGTGATCGTTCGAGATCAGGGCACCATCTTCCTTGCCGGGCCGCCGCTGGTGAAAGCCGCGACGGGGGAGGAGATCAGCGCCGAGGAACTCGGGGGCGGCGAGCTGCATGCCCGCAAGTCCGGCGTTGCTGACCATCTGGCGGAGAATGACGAGCACGCCCTCACCATCCTGCGGGACATCGTCTCCCATCTGGGCCGCAACGAGGGTGCAAGCCTGTTGCAGCGCCATGCAACGGCCCCGAAATTCGCCGCCGAGGACCTCGACTCGATCATCCCGGAAGACGTGCGCGCCCCCTACGATGTGCATGAGGTGATCGCCCGGTTGGTCGATGGTTCAGAACTGCACGAGTTCAAACCGCTGTATGGCAACACGCTCGTCTGCGGCTTCGCGCATATCTGGGGCATGCCCGTGGCGATCCTGGCCAACAATGGCGTGCTGTTCTCCGAAAGCGCGCTGAAGGGCGCGCATTTCATCGAGCTCGCCTGCCAGCGCGGCATTCCGCTGCTGTTCCTGCAGAACATCTCCGGCTTCATGGTGGGCGGGCGGTATGAGGCGGAAGGGATCGCCAAGCACGGCGCCAAGCTGGTGACTGCCGTGGCGACGGCGCAGGTGCCGAAGCTGACGGTGGTGATCGGCGGCAGCTTCGGCGCGGGCAATTACGGCATGTGCGGCCGCGCCTATTCCCCGCGCTTCCTGTTCACCTGGCCCAATGCGCGCATCAGCGTGATGGGCGGAGAGCAGGCGGCGAGCGTGCTGGCCACCGTCCACCGCGACGCCGAGCGTTGGACCGCGGAAGAGGAAGAGGCCTTCAAGGCGCCGATCCGCGACACCTATGAGCGCGAGGGCAACCCCTACTACGCCACCGCGCGCCTGTGGGATGACGGGGTGATCGACCCGGTGCAGACCCGGGACGTGCTGGGGCTGGCGCTGACCGCCTGCCTCGAAGCGCCGATCCCGCCAGCGCCGCGCTTCGGCGTGTTCAGGATGTAGCGGACCAGCGCGCGCGACTCTGTCACGATGAGGGCGTCGCACCCGTGAAGGGCCCTGCCGGCTAGCGCGAGGAGCTGGTCGCGGCCCACGCAGGGCCGAGGGAGACATAAGGGAGTCATCCCGCTGCGCCGCGCCTTCCACATGGGCGAATCCTCCAGTGGAGGAGGCTCGCAGCACCTTCATCAGGCGGCTCAACTCTCGCCCGATTTTGGCTGATCGCGCGCGTCTGTGACCATTGCTCGCCGCCGTGGGTCATCCCCTGAGGAAGCGTCTTGGTAAGAAACAGAACGCGCAGAGGTGTTGCCATTTCGCTTCCCCAGGGTGAAGCCGGCAGGCCCCAGTCATTCATCTCGCCGGTCAGATGGCGAGAACGAGTCAACAGACAACGATGCCCCACCCGAACCGAATGTCCTGGCGGACACTTCTCAGAAGCCTGATCTTGCGGATCGGCCGCCCGAACTTTCTGGCAAGCCGCTATTACGACGAAGCTGAAATGCTGCTCCTGCAGGCCATGCCAAAGAATATGATCGATGTTGCGATTGACGTTGGCGCCTCCATCGGAGCCTATTCGTGGCTGCTCCATGACGTTTCGCGCAAGGTCATCTGCATCGACGCAGACGCGGGGCAAGCATCTGCTTTGAGGGTGTCCGCAGTTTTGACTTCCATGACGGTCCTGACGGGAGCGGCTTCTGCCCAGTCGAGTGGCGATATCGAATTTCATTGGTGTCCCGGCCGCCGTCCGCTGAGCCGGGTATGCGACGAGGGCGCCAGCACGGAAGGCATGTTGCGTACGCAGGTCCGGCGCTTGTCGCTCGACGCGGATGTCCTCCCTCTGGTGGAGGACGGTCGAAACGTCGATTTCATCAAGATCGATGTTGAGGGGCATGAGCATGAGGTCGTGCGCGGCTGCGAGCGCCTGCTTCATCTCCATCACCCGGTCTTCCTGATCGAGATCGAGCACCGTCATAACCCCGCCTACGGCTTGACCTTCGATCTCTTGGCCAGCCGGGGCTATGAGTGCTTCGTGTCACGAAATGGGAACTTGCGGCGCTTCGACCCCGAATGGCTGATCGCGAACCAGGGGAGCGCCGATCTGGTTGAGCGGCTCGCAAGAAGGGGAGCGGGGCAGAACGCCTATTTGAACAACTTCATCTTCATACATGAGCAGTCGCGCCTGGGGCCCTGGTTCGCACAACGCCTTGCTTCGGAGGCGGCTTAGCCTTCCTCGCGGTCTCGCTAGAGCCGAAATCTTCCTCAGCCAGCTCCTGTGAGCCTGTTACCGATCCATCTGGAAGTGCTGCTTGCGATGTTGTGCTATGCGGCAACCTCATCAGGAAAGCGAAGACTGTTCTACGATGAGATAATCCCAGGGACGTCTTCCTAATATTCAGCAATAAGTCTCCGCAAGAATTCGCAGTCCCATTGAGAAACAGGTTTGCCTCTCAGGTTGACGACGTGCCTGTCCAGTGCTGGCATGGGAATGCTTGTAAGCAGCTTACAAGCAGGGTGCGCGAGCGCCCGTCTTTCGGATAATCGGCCCGGGACATCGCCAAACTGTGCGGAGCGCCGGTGAGGGGGTTCAATAAGTTGAAAAATGCCACCTTTGTTGAGGCTGCTTCGACTATCCCGGCATTGAACGCCCAGCGCCAAGAGGTGCTGATCGTCGACCTGAACAACTTTTCCAGCTTCCCCACTCTCGCTGTAGGAATTCTGACCGCATCACTCCGCAACGCGGGATTTGTCGTGCGGCTCATCTCTCCACTGGCGCACGACGTTCCGGCGGCCGAGCGTGAGCGGTCCGAGAATCGATACCACGACCTGCAGCGCCGGATACACCTGTCGACGCGACCCTCGTTCCGAATGGGCCGGGTCGGACTTCGTGCCGTTCGCAGCTGGTGGCCATCACGCCCTCATCCCCGGGTCTTGCGAGAAGTGGCGCGGGCGCTTGAGCAGCGCCCGGATGCGATCCTGCTGTCGGCCTACTTCCAGCATTTCGAGACGGTCCGGGAAATCGGCAGACTGGCGAAGGCGGCAGGCGTACCGCTGCTGCTTGGCGGACCGGCCCTTGGCGTAGTCGATCGCAACCATTGGGAGGTCAGGGGCGACTATTAGTGCATCATCTTCCCGGCCACCAGCCTCGTGAGAAATGTAAGGCATGGCCGGAGAACCCAGGTGGACAGCCTCCTGCCCCCGCTGGGGCCTAGACCGTGTCAGGCGATCCAAAGATGTGTTGGATCGACGGCGATGGTAGCCCTCCGCCGACCGGCAGCTCTCGGCAGGACCGGACCATCGACTCCTTGGCCGTGCGTGGACGGCGCTCCGTTGGCAACGCTTTTGTGAGGCTCTGCATACCGCTGATTCGAGCCTCCATGCGTCGGCCTTTCGCTCCCGCTTTGTCATTAGCCACTGGCCAGATGCTTCTCGCGCGAACCCGCTCCCGACCTGAAGCACGGGCGCAAAGCGCCACGACCGGGAAAGAGTTGTCTCGATGCGCGCTTCTTCCGCGGCTTTGCCGCCGTATCGCCATTCGCTTCGAGCGCACTCTACGGTTTCATGGCCGCAATCAGACAATCCACCGCCGCAGTGTTCTGGCCGCAACGTCTCTGGTGGATGGCCCCAGGTCATGAACGGTGGACGACGCGCATCCGGCCATATCCCCCGCCCCAAGGATAAAGCATTCTCGAGAATGTCTCGAAAGAAGACATCGTCCGAATACAAGATTGCCGTACACTGCCGGCCCGGCGATGAGGATGATCCTCACGACTTTCTGCGGCCTTCTTCTGCAGACCAAGCCCCGTGGGAGCAGGTTCTAGATACCACAAATCCTGTATTTTCGATCACCTCGCTTACTGGCGCAATCATTACTGGTAATCCTGCCCCGGACTCTGAGAGGACTTGCGTGCAAATGTGTTTCGATACACCGCCCGACGACGGAGATCACGAGGCAGGCGCGACAATGACGATCGAAGAGCTTGCTCATGTGAACCTGCGGACAGCCAATCTGGACCGGCTTAAGGACTTCTATACCGAGGCGTTGGGCTTCCAGTCAGCAGAGACCGGAGGGGCGAAGCGCGGCTGGTGGCTCGGATCGCAAGGAAAAGTGATGCTACACCTCATCGAGGCCGAGCGGACCGACCGGCCTGAGCACCCGCAGATCGAGCATTTCGCTTTTCGAGCGCGCGGTCTCCGCCACATGATGAGGCGGCTGAATGGAATGGGGAAGGCTTACAATTTGAACCCCGTGCCGGCGGAGTCATTGGTACAGTTGAACCTGCGCGACCCGGACGACAATCGCCTCCACCTCGATTTCTCGATCGACGAGCATGAGCCCGGAATGGCTCCCGCCGAATTAAGCCTTCGGTGAGCCGCGCCCTCATCTTGGGCGGAAGCGGCCATCTCGGGCACGCCCTTCGTGACAGGTCGCGCGAGGGCGTGGAGGTGATCGCCGCTTACAGGTCGCGTCCGATCCCCGGCGGCATCGCCTTCCAGTTCGAAAACGCCGGAGCGTTGCCGGACGCCGACGTGGTGATCGGCTCTTTTCCGATGGCGAGGCGGCTCGAAGGCGCCTCCGAAACGCAGATCGAAGAGGCGGTTCGCGCTTATGTCGGCCGCTGCGGCCGCGCCCGGATCGTGCAGCTTTCAACAGATGCTGTTTTCTCCGGCGCGACCGGGCTCTACGGGGAGCGGAACCCGGTGGATCCGACTACGCCCTATGGCCGCGCACAGGCGGCGGTAGATGCGGCTTTGCTGAAATACGCCGCCAATTGCCTGATCGTGCGCACCAGCTTCATCTTCGGCTGGGCGGGCGGACACTTCGACAAGCGCCTGGCGCCGTTCGCACGCGGCGAGAAGAAGCCATCGGAGCATCGATGGGCGGGGAACATCTTTCGCGCGCCGACGGAGGTCAATTTCCTTGCCGAGGCAATCTGGCGTGCGGTCGAGCGTGGCACCGAGGGCATCCTCAATGTCGCCGGCCCAAGGGTCAGTATTCACGACTTCTTCGTTGGAGCGCTTGAGGAGCTTGGGACATTCGAGATGCCTCCCGCTCACGAAGAGACAGATGTTGGTGTCGCACGAGACACCAGCTTGCACACAGCCCGCATGCAGGCGGAACTCGATCTGGATTCTAGGGAGGTTTGGGAGTGGTATCGGAATTTTATGCGACGCCGGCCCGCCGCCTAGCGGACGGGCGGTTTGGGCTGGGCCCGGTCGAGAACCTGGAAATGGAGCTGCAGCGCGGTAATTCGCGCCTCATCTGGGGCTGGAAGCGCGATGTAGGGACTGCTTCGCGTGCAGTCTATTTTGGCGGCGACCTGGAAGCGGATGGTGACGAGGTCGTGCTGTCTCGCTGGTATCTATTCTATCGCCATCGCAGCGATGCGGCGTCCATTACCCGGATCGCCTCGCAGCTTGCGGGAAGCGAGGAGTTGAAGCCACACTTGCGCAGTTTCCGTGCGAAGCATGCGCCGGGGGGACAGCTCGATCTTCGGGTCGAACTTGGTGTGCCGGATGCCGCCGATTCCGACCGCGTGCGGCGGCTCCAGCTCAGGAAGCCCCGCCGCCGCTTTGCGGAGGTCGTGATGCCACCCGTGCTGCCGCTCGCCCGTGCGACGGACCTGTTCCCGGTCGACATCTATGTAGGCTCTGGCCTGTCCTATGAAGCGGGCCTCCCCACCTTGTGCGACATGCACCTGGCCTTCGGGGTCGACAACGAAGCCTGCACTCAATTTGCCGTCGGCGATGAGGACATGCTTCCCGCCCGCCTTGCCTCAAATCTGGGGGAGGCGATCGGCAGCTTCTGCGCGGTTCACGTGGGAGCGCTGAAGGCGCGACCAACGCCGGCAATGCGAGCAATTGCCGAACTTAAGTCGGCGGGCTTGATCGGCAAAATCTTCACTGACAACGTCGACAACATGCTCACGAAGGTGGGCGTGCCGTTCGAGCGTACGCGGGGGAGCGGGGTCTTCAATGAAATCTACCCGGCCGAATTCGCCAGCGGGCGTCTGATCGTCATCGGCGTCGCTGCGGATCGGCGCAGTCTCGTCAAACAGGCGCGAGCCAAGGGGCTGGAGATCGTCACCGTAAATCCCTGCGAGAAGGTCGCGCCGATGGTGCGACACCTCGATTATATTCGCCCTACCGATCCCTTCTTCCAGGTGACCGCCCAGACCTTCTTCGTTCATGCCGCAGAGCTCTCCCTGGGCGGCAGGATCAGGGCCGCGGCCTGATGCAGCGCTCTCTCGCGAGGACGGCAGTATTGCTGTCTCAGACAGTCTCGGTGCCGGCGCGGCGGCGAGTTTGGCAGCAGGCGCGGGCGCTCAGGCAGGCTGGGTGGAGGGTGCGTGTCCTCTGCCCACGGGAGAAGGGGCAGCCGAAGCGGGAGACGATCGAAGGCATCGAGATCGAGCGGTTCGCCCAGCCCTTCGAAGGCAATGGCAAGGCGAGCATCCTCATCGAGTATCTGCTTGCTCTGGCGAACCTTACCGCGCGCCTTGTCGCAACGCGCCTTCGCGGCCGCATCGATGTGGTGCAGGTGGCTAACCCGCCCGATTGGGTCGTCATTCCAGCCTTGCTGCTCCGCCCGTTCGGGAGCCGGGTCGTGTTCGACATGGCGGATCTTTCCACGGTGCTTTTCGAGGCAAAGTTCGGTCGGGGTTCGCTGTTGCTGCCGGTGATCGGCTCGCTGGGCCGACTGGCGTTGAAGCTTCCGGATCTCGTTATCACCGCGAACGAGACCTACCGGCGCATCGCGCTTGCCTGGGGCAGGCGCTCTCCTGGTGAGACGATCGCAATCCATTCCTATCCGGAGCGCTTGCCCTTGCCTCGCGCCCGTGCGCCTGGGCCCCTCAGGATCGGCTATTTCGGCGTTCTCGGATCGCATGACGGCGTGGATCGCTTGATCGAAGCGGTAGCCCGGGTGCGCGGGGAAGCACTCGAGCTGGTCATCGTCGGTGACGGGCCCGCGCTGCCCGCCCTCCGTCGCCTTGCGAAAAGAGCTGGTGACCTGAACGTACGCTTCGCCGGGTTTCTGTCGGGCGAGGCGCGAGAGGCAGCGATTGCATCGTTCGACATCGCGGTGATCCCCGATCCGGTGAATCGCTACACCCGCTCGATCAGCATGAACAAAGCCTACATCTATGCGGCGCACGGCCTGCCGATCGTCAGCACGCCGCTGCGCGAGACGAAGCGGCTGCTCCCCTGCGCCTTGTTCGCGGCCGGTGACAGGCCGGCCCAGCTGGCCGAATGCCTCCAGCACCTCCTTGGAGACGCGGCGCTCCGACAGTCGCTCGGTAAGGCGGCGCGAGCGAGAGCGGAGGCTGCGTTCGACTGGGGGCTCGAATCAGGTCGCTATGTGGCCGCGTTGAACGCGCTTGCGCCGAGAATTGCCTGCCCCGCCAAAGCCGTCGCCGCGGCGTGAACATCCTGTTCCTGACCACCGTACTGCCCAGCGGGCGATACGGAGGCGGTGAGATCTGGTCGCAGAATATCGTGGACGCACTCCGGGCCGCCAATGCAGCCGTTACGGTGGTCGGATACGACAGGCGCGGGGCGGGAGCGGTCGCGGGCGAGGTGGCCGTCACGAGCCGCACCGTCGAGACGGCACGCAATCCGCTCGCCGCGCTTCGCTGGGGTATGGAAGCCTTGCTCCGGTCGCGCCCTTACACGGTCCAGAAATGGGCCGGAGCCGAGTATCGCACCGCGGTTCGCAAACTGTTCGGCGAGCAGGATTGGGACCTCGCAGTGGTCGACCATGCCGGAATGGCCTGGATGCACAGTGAAATCGGACGCCTTCCGTTCGTCCATGTTGCCCACCAGGCCGAGAGCAGCCTTTACGCGCAACACGCCGCGTCGGGATCGTGCCTGGCTCTGGCCCATCGTCGTGAGGCGCGGCTAGTCCGCGAGACGGAGGCGCGACTGGCGCGACATGCGGTGCAAGTTTGGACGCTAAGTGAACAGGACGGGCACTATTTCCGGAAACTCGGGGCACAGTCGGTACGGGCGCTTCCCGTCGCGGGCCGGCCTGGCTGGGAAGCCGTCAGCTCCCGAACTGCCAATGATGCCGACCTGGCCCTGCTCGGCTCCTGGACGTGGAAACCGAACCGGGAAGGACTGGTCTGGTTCCTGACCGAGGTAGTCCCCCTGCTGCCCAAGACTTGGATCATCAAGGTGGCGGGCAAATATGTTGCTCGGGGCCTGCCGCGGCCAGACAACGTCCGCTTTGTGGGTGTGGTGCCGGATGCCTTCGACTTCTTGCGGGGAGCGAAGCGGATCGCTGTCCCGTCGCTCTCGTCCGTCGGTGTCCCGATAAAGCTGCTCGACGCCATCGCGGTCGGGTCTCCCGTCGTCACGACCCAAGCGGCTTTGGCGCGGATCGGAGACGCGCCACATCACGTCGTGGCCGCGGCCGACGCCATGGAGTTCGCGCGTGCATTGACCGAAGCGCACGCAGCCGGAGCGGGCGGGCATTGGGCCCGCAAGCGCCAAGAGGCATTGCGCGACGGCGTGGCAGAGGCGCTGGCTAGTCTCGAAGGCAGGCGAGCTGCCGCGCACTAAGGCGAGGCATGATCTGCTCGCGGAGACGTGGCGTTGGACCAGCCCCCCGAAGTCGTAGTGGCGCACGCGACATATAGCCGAAGGTGACCGAATACCGGTCGGCCGCGGTCGGTGGCTGCGCCCGGTGGAAGATGGCTGCTCCGTCGAACAGGATGGCATGGTGCTTCGGGGCAGTGACGGAGACAGCAGCCCCAGGCGGGACGTGGCGCGCCATAACATCGTCGGACACGTAGCCACTGCGGTAGCGCAACGCTCTGGCTGCCGGTTCAGAGTATTTGAGGGGGAGGTAGTCGAACGGTCCCCCGCCAGCCGAAACGTCGCTCAAATAAAGGATGATCTTGAACACTCTGTGATCTTCGCAGTCGAGGTGCCATTGACGGAGACCACGCGTCCTGCCGTCGGTCAGCTCGCATTTGAAATCAGTGCCGACAAAGAGCGGCGGGAGGCCAATCAAGTATTCGGCGAGGTCCAGTAAGGGCTCCTGCAAACCCCACAGGTATATGTCCGGAAACTCGTCGAGCATTTGCCGGGTGGGCCGTGCCGCCGTTCCCCGCGCGGGCTCGGGACGCCAAACTTCAAACAACTGTTCGACAGACGTGAGGAGCGCCCCGGTTCCAGGACAGGCAAGTGACTGAACGGGAATAGCGATGCAGCCCTCCTGCTCAATTGCGTTGGCGATGCGAATACCGGTTTGGTCCGGCTGCGGACGGGAGGAGGCATGCGCAATTACACGGCTCCGGTAATCGGCCACGTTCCGGCACGCTAGTCGGTACCTGACATAATCGCCTGCACGCCTGGCAACGCGAAAGATCGCTGAGCCCGATTGATGGGCGAAACCTTGAAACCTTCGATGGGAAATGATGCTGGACACGGAATTCATCACCCTCTGCTTCCTCAGCTTTATCATTCCTCGGCTCAATAAGGTTGCTTACGCCGCGTCACGCGCCGGAGTGCGGCACCCGCATTGTCGCGGCATGCCTCGCGATCTTCAACATTCTTGCTCTCGTCTCGCAGATCTGAGCCTTGTTTCAAACGCCGTTTCTCAGAACCGGATCGAAAATGCTTTCGGGTGCCGAAGCCTATCTGCCTGGAGACAACATTTGTAACTTGCGGGCGCTGAACTGTTGCCTGACTGCCTCTGCTTCACACCGCCAGTCGTCCGGACCCGGTCACCTGGTCATCTCTCAGCGCCGTCGTGCAGCTGGTTCAACCAGGTGAAAATAGGCGTCGTCGCCGTCTTCGGCATCGATACGGCCGACCGCGCCGGTTCCTGCGCCAGTTTGCCCGAACACGCCGCTGCTCCGGCCGAACAGCACACCAGCGGACACCACGTCTGGGAATCGACGATTCGAGAGTTTTCGAACTATTGTCGCCGCGTTGGCCAGATGCGGCTACGGCTCATCGTTGGCGAGACGAGGGTCCGATGACCGAGCACGACATCATCATTATCGGGGGCGGCCAGATGGGGCTGGCGCTCGGCTACTACCTGAGGCGCGCCGGGGCAGACTTTCTGATCCTCGACAGCGAGGATGGGCCGGGGGGAGCCTGGCGGCACGGCTGGGATTCGCTTCGCCTGTTTTCTCCCGCCGGCTACAGTTCGCTACCGGGCTGGCTCATGCCGCCGACCGAAGATGGAGGCTTCCCGACACGCGACGACGTGATTGCCTACCTCACCCGTTACGAGCAGCGCTACGAGTTGCCAGTCGAGCGGCCGGTCAGCGTAAGGCAGGTGCAGCGCGCTGTGGACGCCCTCATCCTGCAGACGGATCGCGGCGACTACCTCGGCAAATCTGTCGTCAGCGCCACGGGGACCTGGTCCAAACCATACATTCCCCCACTTCCTGGCCGAGATGTGTTCTCGGGGGTTCAGCTCCACTCCGCCCAATATCGCTCGCCCGATGCCTTCGCCGGCAAGACCGTTCTCGTCGTCGGCGGCGGCAATAGCGGAGCCCAGATCCTGGCGGAGCTGTCGCAGGTTGCGGATGCGACCTGGATCACGCTGGAGGAGCCCCTGTTCCTTCCGGACGATGTCGACGGACGCGTGTTGTTCGAGCGCGCCACAGCGCGCTTGAAAGCAGGGCCCGGTGCTGAGCGGGTGGGCGGAATCGGCGACATCGTCATGGTGCCCCCGGTCAAAGCCGCGCGCGAACGCGGCGTCCTTGTCTCGGTTCGCCCATTCGTCCGAATGACGAAGGACGGCGTGGTGTGGGAGGATGGCCGGCAGAGCCAGGTCGACGCGATCATCTGGTGCACCGGGTTTCGCGCAGCGTTGGACCACCTGCGCCCGCTCGGAATCGGCGGAGAGGACGGCCGCGTCGAACTGGAAGGTCAACGCGCCGCGCGCGAGCCTCGCCTCTGGCTGGCGGGATATGGAGATTGGTGCGGAGCGGGCTCGGCAACCATCATGGGCGCCGCGAGAACCGCCCGCGACCTGGCGGCGCAGCTTGTTTCCGCCAGCTAGCAGTCCGTCTCCGTCCGCCCACATGCCGGGGCGTGCATGAATTTGAATAACCGCCAAGGGGTGTTCGGCCGAATAACCGGACCGATTTGAAACGGGGGAGCGCCATCCCAGGCGGGCTTTGGAAAAACGACGTTCCGCTTCGCGGGCTTGCCAACCCCTGCGCTTTCCCATACTCGGGCGGCCATTCGTCGGACCCGGCTTGCCGGGTGGCTCGGCCGGGCGCCTATCCCCCGGAAACCCAAAATGCCCTGGCGCGAACGCTTGAGCAGTCCTGCTCGGCAAGTGCGGGCGATGAATAGACAAACGAACATGACATCACTGACCAACTTGCGGCGCGAGTGGTTCTCGAACCCGCGGGGGGACATTCTCGCGGGGATCGTCGTCGCGCTGGCCCTGATTCCCGAGGCGATCGGCTTCTCGATCATCGCCGGGGTGGACCCCCGCGTGGGCCTCTACGCCTCCTTCTCGATCTCCGTGATCATCGCGCTGGTCGGAGGACGCCCCGGCATGATCTCCGCAGCTACCGCCGCGATCGCGGTGCTGATCGTCCCTCTCGTGCGCGAACACGGGGTGGAATATCTCTTCGCCGCGACGATCCTGATGGGGGTCCTGCAATTCCTCGCGGGTATCGCGCGGTTCGACCGCCTGATGCGCTTCGTGTCGCGCTCGGTGATCACGGGCTTCGTAAACGCCCTCGCAATCCTCATCTTCATCGCCCAGCTTCCCCAACTGATCGACGTGAACTGGCTGACCTACCCGATGGTCGCGGCGGGCCTCGGGGTGATCTACCTCCTGCCACGACTGACCAGGGCGATCCCCTCGCCGCTGGTCGCGATCGTGGTGCTGACGGCTGCCGCGATCTACCTCGATCTCGACGTTAACCGCGTGGGCGACATGGGCGAGTTGCCTTCGGCGCTGCCGTTCTTCGCGCTGCCGCAGGTCCCGCTTACCTTCGAGACGCTGCAGATCATCTTCCCCTATTCGCTGGCCATGGCGGCCGTGGGCCTGCTCGAAAGCCTGCTGACGGCGCAGATCGTCGATGACCTGACCGACACGCCCAGCGACAAGCAGCGTGAGACCAAGGGCCAGGGCATCGCGAACTTCGTGACCGGGTTCTTCGGCGGCATGGGCGGCTGCGCGATGATCGGGCAATCGGTCATCAATGTGAAATCGGGCGGCGACGGCCGCCTGTCCGCATTCGTCGCCGGCTCCTGCCTGCTGTTCCTGATCGTGGTGCTGGGCCCAATCGTGGCGCAGATCCCGATGCCCGCGCTGGTGGCGGTGATGATCATGGTCTCAATCGGCACGTTCAGCTGGAGCTCGATCAAGAACCTCAAGAGCCATCCGTGGCATAGCTCGGTGGTCATGCTGGCGACCGTCGTGGTCGTGGTGTGGACCCACGACCTCGCCCAAGGCGTGCTCGCCGGAGTGCTTCTGTCGGGCATCTTCTTCGCCGCAAAGGTCAGTCGGCTGTTCGCGATGGACACAGGTCTATCGAACGACGGGGCCGTTCGCACCTACCGCTTCCGGGGACAGGTGTTCTTCGCCTCCGTCGAGCAGTTCCTTGCTTCCTTCGACTTCGGCGAAGTGGTCGAGAAGGTCGTCATCGACGTCCGCCAGGCCCACTTCTGGGACATCTCGGCGGTCGCCGCGCTCGACAAGGCGGTCGTTAAACTGCGCCGCGACGGCACCGAGGTCGAAATACTCGGCCTGAACGAAGCGAGCGCGACGATGGTGGACCGGTTCGGAGTGTCGAACAAGGAAGACGCCGAAGCCCTGCTGGGCGCACATTGAGGAGAGAGTGACCATGCACAAGGTTCTCGCCTGTATCGATCCCTCGGCCTACGCTACGAGCGTGGTCGACCACGCAGCCTGGGCGGCGCAGCGCCTCGAGGCGGACATCGAAGTCCTGCACGTGATCCAGCGGAAGGATGCCGTGGCGGCCCGGCACGACCTGTCCGGCGCCGTCGGCCTCGGGGCGAAGACCGCGCTGCTCGACGAGCTGACCCGCATCGACGAGGCCGAGGGCAAGCTGGCGCAGGAGAAAGGCCGCGTGCTGCTGGCCTCGGCCAAGGCGCGTTTTGCGGAGCTCGGGATTTCCGAGGTGACCCTGACGCACCGCCATGGAGGGATCGTCGAAACCATCGTCGAACGCGAGGGAGACGCCGACCTCGTCGTCATCGGCAAACGCGGGGCCTCGGCCGATTTCGCCAAAGGACACCTTGGCAGCAAGGTCGAACGCGTGGTTCGGCAGAGCCAGAAGCCGGTGCTGGTGACGTCACGCTCTTTCACGCGGCCCGAGGGGGCAGTGATCGCCTTCGACGGCGGTCCCAGTGCGAGAAAGGCGGCGGCCTATGCCGCGACATCACCGCTGTTGCAGGATCTTGCTCTGCACGTGGTAATGGCGGCGCGAGAGGACCAGGAAAGTCGCGACCGGCTCAACTGGGCACGAGAGTTGCTCGGCACCCGGGCGGGCGCGACGGTCACGGTGCAAGAGGGTAAGCCCGAGGCGGTGATCGCCGACGCCGTTGCTTCGACGGGTTCGCAGCTCCTGGTGATGGGCGCCTATGGGCACAGTCCGCTTCGTGCCATGCTTGTAGGCAGCACGACCACGCACATGATCCGCTCTTGCACGATCCCGGTCCTGCTGTTTCGATAAAGCCATGGCTCTCGACCCGGAGGAAGCTCGCCGCCTTCTTCTTGCCCGGCTGGACGAGTTGAGAGGCGAGGACGCGCTCGCGGCGGGATCGACCGCGCCCGTCACACTCGAACAGGACAGCGTCGGCCGGTTGTCGCGTGTCGACGCGCTCCAGCTCCAGTCGATGGCGCTCGCGGCCCAACGGCGGCGGGATGCCGAAAAGTCGCAGATCGAAGCGGCTCTTCGTCGCCTTCGCGACGGCGAGTACGGCTATTGCCTGACCTGTGGGGAGGACATCGGCGAAGCGCGCCTGCGCGTCAATCCTGCGACCGCGCGCTGCGTCTCGTGCGCCGCGTGAACCGTAACATTTTCGCGCATGACGCCGTGCTCGGGTCTCCGAGTATCAACATGTCACGATCGTGAGACTTCCGGCTTGAAATCCGGCAACTGTCGGAGCGCTCCGATGAAGCGTCGCTCCAAGCCGCGGCCCGGTTCCGCGAGGAGGATGAGAAGATCGAGACGCACGCGCGGAACATGTGCTGGTCAGCGAGCCAGGCCCACGCTCCACCGGATTCTGGCCGAGCTGGAACAGGAGCGCGCTTGTCTTGGCACGCGTGCGGCCGCTGGAGCAGTCGACGGCCGAGATCCACCCACACCCCATCCTGCTGGAGCGGTTCAGGGAGAAGATCGCCAATCTCAGTGAAT
>Ga0182742_1003613_pt1 | contig 14894 bp, 14 predicted proteins | sample eDN5th37CBELigMG_FD_128880 | JGI IMG/M metagenome (GOLD analysis project Ga0182742, IMG submission 128880) | Enriched Miracle-Growth compost microbial communities from Emeryville, California, USA - eDNA 5th pass 37_C BE-Lig MG (version 2)... ... | reverse complement strand
TGCCGGTGCCGGGGGAAAATCCGGGCGTCCAAGTGGTGGAGAAGAAGGCCGACAAGCCGTTCTGGAAGTTCTGGAGCGACAAGCCGGAGCCGCGCAGGGCCGAACCGGTCGCCGCGGTGCCCGAGGAGGCCCAGCCGCAGGCAAAGGCCGCAGCGCAGACGCCCAAGAAGGAACAGGCCGCCAAGGCTGCCGCCGGCGAGCAGCATAAACCGGTGGAAGGCGCGGGCGCGCTGCCGGTGCCGGAAGAAGATCCTGCCGGGGCTCAGGTGGTCGAGAAGAAGGCCGACAAGCCCTTCTGGAAATTCTGGCAGAAATGACCGCAGCGACGCAGGGCGAGGCCGAGGTCTATGACCTGCGCGGACTGAAATGCCCGCTGCCGGTGATGAAAACGCGCAAGCGGCTTTCCGCCATGCCGGCCGGGGCCGCGCTCTGGATCGAGACCACCGACCCGCTCGCCGTCATCGACATTCCGCATTTCTGCCATGAGGACGGCCACGCACTCGAAGCAAGCGAGCGCGTCGAGGCCGGACACCGATTCCTGATCCGCAAGAAGGTCTAAAGCATTTCCGGTGAACACGGGTTCACCGGAAATGCTCCAGCTTTTTGTTTTTGCCGCATTGTCCGACGCCGAAGCGATCACGCTTCGGCTGGAAATGTTCTAGAAGCCCGGCTGGGCTACTCATCCCTTCAGAACTTGAATCCGGGTATGGACAGCGGGTTGTCCTCCAGGGCTGCGCGATCCGGACGGTCGATCTTCGGTATTCCGGTGAACGTGTCGAAGAGATCGCGCACGAAGGCTTCCGGCAGGTCCTTGGTGATCAGCACGAGGCGCGTGCGGCGGTCGGACGGATCCGGCCAGGCCGGCAGGCGCTCCGGGGGATGGAAGACGCTCTGCACGCCTTGCAGCACCAGCGGGCGATCCGGGCTGTTGGACATCGAGACGATGCCCTTCATGCGCAGCAGCTTCTCGCCATGGGCCGAGCGCAGGAGATCGACGAACATTTCCAGCGCCATCGGATCGACCGGCTGATCGTGAACGATGCTGAAGGAGCGGATGGTGGCGTCGTGGCGGGTCACGTCATGGGCGTGCTGGTGATCATGCCCATGATCGTGATGACGATGATCGTGACCGTGGTCATGCCCATGGTGGTGGTGGTGGCCATCACGCGTCTCTTCATGCAGCCAGCGTCTGACATCGGCGATCTTGTTGCCGGGATCGTAAAGGCCGTTGGCAAGCAGCGCGGGACCGGCAAGGCCGGGCGCGTCCGCGTCATCGATGCGCGCGCGCGGATTGAGTGCGGCAATTTCGTCTTTGACCGCTGCAAGCGTCGTCGCATCGGCGAGTTTGATCTTGCTGATCAGCACGCGATCGGCCACCGCGACCTGTTTGACCGCCTCGGGGTGGTTGGCAAGCGTCGTAAGGCCATTCACCGCGTCGACCACGGTGATCACGCCGTCGAGGCTGAAGGAGTGGCTGAGCACCGGATTTCCCATGACCGCCTGCAGAACCGGCGCGGGATCGGCAAGGCCGGTCGTCTCGATCACCACGCGCTTCAGCGGCGGGATCTTGCCGGTCTGCATGCGGTCCATCAGGTCGGCCAGCGTATCGACCAGTTCGCCGCGGATGGTGCAGCAAAGGCATCCGTCGGAAAGCTCGATGATGCCGTCGCTCGATTGCTCGACCAGGAGGTGATCGATGCTCACCTCGCCGAACTCGTTGATGATGACGGCCGTGTCCGTGAGCGTCGGGTCCTTCAAGAGGCGATTGAGCAGGGTCGTCTTGCCCGCGCCCAGGAACCCGGTCAGCACGGAAACCGGTACGCGCCGCTCGGCAGAGGTCATGGTCTTTCCTGTCTAAGAATTCGGCCTGTCTGGAAATGGCCCGTCAGAAGGCGGTGGGACGCGGGATGGGGATCGGCACGTTGGCAAGCCCCCCGGTATCGCCGACGGCAACCTGCTCGTTCACGGCGGGCTTGGCCGTTTCTCCGCCCATCAGGCCGGCGAAGACGAGCTTCAGCGGCCGGTTCAATTCGTGGATATAGGGCGAGGCGAGCTTCTGGCGGCCGGCCTCGTCGCGGCCCTCGCTGCGCACCTTGGCGGCATGCTTCGAGCAGATCTCCTGGGAGATGTCGGCGACGATGTCGCGCGTCTCGCCATAGGGGCGAAGCTGGCCGAGCGTCGGCACCTTGCCGGTGCGCGTGGTCAGGCCCCGTTGCAGCATGCCGGCGGAAATGTCCGCGCGCGCGCCGAGGCTTTCCGAGCCGAGCACGACGGAAACGACGCTGCGGCCGTTGCGGGTGGCGGAAGAGACCTGGTTGAAGCCCGAGGCGCAGATGAAGCCGGTCTTCATGCCGTCGGCACCGTCGAAGCGGCCGATCAGCATGTTGAAGTTCGGATATTGCTTCTTGCCGGTGGTGAAGCCCTCCAGCGCGAAATAGGAGGCGTATTGGGGGAATTCGCGCTTCAGCGTCACGGCGAGCACCGCAAGGTCGCGTGCCGTCGTATACTGCCCCTTGCCGGGCAGGCCGTGCGGGTTGATGAAATGCGAGGAGCTCATGCCGATGCGGGCGGCTTCCGCATTCATGCGGTCGATGAAGCCCTGTTCCGAGCCGCCGACCGATTCGGCGATCGCCACGGCCACGTCGTTGGCCGATTTCACGAGGATGATCTTCAGCGCGCTGTCGAGCGTCATCTTCTGGCCGGGCTTGTAATACATCTTGCTCGGCGGTTCGGCGGCGGCATTCTTCGTCATGATGACCGGGCTTTCCAGCGTCATCTGACCGGCCTTGATGGCGCGGAAGACGGTATAGGCGGTCATCAGCTTGGTGAGGGAGGCCGGATACCAGCGCTGGAAGGCATCCTCGTGTTCTATGACCTGCAGCGTGTTCACGTCCACCAGCATGCGCGGATTGGCCGCCGCCATCGTTGCCTGAAGGGAAGCCGCCAAAAGCAGGGCGGAGCCCAAAAGCCGCGCGCCCCGGCGCATTGTTCGTCCGTACATCTGCAAGGTCTGTCCTCGAAATCGGGAGTTGTCTCGAACCGTCGCCCTATTTAACCTATATGGCACCGTGATGGCAAAGCCATCGAGTGGAAATGGCCGAATTCACGGCCGAAATGACAGGAAGCGTTGCATGCCCGTTCTCAACCGCGCCGCCGAAATGCAGGACGAAATCGCTGAATGGCGCAGGCACATTCACCGGCAGCCGGAACTTCTCTTCGCCGTGGAAAAGACCGCGGCCTTCGTTGCCGACAAGCTGCTCTCCTTCGGCGTCGACGAGGTCGTCACCGGCATCGGGCGCACCGGAGTGGTCGGCCTCATCCGCGGCCGTGGCGAGGGGCGCACCATCGGGCTTCGCGCCGACATGGATGCGCTGCCCATCGAGGAGACAAGCGGCAAGCCCTGGTCCTCGACCGCCAGGGGCAAGATGCATGCCTGCGGCCATGACGGCCACACGGCCATGCTGCTCGGCGCGGCAAAATACCTTGCCGAAACCCGCAATTTCTCCGGCAATGTCGCCGTCATCTTCCAGCCTGCCGAAGAGGGCGGCGGCGGCGGCAACGAGATGGTCAAGGACGGGATGATGGAGCGCTTCGGCATCGCCGAGGTCTACGGCATGCACAATCTGCCGGGCATGCCGGTCGGCGCATTCGGCACCCGGCCCGGTGCGATCATGGCGGCGACCGACGAATTCAACATCACCGTGAAGGGGCGCGGCGGCCATGCCGCCCAGCCGCACCGGACGATCGACCCGATCGTCGTCGGCGCGCAGGTGGTGACGGCGCTTCAGACCATCGTCTCGCGCGTTGCCGATCCAATCGCCTCGCTGGTCGTCTCGGTCACCAAGTTCAATGCCGGCTTCGCCCACAATGTCATTCCGGAAGAGGCACAGCTTGCCGGCACGGTGCGCACGCTGAGCGGCGCGATGCGCGAGGAGGCGGAGGTGCGCATCCGCCAGATCTGTGCCGGTCTTGCCGCCGCGCATGGGGCGCAGATCACGGTGGGCTACCATCGCAACTATCCCGTCACGGCCAATCACCCGGACGAGACGGGCCATGCCGTCGCAGTCGCCCGCGAGATCGCCGGCGAGGCTGCGGTGGACCCCGCGCTCGATCCGATGATGGGCGGCGAGGATTTTTCCTACATGCTGCTGTCGCGCCCCGGCGCCTTCGTCTTCATCGGCAACGGCGATAGCGCGGGCCTGCATCATCCGGCCTATGATTTCAACGACGATGCCATCCCCCACGGCGTAAGCTACTGGGTCAGGCTCGCCGAAAGCCGCCTCGCAGCCTGAAAGGAGCGACACCGCCCCGAAAAAGCCTTGGCTAAAAGCCCCGGCTTTTGTATGGGTGCAGGAAGTGGTCCCGTAGCTCAGCAGGATAGAGCACCAGATTCCTAATCTGGGGGTCCCGCGTTCGAATCGCGGCGGGATCACCATATGTCCCATCGAGACATGCGCACCGCCATCCCGAAGGCATGAGGATGGCCTCGTTGTTCGCCTTGCCTTCCCTGGCGGGATAGGCATAGGTCTTTTGTCTCGCATTATTCACGGCTGACATCGGATCCCATGAACGACAAGATTTTCGACACCCTGACCGGTATGTATTTCACGCTCGACGCTGCCGACGGAACCTATGGCACCGGACAGGTTGTCCGGCTCGCCGCCGAAGGCATCTACTTCGTCCGCTTCGACGGGAACGAGGTGACGCTGCCCCTCGAACTCGTGTCCATCGGCGAGATGCTGGAAACCACCGAAGAGGAATACAAACTTTGGCGGTTCTTCGATACGCTCGAGGAGCGCGACCAATGGATCGAGTGGCTGGATGCGCCTTCGAAGCCCCGGGTCATTTCCCTGGTGAAGCCGACCAAGTAGCCTCATTTGCGGGCCCTTCCGGCTTTCGCGCCATCGCCATGAGCGTCCATCCCCAGCCGCGGCGCTCCATGAGGTCGCGCCAGCGGTGGCCGACGACGCCCTCCAGGAGATTGTTCAGCTTGCGGCCGGTCAGAAGACGGCGCAATCCCTTCTGGGCGACGGGGCTGACGGACTGGAGGCGCTCGACGCGCAAGCGGGTTTCGAGAAGCGTCTGAAGCTCGCTTCTGTCCACCCAGTTGCGAAGCTGACCGGGTTGGGGCGGGGGGATGCGGCAGTGCCCGGAAAGAACGGGCCGGTTCTGGGTGGCAAGCAGCAGGATGCCGCCGGGCTTGAGGAGTCGCGCCATTTGCGAGATGAAGGCCGGCTGGTCCGCGATATGCGACAGCACTTCCAGGCTGACCACCACGTCATAGGCTTCCGCTGCGAGGGGCAGGGCGGCAAAGTCTCCGGAAATGAACCTGATATCCGGCCAGCGCAGTTGCGCGCGCCGCAGAACGTCATCCGAAAGATCGGTGCCGGTCACCCGGCCGAATCGGGTGAGATGCGGGCACAGCCACCCCGTGCCGCAGCCGACTTCAATGATGTCCAGATCCTTGCGGTCGATCTCGGCCAGCCATTCCAGGACGGTCTCGGCCTGGCGGCGGGATATCTCGCCGACACGCGCCTCTCGGTTCTCGGCGTTCCAGGTGTTCCAGAAGGTTCGCTGGCTCTCGATCGTTTCCATGCGGTGAGCATGCAGGCACCGCGCGGCGAGCGCCAGCCGCTCTTTCGGCGCGGCGCGTTACGTCAATGGTGGTATCGCCGGGCGAGATCCGTGGCGGATCAGCGGGCTCTCAGACGTCTTCCTTCTCACGCTCCGGCGTGACGACGGGTGACTTGGGCCGGATGGCGGGCACGATCGAGGGCTTGGCGACGATCTTCGGCGGCGGGGCCTTGAGGCCGAGCATGCCGCGGATGCGATCGGAGACCAGCGGGCGGAAGCGGCTGGCGCGGAAGGGCATGTCGACGGCGCCGTAGCCTTCCGGGCCATCGTCGTTGCCGCGATAGAGTTCCATCAGCTTGATGCCGTAGAAATCGCCGTCGACATAATGCCGATACTGGCCGGACCAGCGCACCGTGTAGATTTGGCCCTTGCGGATGCCCTGATCAATCGAGACGTTCTTGAAGCGGTCGTTGATGCAGACGACCTTCTGGCCGACGTGGAACGTGGGCATGCGTCTCTCCTCCCCGAAGCGGTGCCGGCGGGCTGGAGGATGTCGTCCGCCCGCCGATGGTTCGATTGTCGCCTCAGCCGGTCTTGCTGCAGGTGGTGCCCGGCGCGTTCTCGCCCTTCGTGAGGTCGTAGAGCGTCGCCTCATCGCCCTTGGTCCACCATTCGTAGCGGCCGCCTGCATATTTCGCGCCGGAGGCGGCCAGCACATTCGCGGCGATGATGGTTTCCTCGTCGATCGTCAGCACCGCCAGCGAGTTGGCGCCGGCATTGATATATTCGACGACGACGCGCTGCTCGCCGTCACACTGATAATTCAGCGTCTCGCGCGTCACCGTCTGCTCGGGCCCGGGCAGGCGGATGACGACATCCGTGCTGTTCTTCAGCGCGGCAAGGCGGATCGCCGGGGCGCCTTCCTTGCCGGTGAGATGCAGGATGCCGTTTTCGAGCTTCCAGGAGGTCACGGTGCCGAGCGCGTCGAAGAACTTCTGCTCCTGGTCCATGACGGCGGGCGCGCACATCTTGCGCGTGGCGGCAGCGGGGGCAAAGGCAATGCTGCCGTTCTGCACCTTCAGCTTGCCGCGATAGGTGTTGCAGCCGCCATTGCCGCCATAGGAGCCGTCCGGCTTGATCTCCAGTGTCGTCTGGAGATCGTCGATGACGCCGTTGCCGCCGATATCCTCGGCAAGCCAGGAGCCGCCCAGACCGCCCGGGACCGGCTCGTCGGCGGAGGCCGGAGCCGCCGCCACAAGGATGAGGCAGGCGAGGGTCCATGGTCTCAGGCGTCGTTGCACAGATTTCTCCAATCGCGTCAGGCGGCAGACTGCTTTCCGGCGACGTTATGGCCGTCCGGGCGAAAAGGTCAAGCCGGCGGGTCCAGAAGACCGGCCGAGCCTTCGCTTTACAGCATTTCGATGACTTGTTGCAGGCGTCTTTCGCCTGTAGAGCCTTTATCGATAACAAGAAAACGCGGAATTCACCATGGCTCGCGATGCGCGGCAAAAACGCCGCATCACCATTCTAGGCTCGACAGGCTCCATCGGCACCAGCACGCTCGACGTGGTTCGCCAGCTCGGCGGGCGCGAGCGCTACGAGGTTCTGGCGCTGACCGGCAACGGCAATGTCGATCTCCTCGCCGCGCAGGCGAAGGATTGCGGCGCGAAGCTGGCGGTGACGGCGGACGAAAGCCGCTATGGCGCGCTGAAGGCGGCGCTTTCGGGCAGCGGCATCGAAGCTGCGGCAGGGCGCGCCGCGCTTCTGGAGGCGGCCTCGGACGAAGTGGACTGGGTGATGGCGGCGATCGTCGGCACGGCCGGCCTTGCGCCGACGCTTGCGGCGGCCAAGCGCGGCGCGGATATCGCGCTCGCCAACAAGGAATGCCTGGTTTCTGCGGGCGATCTCTTCGTCAAGGCCGTGGCAGAGGGCGGCGGGCGGCTCATTCCTGTCGACAGCGAGCACAGCGCGATCTTCCAGGCGCTGGAAGACGACCAGCGCCATGCGGTCGAACGCATCGTGCTGACGGCCTCGGGCGGCCCCTTCCGCACCTGGAGCCGCGAGCAGATGGCGGGCGTCACCGCCGATGTCGCGCGGGCGCATCCCAACTGGTCGATGGGCCTGAAGATCTCCATCGGCAGCGCCTCGATGTTCAACAAGGCGCTGGAGATGATCGAGGCCAAGCACCTCTTCGACGTGCGGCCCGAGCAGATCGAGGTGGTGGTGCATCCGCAGTCGATCATCCATTCGATGGTCGGCTATGTCGACGGGTCGGTGCTGGCCCAGCTCGGTGCGCCGGATATGCGCACGGCGATCGGCTATGCGCTGACCTATCCCGAGCGCTCGCCGCTCAATGTCGATCGGCTGGATTTCGCGAAGCTTGCGCGGCTGGATTTCGAGGCGCCGGACGAGACCCGCTTCCCGGCGCTGCGTCTTGCCCGCACGGCGCTGACGCGCGGCGGCCTGCAGGGCGCGGTGATGAATGCGGCGGAAGAGGTGGCGTTCCACGCCTTTGTCGGCGGACGCATCGGATTTCTCTCCATGGCCGACATCGCCGAGGAGGTGATGGACCGGCTTGCCCATCTTTCACCGGCGACGTCCATGGAGGATGTCTTTGGCGCGGACGAAGAAGCCCGGCGGGTGGCCGCCGGGCTCATCGGATAGGTTGGCGGTCGCCGTCGGTCAGGCGGCAACCCGGGCCAGCGCGCAGCGCGACCAGAGCGAATGCAGCGCACCGACGAGGTGCTCGATATCGGCATCGGTGTGCAGCGGCGTCGGCGTGATGCGCAGGCGCTCGGTCTTCTTCGGTACGGTCGGATAGTTGATCGGCTGGACATAGACGCCGAAATTGTCGAGCAGCAGATCCGAGATCCATTTGCACTTGGCGGCATCCCCCACCATCACCGGCACGATATGGCTGGGATTGGGCATATGCGGGATACCGTTGCGGTCGAGCGCGGCGCGCAGCTTGCGCACCCGTTCCTGATGGGCGAGGCGCTCGACCTGGCTTTCTTTCAGATGGCGGATCGAGGCGAGAGCGCCGGCGGCGAGCGTCGGCGGCAGGGCCGTCGTGAAGATGAAGCCGGAGGCGAAGGAGCGCACGAAGTCGCACAGCGCCGTCGAGCCTGTGATGTAGCCGCCCATGACGCCGAAGGCCTTGCCGAGGGTGCCTTCGATGACGGTCAGGCGATCCATCAGGCCTTCCCGTTCGGCGACGCCGCCGCCGCGCGGGCCATACATGCCGACCGCATGCACTTCGTCGAGATAGGTCATCGCGCCGTATTTGTCGGCAAGATCGCAGATTTCCTTGATGGGGGCGATGTCGCCGTCCATCGAATAGACCGATTCGAAGGCGATCAGCTTCGGCGCCTTCGGGTCGGCGGCAGCGAGCTTGGCTTCCAAATCCTTGAGGTCATTGTGCTTGAAGATCACGCGCTCGCATTTGGAGTGGCGGATGCCCTCGATCATCGAAGCGTGGTTGCCGGCATCGGAGAAACAGATGATGCCGGGAATCTTGGAACAGAGCGTGCCGAGCGCGGCCCAGTTGGACACATAGCCAGAGGTGAAGAGCAGGGCCGATTCCTTGCCGTGCAGGTCGGCGAGCTCCTGCTCAAGGAGAACGTGGTAGTGGTTGGTGCCGGAAATGTTGCGGGTGCCGCCGGCACCGGCGCCACACTGGTCGATGGCGAGCTTCATCGCCTCGGTGACCTTGGGGTGCTGGCCCATGCCGAGATAGTCGTTCGAACACCAGACCGTGACGTCCTTCGGACCTTCCGCCGTATGGCGCGTTGCGCGCGGGAAATTGCCCTTGTGGCGCTCCAGATCGGCGAAGACGCGATAGCGGCCTTCCTGATGCAGGCCACCCAGCTCGTTCTTGAAGAAAGTCTCGAAGTCCATCCAGAGTCTCCCGCCCGGAATCCGGGCATCATCGTCATTGGCTGTCGTTGATCGGCTACACCCGGCGCCGCCCGGCCGCAACGATATACGCTGCGGCAAATCGGCGCCACCTTTGAACCGTTCCAATGTATACTAGGGGCTCCAAGGCCCCTTCATGTTGATGCATGTCAAGTCTGCATGAAAAAAGGACGGCCTCAACCGTCCTTTTCATCGAACCAGTTTCAGCTTTTCCGCGGAAGTCAGGCGGCCGCGACGGCGCGCTTTGCCATGACCTTCACGAGGTTCGCCCGGTATTCCGCGCTGCCGTGGATATCCGAAAGGAGATCGGACGCATCCACCTCGACGCCGGCCGCCGCGTCCGCGGACCAGTTGCCGGCAAGCGCCGCCTCAAGCCCCGCATGGCGGAAGACGCCATCGGAGCCGGCCCCGGTCACGGCCACCCGCACGCCGCCGTCTGCCGCCTTCGCGACGAAGACGCCGGTCATCGCGTAGCGCGAGGCCGGGTTCGGGAACTTGGAATAGCCCGCTTTGACAGGCGCCTCGAAGGTGACGGCGACGACGATCTCTCCTTCCTCCAGCGCGGTCTCGAAGAGGCCGGTGAAAAAGTCGTCAGCGGACACTTCGCGTCTGTCGGTGACGATCGTCGCCGCCAGCGCGAGCATCGCCGAGGGGTAGTCGGCGGCGGGGTCGTTGTTGGCGATCGAACCACCGATCGTACCCATATGGCGGACATGCGGATCGCCGATATGGGAGGCGAGATGGCAGATCGCCGGGCAGACCGCCTTCAGCTCTGTGGAGGTTGAAACCTCGTGATGGGTCGTGGCGGCGCCGATCCGCACCCGGTTGCCGTTCACCGAAATGCCCTTGAGTTCGGCGACATGGCGCAGGTCGACGAGATCGGAGGGGGCGGCGAGACGCTGCTTCATGGTGGGAATCAGCGTCATGCCGCCGGAGACGTATTTCGCCTCGTCGGAAGAGGACCGCAGCCTGACGGCGTCGGCGAGCGAGGATGCGCGATGGTAGGTCGTTGCGTACATGGCTTCCTCCCGTCAGTTGGCGTTGCGCCGCATCGCCGCCCAGACCTTCTGGGGCGTTGCCGGCATGGTGAGGTCGTTGTGGCCGATGGCATCGGTGATGGCGTTCATCAGCGCCGGAGGCGAGCCGATGGCGCCGGCCTCCCCGCAGCCCTTGATGCCGAGCGGATTGTTGGGGCAGGGCGTCACCTGGTGCGAGACCTGGAACGAGGGCAGGTCGTCGGCGCGCGGCATGGTGTAGTCCATGTAGCTCGCCGTCAGGAGCTGGCCTGTCTCCGGATCGTAGTGCACGCCTTCGAGCAGCGCCTGGCCGATGCCCTGCGCGATGCCGCCATGCACCTGGCCCTCGACGATCATCGGGTTGATGATGTTGCCGAAATCGTCGGCGGCGACGAATTGCACGATCCGCGTCTTGCCGGTCTCTGGATCGATCTCGACCTCGCAGATGTAGCAGCCGGCCGGGAAGGTGAAGTTTGCCGGATCGTAGAAGGCGCCTTCCTTCAGGCCCGGTTCCATGCCCGACGGCAGGTTGTGCGCGGTATAGGCGGCGAGCGCCACCTGGAACCAGGGAACCGTCTTGTCGGTGCCGGCGACCTTCAGCGCGCCGTTCTCGATGACGATGTCGCTTTCGTCCGCCTCCATCAGGTGGGCGGCGATCTTCTTGGCCTTGGCCTCCACCTTGTCGAGCGCCTTGACGACGGCCGACATGCCGACCGCGCCGGAGCGCGAGCCGTAGGTACCCATGCCCATCTGCACCTTGTCGGTGTCGCCATGGACGATCGACACGCTGTCGATCGGCACGCCGAACCGGTCGGCGACGAGCTGGGCGAAGGTCGTCTCATGGCCCTGGCCATGGCTGTGCGAGCCGGTCAGCACCTCGATCGTGCCAACGGCGTTGACGCGCACCTCCGCCGATTCCCAGAGACCCACGCCGGCGCCGAGCGAACCGACCGCGGCCGACGGCGCGATGCCGCAGGCCTCGATATAGCAGCTCATGCCGATGCCGCGCTTCATGCCGCGGCTTTCCGCTTCCGCCTTGCGGGCCGGAAAACCGTTCCAGTCCGCAGCCGCCATGGCCGCTTCCAGTGAGGCTTCGTAGTCGCCGGCGTCATAATTCATGATAACGGGCGTCTGGTGCGGGAAGGAGCGGATGAAGTTGATGCGGCGAAGCTCTGCCGGCGAAACGCCGAGTTCGCGCGCCGCCGTCTCCATGGTGCGCTCGAGGAGGTAGGTCGCTTCCGGCCGGCCGGCGCCGCGATAGGCGTCGACGGCGACGGTGTTGGTATAGACCGCGCGCACATTGGCGTGGATCGTCGGGAAATTGTACTGGCCGGAAAGCAGCGTCGCATAGAGATAGGTCGGCACGGCCGAGGAGAAGAGCGACATATAGGCGCCGAAATTGGCGATCGTATCGACCTTCAGCGCCGTGACGCGGTTGTTTTCGTCGAAGGCCATCTTGACGGTGGAGACATGGTCGCGGCCGTGGGCATCCGTCAGGAAGGCCTCGGTGCGGTCGCTGGTCCATTTCACCGGAACGCCGGTGCGCTTGGAGGCCCAGAGACAGACGATCTCCTCGGGATAGATGTAGATCTTCGAGCCGAAGCCGCCGCCGACATCGGGGGCGATGACGCGCAGCTTGTTTTCGGGCGCCACATTGTAGAAGGCGCTCATGACGAGACGGGCGACATGCGGGTTCTGGCTCGTCGTGTAGCAGGTGTAGTGGTCCTCGGCCGAATCGTAGATGCCGAGCGCGGCGCGCGGTTCCATCGGGTTCGGGGCGAGCCGGTTGTTGACGATCTTCATCTCGGTGACGTGGGCCGCCGAGGCAATGGCCGCATCGGTGGAGGCGCTGTCGCCGATCTCCCAGTCGAAGATCAGGTTGCCGGGGGCTTCCGGGTGAAGCTGCGGCCGGCCGTCTTCCAGCGCCTTCACCGCATCGGTGACCGCCGGCAACACGTCGTAGTCGACGACGACGGCCTCGGCGGCGTCCCGTGCCTCGCCAAGGCTATCGGCCACCACGACGGCGACCGCGTCGCCGACATAGCGCACCGTCTCATGCGCGAGCGGCCGCCACGCACCCATCTTCATGGGCGAGCCGTCCTTGGAATGGATCATCCAGCCGCAGATCAGGTTGCCGATGCCGTCGTCCAGCATCTGCTTGCCGTTCAGGACGCCGATGACGCCCGGCATGCCCTCTGCCGTCGAGGTGTCGATGCTCCTGATCTTCGCATGGGCGTGCGGCGAGCGGACGAATGCGGCGTAGCGCATGCCCGGCACGGACATGTCGTCCGTATAGCGGCCCTTGCCGGTGAGAAACCGTTTGTCTTCCTTTCGCGCGACGCGCGCGCCAATGCCTTCGACACCCATCTTCATCTCCTCCAGAGAAACGGGGCAGCAGGGGTTGGCCAATAGGCTGTAGGGGTTTCATCGTCTCGCGACGGCGTCCTACTGGCTGATGCCTGTTGCCTATTGCCTTATTCCGCCGCCTGCCGGCCTGCCGCGCCCATTTCTTCGGCGGCGGCGAGGATGGCCTTGACGATGTTGTGATAGCCGGTGCATCGACAGATATTGCCTTCGAGATTTTCCCGCACCGTCTTCTCGTCCAGCTTGGCGCCGTATCGGTTGATCATGTCGACCGCGGTCATAACCATGCCGGGCGTGCAGAAGCCGCATTGCAGGCCGTGATTGGCCTTGAAGGCTGCCTGGACGGGGTGCAGATCGCCATCGGCCGCAAGCCCCTCGATGGTGAGGATCTCGGCGCCTGCGGCCTGGGCCGCAAGGATGGAACAGCTCTTCACCGCCTTGCCATCCATGTGCACGACGCAGGCCCCGCACTGGGAGGTATCGCAGCCGACATGGGTTCCGGTGAGACTGAGGTGATCCCGGAGGAAATGGACAAGCAGCGTGCGATCCTCGCATTCCCTGCTCACTTTCCTGCCGTTGACGGTCATTGCCACTTTCGCCATGTAGTCCTCCCTGGCGGTTCACTGCCGCTGAGGCCGATCGATCCGACGACAGACGAGCGGGCGTCCTCGCGACGCGGGCCTGGGATCAAACGGCACCAGCCTTGTCCGTTCTCTTGCATTGCGCTTCGGCAATGGATGGCGCAGGGCCGGTTCTCCTCCCGCCGCTACGACATCAACACTCATATCATTTGATTTTTTGCGGCGGGGATCAACCGGTACTTTCAGGCAGGTCCGAAATTTCTCGTGATCGCCGCGGGCGGAAGAGTCAAACGAAGCAGAACGGGTATTTATTCGCGATGCAAAAAAATAGTTGCATGCCATGGACTTCCCATTTTCCGGCTATATTTTCGATCTCGGACAGACCTCTCCGTCGAAGACGGCCGCGGTGTGTTGCCTGAGTAAGGGGATAGGGCGGACCCGGCAGACGCGGCCGCCGCTCAACTTTGGAGAACATCTTCATGAAGAAAGTCATTGCGCTCGTTCTGGTGGGCCTTGCCGTCGCCAGCTGCACGCAGACGGAAAAGGGTGCGGGTATCGGCGCCGTCTCCGGCGCGATCATCGGTGGCGCTGTCACGGGTAACGTTCGCGGCGCGGCCGTGGGCGCGGCCATCGGCGGCGTCTCCGGCGCCGTCATCGGCAATGTCGCCGAACAGCCTGGCCAGTGCTACTATCGCGACCGTTACGGTCGTCGCTACATCGACCGTTGCCCGTCGCGTTACTGAGCACGGCCTGCAACCTATGCGAAGCCCCGGGGTGTTCCCCGGGGCTTTTGCTTTGGGCGCGCGCCACGAAATGTCGACCGGGCGCTTCAAATTTCATGCGCCTGCGTGTAAAACCGCCGTTAACACTACGGAAAACCTAACACGTTAGGGTCTTTTCCTGCCTGAAAGCTCCGTATGAGGCGGGGCGTTTGAAGTTTGTGACGGAAGCTCTCGGTTCCCCGCGTGCACCCGCACCTTACGGAGAAAGGCGACGGATAACTGCGGATGCGGGATAAAGTGAACCGGCCGGAAAAAAGTTTTGCGTTTCTGAGAGCTGGCACCGCGCTCGCGGTCGCTGCCGCGCTCGCATGCGGGCCGCTTTCCGCGACCCCCGCCTTCGCCTTCGAGATCTTCGGCATGAAGTTCTTCGAGGACAAGAAAGAGACGGCCACCGTCATTGATCCCGTGAACTACACGCTGACGCTCGATCCGGGTACTGAAGACGCCGATCTGAAGGAAGCGATCGAGAATGCCAGCCGGCTCAAACAGGACGACGGCACGCCCGTTTCAGGCGATCTCGGCCTCGTCATCAAGGCGCGCGACGACCGGGACCGTATTCTTGCCGCTCTTTACGAGAAGGCCCGTTATGGCGGCGTCGTGAACGTCACCGTCAACGGCCAGGATCTCGACAGCCTGCCGCCCAACCCGGAATTCAACGGGCG
>Ga0182742_1003612_pt1 | contig 14896 bp, 15 predicted proteins | sample eDN5th37CBELigMG_FD_128880 | JGI IMG/M metagenome (GOLD analysis project Ga0182742, IMG submission 128880) | Enriched Miracle-Growth compost microbial communities from Emeryville, California, USA - eDNA 5th pass 37_C BE-Lig MG (version 2)... ... | reverse complement strand
TGTCGAAGGACGGCCCGCAGCCATCGGACGAGGGGCCGGACGGCCGCACCACGACCACCTCCCTCATCCGCTCCCAGCCGGGACGCAGCTCGGCCACCATCGCGCAATAGTCGAAATTCCTGAAGCGATCGGGGATAAACAGCGCGCGGCTGCCCGAACTGCGGATGATGAAGTCGACCTCGGCATGGCGATAGATCGGCACGATCGGATTGCAGACGAAGCCGGCAAACGCGCAGGCGAGCTCGACGACCACGGCCTCATACCAGTTGGGCAGCTGAAAGCTCACGACGTCGCCGCGCGCAATCCCCCTGCGCCGGAGCGCGCCCGCCAGCCGGAGCGCATCGTCGCGCAGCTGCCGCGCGGTATGGACGCCGCCCGCCTCGACGATCAGCCGCTGCTCCGGCCGCACCGCGCAAAGCGCATCGAGCTCGTCGGCAATGGTACGATCGCGCCATATCCCCTCCTCCCGATAGCGCGCGATCATGGAACGGGTCAGGCGCGTCGACCAGCCGCAGGGATCGCGCGGCGGAAAATCCGGAGGGTCAGATATCATGGCGAGGCTTGGCGAACTCGGTTGCGACGACGGCATCGGATTAATCCAAAAACAGGCTTGAAAAGCAAACGAATATTGAACCATAATTCGCGCAATGAAAAGAAACACGATCGGGCTCGGGGGAAACCAAGAGATCAGGGACGCGTCGGTCCCGGCCCCCGCGACAGCTTGAGGGCTATCGAAGCCGGCGCCGCTGCATGGCAGCGAGGCCGCCGGCCCACTGCGCGTTGCGTGCGGCCAGAACGCCGCCGCCCGGATTCATTTGACCGCTGATAGCAATAGCCTTGCGTCGAACGGCGCGACGATGGCCGCAGGCGCACCGCCGCTTTTTCGTCCTGTTCGGCGTGGCGGGCGGCATCGTCGTCCCGCTCGTTGGCGATCCGGTCGTCTGTCGCTCCGATCCGGCAGACCAATGCCAACGGCCCTGGCTTTCCATCCGACCGTTCGTCCGAACACCGGCATACCTCACCCACGATTCCCCGGTCGCCGGCACGCCATCGGGCCGGGCGCGGCGCGGCCGGCGGGCGCGCGCGCGAGCCGAATAGCCCCTTGCAATTTACAAGAATGTTGAACCATAATTCTACCCGACCAAATGATGCTGTTCGACATCAATAACCGAGAGGGAGGCGGGATATGGTCCGCTCAGTTTCCAAGCTGCTGATTTGCACCGCGATCGCCGCGGGCGCACTCGCCACCGCGGCGATCGCGCAACCCAAGGGAGAGCCGATCAAGATCGGCGCGATCCTGTCCCTGAGCGGACCCGGCGCCGGCCTCGGCCAGCCCGAGCGCGCCGGCATCCTTCTCGCCGAACAGGCCATCAACGCACGCGGCGGGATCAACGGCCAGCCGGTCAAGATCATCATCGAGGACGACGGCTCAAAACCCGACATCGCCAAAAGCAAGGCCGAGCGGCTGGTCTTCGACGAGAAGGTCGTGGCGATGATCGGTCCGTCGCTCACCGCCAGCACCGGCGCCGTCAGCGCCATCACCAATGCCGAAGGGCTTGCGCAGATCACCTTCACCGGGCTCGGCCCGAAGATCGAGCTGACCTACAAGTCGCTGTACCACGTGCTGCCGCCGCAGGAACTCAACGCGCGCGCCATGCTGGAATACACCACCAAGGCGCTCAAGGCGAAGCGGATCGGCGTGCTGCACGACACCGGCTACGGCCAGGTCGTGCTGAACTCGCTCAATGCGCTGCATGACAAGTATGGCGTCGAGTTCACCGCGGTCGAGAAATTCGAGGTCGGCGCAACGGACGTCAGCGCGCAGGCGGCAAAGGTGCGCGCCGCCAATCCCGAGGTGGTGTTCGTCATCGCCACCTCGCCGGTGCCGTTCCGCAACGCCCGCCAGGTCAAGATCGAGCAGCCGATCGTCTCGGCCATCGGCTCGGCCTCCTACGACTATATCCGCGGGATCGGCGAGTTCGCCGACGATATCGTCTTCCCCGAATTCGTGGTCGGCGAAGACCCGAAGCCCGAGCAGAAGGAATTCGTCGCCGCGTTCCAGAAAGCCTACAACGCGCTGCCGAAGAATTTTGAGGCCGCCGGCTGGGATTCCGCCCAGATTCTCGCCAGCGGCATCGCGAAGGCCGGCGGCGCCAAAGCCACCCCCAAGGAGATCGCAGCCGCGATCCGTGGCGTTCATCAAGGGGCCATGGCGAAGTACGATTTTTCCCGCGACGACATGACCGGCATCGAACTTTCGAGCTATGTGTTCTCGAAAGTCGTGAAGGGGAAGTTCGAGCGGCTTCCCTTCGTGGCGAAGTAAGGGTTACGACATAACGGCGAGCGCCGGCGGCGGGCGAAAGCCGCCGGCATCCGCACCGCTGAACGTCGCCCGCATCGCAGGCAGGTCATGGTTTTATCCCTCTGGATCCAGGCTATTCTGTCCGGCGTGACGAATGGCTTCGTTTACGGGCTCATCGGACTTGGCATCGCCGTGGTGTTTCGTGGCGCGCGAATCATCAACGCGATGCAGGGCGACTTCGCCCTGCTGGGCGGCGTCGTCGCCTATCTGCTCGTGCACAATCTCGGCTGGCCGCTGCCGGCGGCCTTTCTCGCGGCAATGCTGAGCGGCGCGGTCTGCGGCATGCTGGTGGAGCGGCTATTGATCCGGCCGACCGCCAGGCGCCAGGGCACGGACGACAGCTATCTTCTCGTCACGCTCGGCGGCGCGTTCGCCGTCTCGGCCAGCGTGCTGCTGTATTTCGGCCGCGACTCCTACGTCCTGCCGGGTATCGGCGGCGATCAATCCGTCGACGTTTTCAACGCCGCCATCCGGGTTCATGCGCTGGCGCTGATCGTCATCGGCACGCTGGTGGTCATCGCCTTGCGCTGGTTCTACCGCGGCACCCGCCTCGGCCAGGCGATGCTCGCCGCCTCCATCGACCCCGACGGCGCGCAGACGATCGGCATCAACGTGCCGCTGGTGCGGACCTTGACGTTCGGCCTCGGCGGGCTGGTCGGCGGCCTTGCCGGCATGCTGGTCACGCCGTTGATCAATCTTCACTACGAAATGGGGCTGCTGCTGACCCTGAAGGGCTTTGCCGCCGCCGTGCTCGGCGGGCTGACCAGCCCGTTCGGCGCGGTGTTCGGCGGACTGGTGCTCGGCCTCGTCGAATCCCTTGCGATCGTCACGGTATCGTCGGGCTACAAGGACGTCATCGCGATGACGATCCTGATCCTGATCATGATCGTCATGCCGCAGGGGCTGTTCGGCCGTCGCGGCCGGATGGGAGGGTAGAGCGATGTCGAGCCGCCCGATTGCGGTGACCGCTTCGCGAACGCTCACGATCGCCGCATGGATCGCCGGCATCGCGGTGTGGGCCGCCCTGCCCTGGTTGCTCGGCCGCGGCAGCGTCGATATCCTGGTGTTCGCCGGCCTTTACACCATCGCCGGCCTTGGCGTGTCGTTTCTGCTCGGCCAGTGCGGCATCGTCTCGCTGGCGCAAAGCGTGTTCTACGGCATCGGCGCCTACAGCACGGCCTACGGGACGACGGTGCTGGGCTGGCCGATTCCGGCCTGCATGCTGGCCGGCATCGTGGTCAGCGGCCTCGTCGCCATGCTTGTCGGCACGCCGGTCCTGCGGCTGTCCGGATACTTTCTTGCCCTTGCCACGCTGGCGCTGGCGATCATGGGCCATGTCCTGTTCCTGGAGTGGGACTGGCTGACCGGGGGAACGCTCGGGATCGGAGGCATTCCGCACCTCTCGCTGTTCGGGTTCACGCTCAATACGCCGTTCCGTTTCTATTACTTCATCTGGCCGTGCGCCGCCGTGGTCCTGTGGCTTCACTACAACCTGCTGCGCTCGCGCACGGGAATCGCGCTGCGCGCCATGCGCGACGCGCCGTCCGCCGCCAAGGTCGCGGGCATCCGCGTGGAGTCGCTGCGCGTCCGCACCTTCATTCTCAGCGCCGTGCTCGGCTCGTTCGCCGGCAGTCTGTTTGCGCATTACGTGTCGTTCGTCAGCATCGACAGTTTTGGCATCGACCGCGCCATCGGCTTTCTGCTGATCGCGGTGCTCGGCGGCGCGCGCTCGATCTCCGGCACGGTGGTCGGCGCCCTGTTCGTGACGGCCGCCCCGAACCTGCTCAGCCGCCTCGGCGAGATCCACCCGCTGCTGTTCGCCCTCCTCCTGATCGTCGCGGTCATCTTCCTGCCATCGGGTTTCGGCGGCGCGTTCGCCGATCTCTGGCGTCGTCTCGGCGGTTCGCTGCGCCCCACCGTCAAGGACGGGACGCCATGACGGAGGCGGCCGACGCCCTTTTGAAGGTTCGCAACATCTCGCGCCATTTCGGCGGCCTCCAGGTGCTGCGCCATGTTGATTTCGCCGTGCCGGAACGGTCGATCACCGGGCTGATCGGCCCCAACGGCGCGGGAAAGAGCACGCTGTTCAACATCATTTCCGGCTTCCTGACGCCGAGCGAGGGCGACATCGACTACGCCGGCGTGCGGATCACCCCGCTCTCGATCCAGCAGCGCAGCGAAATGGGGTTGATGCGCAGCTTCCAGACGCCGCAGGTGTTTCCCGATCTGACGGTGTGGGAAAACCTGATCGTCGGCTGCCACAAGCACGGGCGGTCGGGAATGGTGGAGGGGCTGCTGGCGCTGCCCGTGGTGTGGCGGGAACGGCGCGCCGCCAGCGAGGCGGCACAGCGCATCCTGGAGGACTTCAACCTCGGCGCGGTCAGCGGCCGGCTGGCGCGGGAATTGCCGGCCGGCCAGCAGCGCATCGTCGAACTGGCGCGCGCCGTCATCGCCCGGCCGCGGCTTTTGTGCCTCGACGAGCCCTCCTCCGGGCTGAGCGCCGACGAGGTGCAGGACCTGATGGCGACGATCCACCGGATCAGCAAGACCGGCGTGACCATCCTTCTCGTGTCTCACGACATGGAACTGATCTCGGTGTGCGAGCGCATCCATGCGCTGTGCTTCGGCGAGATCATCGCCAACGGGACGCTTGCCGAGATACAGGCGCACCCCGATGTGCGCGAAGCCTATCTGGGCATTCAGTAGGGAGCGGCGCGTGCTGGCGGTCAGGAAACTTTCGGCGGGATACGGCGTGGCGAACGTTCTCTCCGACATCGATCTCGACGTCCGCGCCAACGAGAGCGTGGCCATCATCGGCGCCAACGGCGCCGGAAAGAGCACGCTGGTACGCGCGATCTGCGGCCTGCTGCCGTCGCGCGGCAGCATTTTGATGAACGAGGCGGAGCTCAACGGACAGCCGGCCTATCGCCGGGCCGACTTCGGCATCGCCACCGTTCTGGAGGGCCGGCACCTGTTCGGCGAACTCAGCCTCGAGACCAATCTGCAACTGGCCGTCAATCAGGGACAGAAGCGCAAGGATACGCAGTTCGAGTTCACCCTCGAGGCGGTGTTCGACCTGTTTCCTTTCATGCGCGAGCGCCGCGCGGCGCGGGTCGAGCTATTGAGCGGCGGCGAGCAGCAGATGGTCGCCATCGCGCGGGCGCTTCTGCTCAACCCCGACCTTCTGATCCTCGACGAGCCCTCGACCGGGCTGGCGCCGAAAGTCATGGGCGATATCGTCGGCGTCATCACCGAGCTGCGCAAACGCGGCATGGCGCTGTTGCTGATCGAACAGAACGTGGCGATGGCGACCGCCTGCACCGACCGCGCCTATGTTCTTTCGCTCGGCAAGGTGGTGGACCGGATAGACCCCCGGCGCTGGAGTTCGGCCTCGACCGCAAGCTCGCTGGCAAAGGCCTATCTCGGAGGATGATGGCGCCGACCGTTAGGGGGCCTTCCCGGCCATCCGAATATTGGGTCAATATTCTCTTGCTGCGGACCGCGCCAGCCGGCAATATGCGCCGGCCGAAGAGCCGCCTGAACGGTCGAACAAGGAGCGAGAACGTGCGGTATCAGGACTACAGGGCGCTGACGGTCGCAACCGTCAACCGCATCGCCACGGTGACGATGAACCGCCCCGAGAAACTCAACGCCGTCGACGAGAGGATGCATGAGGAGCTGTCGCGCATCTTCATCGATCTCAACGACGATCCCGACATCGATGTCGTGATTCTGACCGGCGCCGGCCGGGCGTTTTCGTCGGGCGGCGACATCGAATGGATGCAGGCGATGATCGACGATCCGGCGCGCTTTGAAAAAACGGCGCGCGAGGGAAAGCAGATCGTCTTCTCGATCCTCGATTGCGAAAAGCCGATCATCGCCAAGGTCAACGGCCATGCGACCGGTCTTGGCGCGACGATCGCGCTGTTCTGCGACATCATCTTCGCTTCGGAAAAAGCCAGGATCGGCGACCCTCACGTCAGCGTCGGGTTTGTCGCGGGCGACGGCGGGGCGGTGATATGGCCGCAGTTGATCGGCTATGCGCGCGCCAAGGAATTTCTGATGACCGGCGATCTGATGTCGGCCAGCGATGCCGCCCGCATCGGCCTCATCAACCGCGCGCTTCCCGCCGACGAGCTGGACAGGCATACTGGGGAATTTTCCGCACGCCTCGCCGCCGGCGCACTGAAGGCGATCAAGTGGACGAAAACCTCGGTCAATATCGGCCTGAAGCAGCTTGCGCATTCGATCATGGATGCGTCGCTGTCCTACGAGGCGCAATCGAACCGCACCGCCGACCATGCCGAAGCCGTGGCCGCGTTTCGCGAGGGACGGAAGCCGACGTTCACCGGACAATGAAATCCAGCAGCAGGCGTGGCGTACCCCGATGAACTTCGACCTCCCCGAGCATATCGTCCTGTTGCAGGACACGCTGCGGCGCTTCGTCGCCCGGCACATGCCGCGCGACGCGGCCGCGAAATGGGACAGCGAGAACCATTTTCCGCGCGATGTGTTCAAAAAGCTGTCGCAGCTCGGCGTGATGGGGCTGACCGTGCCGGAACAGTATGGCGGCGCCGGGCGCGATATCCTCGCGACGCTGATCGTCATCGAGGAACTGTCCAAACGCAGCCTGGCGATCTCGGTGCCGTATATCATGAGCGCCTGCTACGCCGGCATGAACCTCGTCGAATGCGCATCGGAGCGCCAGAAGCGCGAGTTGCTGCCCAGGGTCGCCGCCGGCGGAATGACGTTCGCCTATGGCTGGACCGAGCCGAACGTCGGAGCCGACGTGGCCAGCGTACAAACGACGGCGGTCCGCGATGGCGATGACGTCGTCGTCAACGGCACGAAGCGGTTCTGCTCGGGCGCCGATATCTGCGACTACATCTATACGCTGGTCAGGTCCGATCCGAACGGCGGCAAATCGAACGGCCTTTCGTTCGTTCTCATTCCTCCCGATACGCCCGGCGTCAGCATCACCCGGATCGAGGCCCTCGGCATGAAAGGCGCGACCACGACCGACGTGGTTTTCTCCGATGTGCGGGTGCCCGTGGCCAATATCGTCGGAGAGGACCGCGGCTGGAACGACGGATGGCGCATGATCAGCGGCTCGGGGCTCGACGTCGAGAAGCTGGAGGTGGCGGCCATCTCTCTCGGCATCGCCACCGCCGCGCTCGAGGACGCCTGGGCCTACGCGCAGGAGCGCGAGCAGTTCGGCCGGCCGATTTCCAACTATCAGTCGATCCGGCACAAGCTCGCCGACATGCACACCCAGGTTCACGCTGCCCGGCTGATGACCTACCATTCCGCATGGCTCGCCAACGAAGGGCGCCGATGCGGCACCGAGACCTCGATGACAAAACTGTTCGTGACCGAGGTCGCCAAGGCGGTGGCGCTGGAATGCCAGACCATTTTCGGCGCGTATGGTTACGTCAAGGGCTACGATACCGAGCGATACGTCCGCGACGCGCTGCTGATGCCGATCATCGGCGGATCATCGGCGATCCAACGCAACAATATCGTCAACTGGCAGGGTCTTTCGGGGGCCAGATAAGGGCACTGTCGCCGCGAGCCTGCCGCCTCCGGCGGTCGCTCGAAAACGCTCTAGCGCGTGGCGAGCGACCACAGGCCGGCGAACACGACCAGCGCCGCGCCGCAGGCCAGCAACAGCCGCGGCAACGCACCCGTCCTGCGATAGCGGCCTTCGGCACGGCGCGCCGTGATCAGCGCCTGCTCGTATTCGGCCGCGCTTGAGAAGGAGCAGGCAAAGCCCGCGCGTGTCGCCGCGGCGGCGCTCTCCAGCGCCAGCAGCGCGGCACGGTTGTCATGAGCACCGGCATGAAACGTATCCATGCCGCGAGCCTAACGTGGATATGGTAAACAAGCGGTTGCCCGCCGCCCGCCTCACACGGTGTCGGCGATGCGTTGCGGCGCCGGGCCGTGCAAGATCTCCACCCGATGGCGCGGCCCGGTCGCGGCAGACGCGCGGCGGTCGCCGATGAAGTCCGGCACCTCGGGCGCGACCTCGATGCAGTTGCGCCCGGCCCGCTTGGCGCGATAGAGCGCGGCATCGGCCGCGGCGATCAGCACGTCGAGCGGGACCGAGGCGCGCCCGCCCGCCACGCCGACGCTGACGGTGGTCGCGAGCGGCTCGCCGTCGATCGCCACGCCGCAGCTTTCGAATGCCAGACGCATGCGCTCGGCGGCGATCTTGGCTTCGTCGAGCCGGCACGGCAGCAGCGCGCAAAACTCCTCGCCGCCGACGCGGCCGATGATGTCGCTGGCGCGCAGCGTCTGCGCCAGCACCTCGGCGAACAACCGCAAGATCTCGTCGCCTGCCGGATGGCCGAAGCGGTCGTTGACGCTCTTGAAGTGATCGAGGTCGAAGGCGAGCAGGCTCACGGCATCGCCGCCCTTGGCCTCCTGCGCGGCGAGCCGCACCGCCGCCCCGGCGAAGCCGCGGCGATTGAGCAGCCCGGTCAAGGGATCGGTCTCGGCTGCCGTCTTGTGGGCGCGCACCGTGCGCTCCGACACCAGCATCACCACCACGAACACCGCGCCGACCGCATACAGCACCAGTTCGATGGCGAACAGCGCGGCCCAGATGCTGTCGCCCGCGCCGCGATCGACGACGTCGCCGACGACCACCGGCAGCATCAGCACAAAGCCGTGCAGCAGCGGCACGAGCGCCGCCGGCCAGCCCCGGCGGCGCAGCGTCCGGCGGCGCTCGCGGCCGAGCTCCCAGGCGGTCAGCGTCGCATAGCTCGCGATCACCGCCACCCCGAGCATCAGCCGCGGTCCGGGCGGCAACAGCGGCGCCAGCACGCACCACGCGAGCGCGCCCGCCAGCATGCCGGACCAATGCGGATGCCGGCCATGGAAGATGCGCGCGGCGCCCCACACCAGGCCGCAGGCGGCAAAGCCGACCGCGCCGACCGCGCACGCGGCGGTCGCCGGCAGCAGCGGACTGGCAAGCGTCCAGGTGCCGACGGCGGCGGCCGCCAGCAGATACGCGGTCCCCCACCACGACAGCGCAGGGATCTTCTGCTCGCGGCCGAACACGATCAGAAGCGTGCCGAGCAGCACGCCGATCAGGGCCGCGATCAGATGCAGTGTCACGAGATCGAGTGACATCGTTATGGGTACCAGCCCCTTGCCTCCGCCCGGCCGGGTGCGCCTCCGCACGGCCCTGGGCGAGGTATTCTCTTAATCCAGGTCCGTTCTGAAACCGTTGGTTGCGTCGGTGCAATTTTCAATAAAAATCGCGACAATCTGCCGGGGCCGGCCGGACGGTCATCCGCAGCGGAAGGGCCGCGCGCCGTCGCTGGTGCGTCACGAAAAAAGGGGCGCCCGAGGCGCCCCTTTCGAAAACCGTCCGCCGCGCCCGGCGCGGCGAAACCATTTAGCGCTTGGAGAACTGGAAGCTGCGGCGGGCCTTGGCCTTGCCGTACTTCTTGCGCTCGACGACGCGCGAGTCGCGGGTGAGGAAGCCGCCCTTCTTGAGCACGCCGCGCAGCTCCGGCTCGAAATTGGTCAACGCCTTGGAGATGCCGTGGCGCACCGCGCCGGCCTGCCCCGAGAGGCCGCCGCCGGCGACCGTGCACATCACGTCGTACTGGTCCTTGCGCGCCGCCGCGACGAGCGGCTGCTGGATCAGCATGCGCAGCACCGGGCGGGCGAAGTAATTCTCGAACTCGCGGGTGTTGACGACGATCTTGCCGGAGCCCGGCTTGATCCAGACGCGGGCGACGGCGTCCTTGCGCTTGCCGGTGGCGTAGGCCCGGCCCTGCTGGTCGACCTTCTTGACGTATTTCGGCGCGTCGGCGGCCTGCGGCTTCAGCGTCGCGAGCTGGTCGAGCGATTGCATGGTCTCGGCCATGTTATGCGGCCCTCATGTTCTTGCGGTTCATCGCGGCGACGTCGAGCACTTCGGGCTGCTGCGCCTCGTGCGGATGCTCGGGCCCGGCATAGACGCGCAGGTTGCCCATCTGCTTGCGGCCGAGCGGCCCGCGCGGGATCATGCGCTCCACCGCCTTCTCGACGACGCGCTCGGGAAAGCGCCCCTCGAGGATCGACTTGGCGGTGCGCTCCTTGATGCCGCCGGGAAAACCGGTGTGGTGGTAATACACCTTGTTCTCGCGCTTGCGGCCGGTCAGCACCACCTCGGCGGCGTTGACGATGATGACGTTGTCGCCGCAATCGACGTGCGGGGTGTAGGTCGGCAGATGCTTGCCGCGCAGCCGCATCGCCACGAGCGTCGCGAGGCGACCGACCACCAGACCCTTGGCGTCGATCAGCACCCACTTCTTCGTGACTTCGGCTGGCTTGGCCGAAAACGTGGTCATGGAACGGTTCCGTGAAAAGGGATCAGCCGGCGCGAGGCGCCGGGTCGGTCGCGGTTCTAGTCAAAAGCGGGCGTGGCGTCAATCGTGGCGAGCGATAAATATGGCAATGAAATCAGTCATTTGCAATTAAGGTATTTTAATACCCTCGCCTAACCCGTCTGCGGGATGGAATATGTCGCGGTGACATGGGCGATCGGGTCGGGCGAGGTGCCCGACAGAAGCTGCACCTCGCCGACCGCAAGGCGCTTGCCGAGCTTCAGAAGCCGCGCCACCGCGACGATGTCGCGGCCGGGCTGCCCCTTGCGCAGAAAGTTGATGTTGAGATTGGTGGTGACCGCAAGCCCGACCGGGCCGATCGCCGACAGCAGCACCACATACATGGCGAAGTCGGCGAGCGCCATCAGCGTCGGCCCCGATACGGTGCCGCCGGGCCTGAGCATGCGCTCGCTGTAATGCTGGCGCAGCAGCGCGCTGGCGCCGTCGGCGCTTTCGATGACGATGTCGCCGCCCGAAAACGCCTGCGGAAATTCCCGATGCAGGAACGCTTCCAGCTCGGCAACCGTCATCCTCGCTTCCGCCATTGGTTTTTCCTCACGCCTCGGCGCTTATCGTGTAGAGTGAAGGGGTCTGCTCCATCTTTCGACAGATTTTTGCGATGACCGCTCCCTCGACCTCCGCATCCTCCGCTCCCTTGGCACAGCGCGCGCCGCAAGAACAGCACAAAGACGAGCCCGTTCTGCTGCGCGAGAGCGCGGGCCCGGTGGCACTGCTCGTGCTCAATCGCCCGGCGGCGCGCAACTGCCTGTCGGAAGCGCTGATCGCCGAACTGCATGCGGCGCTCGATGCGATCCGCGACGACGCCGCGGTGCGCGCGGTGGTGATCGCCGCCAATGGCCCGGCATTCTCCTCCGGCCACGACCTCAAGGAACTGACGGCGCGGCGCAGCGACGCCGACGGCGGCCGCGCCTATTTCGCCCACCTGATGAACGCCTGCTCGGCCGCGATGCAGGCCATCGTGCGGTTGCCGAAGCCGGTCGTCGCCGCCGTGCAAGGCATCGCCACCGCCGCCGGCTGCCAGCTCGTCGCGAGCTGCGACCTCGCGGTCGCCTCCGAGCGCGCGACGTTCGCAACCCCCGGCGTCGATATCGGGCTGTTCTGCTCGACGCCGATGGTGGCGCTTTCGCGCAACGTGCCGCGCAAGCACGCCATGCACATGCTGCTGACCGGCGAAGCCGTGACGGCCGAGGCGGCGCGCGCCATGGGCCTCGTCAACCTCGTCGCCGCGCCCGGCACCGAGCGCGAGATCGCCGTCGAACTCGCGGCCAAAGTGGCGCGCAAATCGGCCCACACCGTCAGGATCGGCAAGGAGGCGTTCTACCGCCAGGCCGAAATGTCGCTTGCGGACGCCTATCGATATGCGGCAGAGGTCATGACCGAGAACATGATGGCGCGCGACGCCGCCGAAGGCATCTCCGCCTTCATCGAAAAGCGCACGCCGACCTGGGACGACCGCTGACCGCGCCGCGGCCTCCCGCACGGACATCCGCACATGGACCACGACCACTATTCCGACGCCTATATCCGCAGCATCCTCACCGGCGTCAAAACCATCGCCATGGTCGGCGCCTCGCCGCTCAACGTGCGGCCGAGCTATTTCGCCTTCAAGTATCTCGCCGAACGCGGCTACGACATGATCCCGGTCAACCCCGGCCAGGGCGGCAAAAGCCTGCTCGGCAAGCCGTTCGTCGCCTCCTTGAGCGAGATCGGCCGCCCGGTCGACATGGTCGAGATATTTCGCGGGTCGCAGTACGCGCCGGCGCTGGTCGAGGAAGCGCTGGCGCTGTCGCCGCAGCCCAAGGTGATCTGGATGCAGCTCGGCGTGCGTCACGACGAAGCCGGCGCCCGCGCCGAGGCCGCCGGCCTCAAGGTGGTGATGAACCGCTGCCCGAAGATCGAATACGGCCGGCTGTCGTCGGAAATCTCGTGGATGGGCGTCAACTCGCGCACGCTGTCGTCGAAGCGGCAGCCGATACCGACCAACGGCATGCGGCTGTCGCTGTCGCGCCAGAGCGTCGGCGGCGCGGAGACGCCGGCGGCCGACCGCGCCGCGCGCACGCACGAGCACTGACAAGCCGTGCCGCCGGCAACGGCGACATAAAAATTCCACCGCCGCGGCCGGTCACGAAACAAATACCATTCGCGGCCGCCATCGCGCTGCGCTGCTTGACGTTTCCCGCCGCGCACTGGCAGCATGGCCGCCGCTTTCCCATTCAGCACCGTCCTGGTCCTGACCGACAGCCTCGAGGATTTTCCATGACCGAACACACTCCGGGTTTCGCCACGCTTGCGGTTCACGCCGGCGCCCAACCCGATCCGACCACCGGCGCACGCGCCACGCCGATCTATCAAACGACGTCGTTCGTCTTCAACGATGCCGACCACGCCGCCTCGCTGTTCGGCCTGCAAGCCTTCGGCAACATCTATACCCGCCTCGGCAACCCGACCACCGCCGTGCTGGAGGAGCGCATCGCCGCGCTCGAAGGCGGCACCGCGGCGCTCGCGGTGGCCTCCGGCCACGCCGCGCAGGTCATCGCCTTCCACAACCTGCTGACGCCGGGCGACGAGTTCGTCGCCGCCCGCAAGCTCTACGGCGGCTCGATCAACCAGTTCACGCACGCCTACAAGAATTTCGGCTGGAACGTGGTGTGGGCCGATCCCGACGACGTGTCGACCTTCAAGAAGGCGTTGTCGCCCAAGACCAAGGCGATCTTCGTCGAGTCCGTCGCCAACCCCGGCGGCTCGATCACCGATCTCGAGCCGATCGCGGCGATCGCGCACGAGGCCGGCGTGCCGCTGATCGTCGACAACACGCTGGCCTCGCCCTACCTGCTGCGCCCGATCGACCACGGCGCCGACATCGTGCTGCATTCGGTGACCAAGTTCCTCGGCGGCCACGGCAACTCGATCGGCGGCGTCATCGTCGATGCCGGCACCTTCGACTGGTCGAAAACCGACAAGTATCCGATGCTGAGCGCGCCGCGCCCCGAATATCACGGCATCAAGCTGCACGAGACGTTCGGCAATTTCGCCTTCGCCATCGCCGCGCGCGTGCTCGGCCTGCGCGATCTGGGGCCGGCGATTTCGCCGTTCAACTCGTTCCTGCTGCTCACCGGCATCGAAACGCTCGGCCTGCGCATGCAGAGGCACTCCGACAACGCCAAGGCGGTCGCCGAATGGCTGGAGAGCCACCCCGCGGTGGCGTGGGTCAACTACGCGGGGCTGCCGAGCAACAAGTATTATGCGCTCGCGCGCAAATACACCCCGAAGGGCGCCGGCGCGGTGTTCACCTTCGGCGTTCGCGGCGGCTACGACGCCGGCGTCAAGCTGGTCTCCAACGTCAAGCTGTTCTCGCACCTCGCCAACATCGGCGACACCCGCTCGCTGATCATCCACCCGGCCTCGACCACGCACAGCCAGCTCGACGACGAGCAGAAGACCCAGGCCGGCGCCGGGCCGGAGGTGGTGCGGCTGTCGATCGGCATCGAGGACAAGGACGACCTGATCGCCGACCTCGACCAGGCGCTGCGCGTTTAAGCGGCGCACCATTCCCGACAAAAAAAGGCGCGGCCCGCGGGCCGCGCCGTTGCGTTCGGGCTTTCAGGCCGTCGCCGGCACGCGCGCGGCCGACGTCGCGCGGCCCTGCCCGGCCGCGTCGAGATGCACCAGCGCAACCGTCAGTACGATAATCGCGCCGCCCTGATGCAGCAGTGCCGGGCCGAGCGGCACCCCTTCCAGCAGCGTCCAGATGCCGAGCGCCGCCTGCGCGGTCACCGCCGCGAACAGCGCCACCGCGCCGCGCCCGAGCGAGGCAGTCGCACGCGCCGCCAGCACGTCGATCAGGTGCCACAACGCGACCGCCCACAGCAGATAGGCGACCATGCGGTGGCTGAACTGCACCGTCAGCACGTTGTCGAAGAAATTGCGCCACCACGGCGTCTCGAAGAACAGCCGGTCGGCGGCCGGGATCAGCGCGCCGTCGATGGTCGGCCAGGTGTTGTAGGCCTTGCCGGCGCGCAGGCCGGCGACCAGCGCGCCGAGATAGATCTGCAGGAAGGTGATGACCGTCAGCGCCAGCGCCGTCGCCCGCAGCCGCCGCTCGGCGGGCAGCGCCGGTGTCGGCGCCGCCGGC